>Ga0182742_1001492_pt1 | contig 29674 bp, 30 predicted proteins | sample eDN5th37CBELigMG_FD_128880 | JGI IMG/M metagenome (GOLD analysis project Ga0182742, IMG submission 128880) | Enriched Miracle-Growth compost microbial communities from Emeryville, California, USA - eDNA 5th pass 37_C BE-Lig MG (version 2)... ... | reverse complement strand
CGCCTCCAGCAACGCCGGATCGAGCCTGCCCTCGTGATCGCCTGGTCCGCGTGGCGCCGCGCGCATCAGGCGATGGCGCAAGCCTCTCATCGCAAACGAAAGGTGCAACTGTAGTGCTAGGGTTGTGTTTACCTTTCGGGCGCAGCCTCCCTTTGTGCCCTATGGCACGGTCGTCCTCCCTGGATGGCCGCAACAGCGGCCCACCTAGAGCGCCAGACGAGCGGGCGCTCTTTCTTTGCGGGGCCTCCTCACCAGAGATATTCCAGTTGTACCGCCTGCATGATGTGCTTGCACACAGTTCGTTTAGACAGGGCGTGTAAGAATCGTCGTCGACATCCCTTTGAAGGGAGGGGAACATGTCACGCGAACGCCAAGTTCAGTGGACCTCCCGGCTTGAGCGCCTGCATGCCCTGAGAGAGCGCTTAATGACAGCTCACCATCACGACCGAGCATACGAGGCTTACCTCATCATCCAGCATGTCTATGACCGCTGGGCTGATGAGATGTTCCGCTCACGGTGAAAGCCTTCAGAGCAAACTGTCGGCTATTTCTTGCAGCGTACCTGATGAAAGGCGGTGTCGGGCCGACCAGCCAAGGTAAGCGCTACCAGGGTGTATCCCACTCATAAGACGTTCGAAGCATTCCACACCATAGGCGTCCACGAGGGCGCATCTCCAATGGTCAGGCGCTAGGGTTTGATAGTTACATCAGTGACAAAGGTGGGGAAGGTGGTGGGGAAAGGCTGCATCGAGCCCATTTTCCCATGTCAATTCAGCGATTTAGTGAAAGCAAATGGCGGAGGGAGCGGGATTCGAACCCGCGATACGGTTTCCCGTATACACACTTTCCAGGCGTGCGCCTTCAACCACTCGGCCACCCCTCCAGCATCGAATCTGTCCGGACGTGAAACTTTGTTCACGGGCTGTGCGAACCGGATGAGATTCCCCGCATCGCTGCGGAGCGCTCGTGTAGCTCCAAAACGGTGCAAAAGGCAAGACCGAACTGACGAAAGTTTGTTGAGGGTGACTTTGCGGCAGCCTAAAAAGGTTCTAGATAATCCTATCTGTTTAGGGGGGTAGGCTTTCTTGAAATTCCTGGCGCGTAGTTTGGGTCTTCTGCTGGTGGCGGCCGGTTTCATCGGCCTGGTGATCGATGGGACGCGGTCCATCGTCAATCACACGGTCTCGTTCACCTCCATCTTGAGCGCGGCCGGTACGGTGTTCCCTGGCGGCCCGACGGGGTTCGAGGGGGTGTTGGCCGAGCGGACCTATCCCTGGCTGTGGGATCCCTTTCTCAGCCAGTTGCTCCAGCTGCCCGCCTCCGTCACGGGTTTTGTCCTCGGAGCCCTGCTCCTCTGGATCGGCCAGAAGCCGCTCGAACCCATCGGTTATTTCGCGGGCCGCTGAGGCTCTCACGGCAAGGTGAGGGGCAGCCCCCTCCCGGCCGGAGGAGGGAAGGCTTACATAAGGCAGGTCACAAGAGAGGCCTCCATGTTCAGCTTCCGTAAACCCCTCATCCTTCCCACCCCCGAACAGGCCCTGCCTGGACGCGCGGCCCCGCTTGCCACGGCCGAGACGCATTTCGTCAATGGACGGCCTCTCCAGCCGCCCTATCCGGCGGGCATGGAGAAGGCGCTGTTCGGCCTGGGCTGCTTCTGGGGCGCCGAGCGCAAATTCTGGCAGATGGAGGACGGCATCTGGGTGACGGCCGCGGGCTATGCCGGCGGCATCACGCCCAATCCCACCTATGAGGAAGTCTGCTCGGGCATGACGGGGCACAACGAGGTGGTGCTCGTCGTCTTCGATCCCAAGGTGACTTCCTACGAGGCGCTCCTGAAGACCTTCTGGGAAAGCCACGACCCCACCCAGGGAATGCGCCAGGGCAACGATGTCGGCACGCAATACCGCTCGGGAATCTACGTGTTCGACGAGGCCCAGCGCAAAGCGGCCGAAGCCTCGAAGGCGGCCTATGCCCAGGCGTTGGCCGGGCAAGGATACGGACCTATCACGACGGAGATCCTGGAGGCGGGACCGTTCTATTTCGCCGAGGATTACCACCAGCAATACCTCGCCAAGAACCCGAACGGCTATTGCGGCCTCGGCGGCACGGGCGTGGCCTGCCAGATCGGCACCGGCGTCGCGGCCGCGTAGCGTGCTGCGCGGATGGCTGGCGCCATCCGCCACATGATCATTGGGCGGTGAGAACGCTTCGGCATTCCTGCGGCAGCTGCGCCAGGGTCAGAGGCGGGCGCGGCTTGCCGGGCTTCGGATGCAGCATCTGCGGCGTGAACCAATAGGCGAGGTCCGCTCCGCACCCGTCGCCGGGCGGCGGCGGGTTCTGGTCGGAGCATGTCCGGTCTCCCGCGGGGCAGGCCAGGCGGATGTGGAAATGATAGTTGTGGCCCCATGTCGGCCGCACTTTCCTCAGCCATCCGCGATCCGCCCCGGCCTCGCGGCAAAGCGCTTTCTTGATCGCCGGATTCACGAAGATGCGTGCGACGCCTTTCTCCATCGCGGCGGCGCGGATGAGAGCCGTGTGCTGCGGGGTCCACCGGGCGGGATCGACGTCGAGCCAGTCGTCGCGAACCATGTTGGTGGCGGACATCTCCTCGCGCTCGAGCCGCGAGAGGCGGCGATCGGGCATGGGCGTGAGCCACACATCCGCATCGAGGCCGATCTGATGCGAGGCGTGGCCCGTGATCATGGGGCCGCCGCGCGGCTGTGACATGTCTCCGATGAGGAGGCCCGGCCACCCGTTGATCTCGGGCATGCGCGCGGACAGGCGCCGCAGGAGCGCGACGAGCTGCGGATGGCCCCAGTTGCGGTTGCGCGACAGGCGCATCACCTGCCATGTCTCTCCATCGATCGGGATGGCGGTAGCGCCCGCGACGCAGCCCCGCGCATATCCACCGATGGAGCGGGACTGAAGAGGGGCGGGCGCGCTGCTCCGGCCGAACAATTCCTTCGCGGCGAGCTTCGGGTCGTTCGGGTTGGCCAGAGGCGGCAAGGGCTTGGGATCAAGCGTCCCCTTGTCCTGAGCGAAAGCCGCGCCGCCGATGACAAGCGCTGTGATGAAGGCGAGAGAGCGAATCGAATTCATGCAGAAAGGCTAGCGCATCGTGCAAAAAAGTGGACCCAGATCCGGTAAGAGAAATGCCCTGGCCTTTTAGGCCGGGCCTTGAGCATTCCGGACCGGGTGGGTGCCGCCGCCGGCATCCTGAAGGTGTCGGCATCGGCGCTCCACCGTCGGGCGGGATCAGTGACGCGGTTGCGGCCGTCCGCCCGTGTCGCTGCGCCGGCCGAGATAGCCGGGGCCCATGGTCCGCTTGTCATGGCCATTGCCGGCGCGGCGCATGGTGGGCTGGTAGCGCGGCGTCGGCCGCTTCGCGCGGTCCGTGCGGCGCGTGCCGGTGGTGAAGGGCGCGAGAAGAAGGCTTGCGACCGCTGCGCCGATGCCGGCCAGAACGACGGCCGTCGTAAAGGGATGGAGCTGTGCCTCTAGCAGCAGGCTCGTCTTGCGCGGTTCTCCCGGCAGCGATGAATACACGTCGCCGTCCTCGCGGGCGCTGTAGAGGTTGTCCCGCATCTGCCGGCGCTCGGATTGCCCTGTCGTCTGCGAGCCGTAGCCTGTCAGTTCCATGGCCTTGTCCACGACACGCGGCGCGACCTTGCCCATGGCGCCGATGACCCATCCGCCAAAGCCGATGGTGAGTTCACGCCTGTGATGCTCGGCGGCGAAAACAATCGCCTTGGCGACGAGGTTCGGATCGTAGGACGGAGGTGGAACGGCGGTCTCCTTGTCGAGATAGTTGCGGGCATGCTCGACGTAAGGCGTGTCGATGGAGGATGGCTTGATGAGGGTCACCGCGATGGGTGCACCCTCGTTCTCCAGCTCCATGCGCAGGCCGTCGGTGAAGGCCTTCACCGCATGTTTGGAGGCAGAGTACTGGGTCTGCAGGATCATGGTGCGCTCGGACAGAACGCTGCCGAGATTGATAATCGTGCCGCCCCGCTCGCGCAGGTGCTCGGCTGCGATCAGGGAGCCATTGACCACGCCCCAGTAGTTCACTTCGAAGAGCTGCCGCTGATCCTCCAGGGGGATCTTGTCGACGGTTCCGTAGAGAGCGACCGCGGCGTCGTTCACCCAGGTGTCGAAACCCCCGAAGGTGTCGATGGCGGTGCGAGCGATCCGTTCCAGATCCTCGCGCTTGCTCACGTCCGCCGGCACCGCGATGGCGCGGGTGCGGCCTCGGCTGAGTTCATCAGCAACCTTGCGCAGGGCCTCCTCGTTGCGGGCCGCCAGCACGAGGCCCTTGGCGCCACGCGACGCAAAATGGTGCGCTGTCGCGAGACCGATGCCGCTGGAGGCGCCCGTGATGACGATCACCTGCTCCTCGACGGGCTTCTGGCGGGCGGGCATGGCAACCTCCTTCGTTGACCTGGGGCAAAAGCGAGGGTCAACGTGAGGGCCATGGCGGGGTTCCTATGGCTGCGCTTGACGCGGCAAGCAGAAGAAGCCGCGAGAGCCGGTCATGATCCCGCGCCTGACGCCCGCAATCGCCATGAAGCCTTGCTGGGAAAGGCGTGAGTGGCCACCCCTGCGGCATGGTCGAAGTCCTTGCTGGGCTTGGAGCTCGCAGGGCTCCGGCCGGAACGGCTTCTGTACCGGAGCGTTGCCCTAGACCTTGCAGACGAAGGGAGCGAGAGAATGGAGACGACGGTACAAAGCAGCGACGTCCGCGAAACCCATAACCTGATCGCCAGCGACAAGGTGGAAGGCACCCCCGTTCGCCGGTCGGACGGCGAGAAGATCGGAACGATCGAGCGCGTCATGATCGAGAAGCGGTCCGGGAAGATCGCCTATGCGGTCATGAGTTTCGGCGGCTTCATGGGCCTCGGCGAGGAATACTACACGCTTCCCTGGAGCGTCCTGAAGTACAATGTCGAACTCGATGCCTATGAGCTCAACCTGACCGAGGATCAGCTGCGCGGAGCGCCGCGCCGGACGGCCGAAGGGCATGATGCCTCCTATGACCGCGAATGGGAGGAGCACGTCCACCGCTACTACAATGCCACGCCCTATTGGGGTGAGAGCGATCCCATGAGCACCGGCCGCTAGCGCGGTTTCGGCGAGGCGGCTCCGGTTCGCTGAACGATCCGCGGCGCCTCGGGGGCGTTTCCATGTCCGTGGAAACGCCTCTCGATCGGCAGACCAGCATCCAAAAGAAAATCGCCCGGCTTTCACCGGGCGATTTTCTTACAGGCCCATGCGCCAGTCCGCGGGGATTCCCCCGGTCCTGACGCATGGGGCATGCGTGGCTTAGCGCTTCCGAGCCTTCGAGGGGCTCTTGCGGGCGCTCGTCGAGCGCTTCGCGACCTTGCCGGACTTCTTCGTGGCAGACGTGCGGCTGGACGCAGCGGCTGCGCGCTTCGTCGTCGACTTGGCGGGCGTCTTCTTGGCAGAAGACTTCGCCGCGCCACGGCTGCTGCTGCGAGCCGAGGCCGAACGAGCCGACGCGGTGCGGGCCGTGGCCTTGCGGGCCGACGAGGTGCGAGCCGCGGACTTCTTCGCCGTCGACCGGGCGGTCGACTTCGCGGCCGTCTTCTTCACGGGGGCCTTCTTCGCCGTCGTCTTCTTCGCCGTCGTCTTCTTGGCGGAAGATTTCGCCGAGGACTTCGCGGTCGACTTCGCAGCCGACTTGGCCGAGGTCTTCTTGGCGGCGGTCTTCTTCGCCGTCGTCTTCTTGGCAGAGGACTTCGCAGTCGACTTCACGGCCGATTTGGCCGAGGTCTTCTTCGCGGCAGTCTTCTTGGCAGCGGTCTTCGTGCCGGCCGTCTTCGTGCTCTTGCGAGCCGAGGAAGTGCCTGCCTTCTTGGCGCTGGTCTTGGAGCTCTTCTTGGCTCCGCTCTTTCTCTTGGTGCTGGTCGCACCGGTGTCACCCGTGAACAATGCAGTCAACGGGTTCTTGTTGTCTGTCGGCATAGCCGCCTCCTTCAAGGGCCTTCGCGTGCAACCGTCACGCTTGCAAGGCAACGTCGTTATACCAAGCGGGTTCCGATTAACGGAAAGTGTAGAAAGTAGAATTCGCACTTTTTCTGTGGATACTTTGCCGGCGCCAGCAGCCTGAACTTGCGCTTTCAGCATGCGATAGAAGGCGCTCTGACCGAGTCAGGGGCTCTCTTCTTCGGACTCTTCAGCATCACTTCGGATCTACCAGACTATCTTGATTGGCTATTTGAAACGCATTAACAATCAATGGCTTACGAACAAGACAGGTTGAGAATAGACGCGCGTTCGGCGTCCTGCGCCGCATGTCGGAAGCGTCTTCTTCGCAAGAAAAAAGGATCATGATTTCGACGCGCCGCCAGGGCGAATTGCTGCCCCAAAAATTTTTCCTCGATCCATGCGAAAAAGTGCGCATCGGAAGTGGCGAAGAGGCTCCGCGGCGCGTGTCGTGTCGCAAGAATCACCTCGCGGGGATCATGACGCAGCGAGAGGAGCGGACGCTGAAACACGCGTCTCGATTCATACCAGGACGAGACGCGGCAACCTGCCTCCTGCTCCACCCTTCACGCGGTGCGCTCGGCGCGGTAAGCGAAGGGCGTCATTCATCTCCGCGTGGTCCATCTTGCCTCATCGCAATCTCTTCGCCGTCGTCGCCTGGATGAGCGGCGCGCTCCTCGCCTTCTCGGCCACCGCGGTCGCCGTCCGCGCGCTCGCGCCGGTCTTCTCGGTTTTCGAGATGCTGGCGATGCGCAACTTCGCTGGGGTCGCGATTCTGATCGCCCTCGCGGGGCTCAGGCCGGAGCTGAGATCCGGCCTCAAGCCGAGACGCTTCCCGCTTCATCTCGCGCGCAACGTCCTGAGCTTCGCAGGCACCTATGGATGGACCTTCAGCCTCGCGCTGCTGCCGCTCGCCACCGTCTTCGCGCTCGAGTTCACGGCGCCCGCCTGGGTCGCATTGCTGGCGATTCCGCTGCTGCAGGAGCGGATGACCAAGGGGCGTTTCGTGGCTGTCGTGCTGGGTTTCGCGGGGGTTCTCATCATCCTTCGTCCGGGTCTGGAAACCTTGCAGCCCGCCAGTTTTCTGATGCTTGGCGTGGCTTTCTCCTTTGCGCTCGTCGCCATCATGACCAAGAGGTTGACGAAAACCGAGAGCACCTTCTCGATCCTGTTCTTCATGAACCTGCTGCAGTTGTCCATGAACCTCGCCGGCGTCAGCCGTGCCTTCTGGCACGCCGTCGAGCCGGTCCATGTCCTGCCGATCTTCGGCATCTGCCTGGGCGGCCTGCTCTCGCATTACTGCCTGACCAACGCCTATCGCCGGGGCGACGCCACCATGGTCGTGCCGCTCGACTTCATGCGCATCCCCTTGATCGCCTTCGTCGGCTGGCATCTCTATGGTGAGCCGCTCGATCCTTATGTGTTTCTCGGCAGCGTCTGCATCATCGTCGGCCTGCTCTACAACCTGAACCGTGAGGCGAAATCGTCATGACCTGGTCGCCGCAGCAAAACGCCGCCTTGAAAGCCGTCGCCGACTGGCTCCGGCGCGGAGACCGTCCCGTCTTCCGCCTCTTCGGCTATGCGGGCACGGGCAAGACGACGCTCGCCCGCCATGTCGCCGAAGGCGTCGATGGAGATGTGGCATTCGGAGCCTATACGGGCAAGGCGGCCCTGGTGCTTCGCAGCAAGGGCTGTGCCGATGCATCCACCATTCACTCCATGATCTACCGCTCGCGGGAGGGCGATGAGAACGGGCCGCAATTCGTCCTCAACCGGCAGAGCCAGGCCGCCAAGTCCGACCTCATCGTGATCGACGAATGCTCCATGGTCGACGAGGAACTGGGACGCGATCTCCTCTCCTTCGGCAAGCCGGTTCTCGTGCTCGGCGACCCGGCGCAATTGCCGCCCGTGAAAGGCGGCGGGTTCTTCACGGAGGCGGAGCCGGACGTGATGCTGACCGAGGTGCACCGGCAGGCCAAGGACAACCCGATCGTTCATCTGTCCATGACGGTGCGGGAGGGCGGGCGGCTCGAGCCGGGGACCTATGGCGAGAGCCGCATCATCCGCCGCCGCGAGATCGATGCCGCCACCGTCATGGCGGCCGATCAGGTGCTGGTGGGGCTCAACAAGACACGCCGCCTCTACAACACGCGCCTGCGCGAGCTGAACGGCTATCGCGATCCGATGCCGGCCGCGGGCGAGAAGCTCGTGTGCCTGCGCAACGACAAGACCAAGGGGCTGCTCAACGGCGGCACGTGGAGCATCCAGGCGCTGCGCGGCATCCGCAACGACTTCATCCGGATGGATGTCGTGTCCGACGACGACGCGCGCCGCAAATCCGTGGATGTCGCGGTTCACAAGGCCTTCTTCGAGGGTACGGAGGAGGAGGTGCCTTTCGCGTTGCGCCGGGAATCCGACGAGTTCACCTACGGGTATGCCCTGACCGTGCACAAGGCCCAAGGTTCGCAATGGGACGACCTCGTGCTCTTCGATGAATCCTATGCTTTCCGCGAGCATCGCAGCCGCTGGCTCTATACGGGCCTGACCCGCGCCGCCGACAGGATCACGATCGTCATGTGACTCCGGCCATGTGCCCTCGGCTCGCCGATGCGAGGGGCGGGATGGAACCTGCGCCAAGCTGCGCAATTGTCCATCCGACGGGATGGTCGAGAGGTGTGCACGATGCTGAAATGGGCGTTGATCTTTCTCGTGGTGTCGCTGGTCGCGGGCGCCTTGGGGTTCACGGGCGTAGCCTCAGGCGCCAAGACCATCGCCAAGATCCTGTTCGGCCTTTTCCTGCTGGGCTTCATCATTCTCATACTTTTGGCGTGGAGCGCGGGGCAACTCGTCTTCTAGGTGCCTGAATTCCCGGCAATCGGGGCTTTCGCATGCGCCCAGCGCAGAAGGCGCATGCGCCGGCTGCACTGTTTTCCGCGGCGCAGATCCGTATGACGGTGTCTTCTTTTTTCATTTCAGCGCGCCAGGTTGAAACTTTATGTCTTGCCGGCGCGTTGAAATCTTCAATTCGCGAAAGAGACGCCATGAAACGCCGTGCATTCCTCAAGGCTGCCACGATTGGTGCTGCAGCGGGAACCATCGCCAAACCGGCCATCGCCCAATCGGCTCCCGAAATCCGTTGGCGCTTGACCTCCGCCTTTCCGAAATCCCTCGACACGCTCTATGGGGGCGGCGAGACCTTCGCGAAGCTCGTGTCCGAGGCCACGGACGGCAAGTTCCAGATCCAGCCCTTCGCCCCGGGCGAAATCGTCGGTACGCCGCAGGCTGCCGATGCCATCGCGGGCGGCACGGTGGAAATGGGGCACACCTGCTCCTACTACTACGTCGGCAAGGACCCGACCTTCGCCATCGGCACCAACCTGCCCTTCGGCCTGAACTCCCGGCAGACCAATGCATGGCTCTATCACGGCGGCGGCAACGAGCTGCTGAACGAGTTCTATGCCAAGCACAACCTGATCGCGCTGCCCGCCGGCAACACGGGCGCCCAGATGGGCGGCTGGTTCCGCAAGGAGATCAAGACGGTCGAGGACCTGAAGGGCCTCAAGATGCGCATCGCCGGCCTCGCCGGTCAGATCGTGGCGAAGCTCGGCGTGATCCCGCAGCAGATCGCGGGCGGTGATCTTTATCCGTCGCTGGAGCGCGGCACCATCGACGCCGCCGAGTGGGTGGCGCCCTACGACGACGACAAGCTCGGCCTCAACAAGGTCGCCCCGTTCTACTACTACCCGGGCTTCTGGGAAGGCGGCCCGGCGATCCACATGTTCATCAACCTGCAGAAGTGGAACGAGCTGCCGAAATCCTACCAGGCTGCGATCCAGGCTGCGGCGGGTTACGTGAACGTGGATACGCAGGCCAAATACGACGCCAAGAACCCGGCGGGCCTGCGCAACCTGATCGGCAACGGCGCTCAGCTGCGCCCGTTCTCGCAGGAGATCATGGAAGCCGCCTACAAGGCCGCGAACGAGATCTACGACGAGATCTCGGCCAAGAACGCCGACTTCAAGAAGATCTACGACAGCTACAAGGCGTTCCGCGGCGAGGAATATCTCTGGTTCCAGGTGGCCGAATACGCCTACGACACCTTCATGATCCGCGCCCGCGCGCGCGGCTGATCGAAATCCACGGATCAGGAAAGGGCGGCCGCCATGGGTGGCCGCCCTTCTTTTTTCGCGAGGCTCACTGGCTCTGGAAGGCCGATGTATCCCTGCCCGCGAGCTTGGTGGCGTAATAGGCAATGGTCTGCGCATAGACCTGGGATTTGTTCCAGGCGCGGATGACCTCGAAGTTCGGCGTCCCCGGCGTCCAGTTGCCGCCTCTCGCCCAGCCATGGCCTCTCAGGTAATTCGCCGTCGAAGCCAGCACGTCGGCCGGGCTGTGGAGCAGGTCGGCGCGGCCGTCGCCGTCGAAGTCCACGGCGTATCTCACGTAGTTCGAGGGCATGAACTGCGTCTGCCCCATCTCACCGGCCCAGGCGCCCCGCATCTCGCCCGGCGTCAGGTCGCCCCGGTCGACGATGCGCAGGGCATCGAAGAGATGCTTCTGGAAGAACTCCGAGCGGCGGCAATCATACGCGAGGGTCGCGACGGAACGGATGACGGGGAGCTTGCCTTTCACCGCGCCGAAATCGGTCTCCAGTCCCCAGATCGCCACGAGCACGGGAGCCGGCACGCCATATTGCTGTTCGATCCGCGCAAGGGTGGAGGCGTGTTTCCTCAGCATGTTCGCTCCGCCCTTCAGGCGGGCGGGAGACACCATGCGCCCTGCGAATTGTGAAAAGCTCTGCTTGAACACGCCTTGGCCACGATCGCGCCTGATGATGCTTTCATCCAGCGTGACACCCGACAGGCCCTGCCTGACCGCTCCCGGCGAAATGCCCTGGGCGATGGCCTCCCGCTCGATATCGCCGAGCCATTTCCCGAAACCGGCAGGATCCCGGCAGGTCGCGGCCGAAGCCTGCCCCGCCGCAAGAAGAAGGGTTGCAATGACCGAGGCGCGCATCAATGCCCGCATGTGCTCTCTCCTGGATTCGTTTAGGCTCCTGAGCGAGGTAGGGTCATCGGCGGTCAACTCAAGGCCAGGGCCGGAAAGGCAACCTGCGCTGCTCCTGGGCGTTGCCAGCAGGAGAGTGATTGTTTGAGGATCTTCCGCACATGGCCAGATGCTTTGCACGGCTCTCTTGCGTCACAGCCCTGGCGGCTGCGTTGTGCGGGGTGTCGGAGTCCCATGCGGCGTCGCAGCTGCAAGCTCCCTCCGGCCTCCCGGAGGATGTTCGGGTGCAGTTCGAGCCTCGGGTTCAGCGGACCCGTGTCTCCGGTCGCGTCGGCTCCGGCCAGTGCTTCTCGTTCACGCTGCCGGAGGAGTGGCGCTCCATCACAGGCGGCATGGAAACCCGCCTGAGATCGGCGCTGTCCGATGCGGAACTCGTCGTAAGCCTTCGCTCATCGCACTCACTTCGCGGCTTGCCGCAACCGGATCTGGCCGGTCGGGACGCCGCACTGCTGCAGCAGGATTACGAGAGCCTCCTCGGCCGTCCCGCGCAATCGGTGTCCCTGGCCTCCTTCGCTCCGGGAACAACCCGATGGTCGGCAACCTGGGCCGACGTTCATCTTCCGGGCGGCGCCATGACCGTCGAAGCCTTCATCGTTCCCCTGTCGGAGGATTGGGTGCTCGAGCTCTCCCTGTCCAATGTGGATGCGAAGGGGCGGCATGACCTCCTCGTGCGCAGCCTGCTGGCCGACCTGAGGGTGCAGCCCGAACCGGTCTGCTTCGGCCGCACGGATTTCTGAACGCCATGGAAAGCTGCGGAAAGTTCCGGCCACAGGAAATATCGCCAGAAAGGTGAGGGGAGCTTCCTCAGCAGGCCATTTCCCTCTTGTGATCCGCTTTCCTATGGGGATGCTGTCTTTCCCGTTACCGCACAAAGCCCATTTCGTGCTCACCCGTTACACAAAACTCGTTCCCGCCAATTCTCCGCTCGCGATGGGAATGGCTGTCGGTTGCGTTGCCGTCGCCACGGTCCTGCGCTTTGCCCTGACGGCTGTCATCGGCCCCACGACCCCCTTCATCACCATGTTCCCGGCCGTCCTGCTGGCGACGGTGATCGGGGGGTTCTGGCCGGGTCTCGTGGCCATCGCGTTGAGCATCGTGGCGACCTGGTACTTCTTCTTTGCGCCGGGTTTGGCCTTTGCGACCTTCTCGGCCGGGGATTCCATCAGCATCGTCTTCTTCATGCTGGGCGCCTTGCTCATGGTTCTGGCCGCGACATCCATGAGGCGCGGGGTCGAGCGCCTGGAGGAAGCCCAGGAAAAGCTCCTCGCCGCGCTCGATGCTTCCAGCACCGGCACGTGGCGCTGGGACATCCAGATGGACGTCGTCGAATGGGATCCGGCCATGGTCAATGTCTTCGGCCTCAACGTCCGGAAGGCGCCGCGGAACGTGAAGGAGTTCGCCGCACTCGTTCATCCCGACGATCGGGACTATGCCATGGCCGTTGTCGGAGACGCCATCAAGACGGGGAAGACGATCGAGTTCGAGTTCCGCGCCCTGCTCCCGGGAGGCGAGGAGCGGTGGATCTACGATCGCAGCCGCGTCACCTACGACGTGGAGAAGAAGCCGCTCTACATGATCGGCGCGTGTCTCGACATCACGGGTCGCAAGAGGGCCGAGGAGCGTCAGTCGCTCCTGATCCACGAGCTCAATCACCGCGTCAAGAACACCCTGGCGACGGTCCAGTCCCTCGCCATCCAGACCATGCGCGGCGCCCCGAATCCGGAAGCATTCCAGTCCAATTTCATGGCCCGGCTGATGGCGCTCTCGGCCACTCACGACCTGCTGACGCAGACGTTTTGGGAAAGCACCTCCTTGCATGAGGTGCTCGAAGCGGAGTTGCGGCCCCATGGCGGCATCGACCAGCAGCGCATCAGGGCGCGGGGCGAGCCGGTGAAGCTCAAGCCCCAGCAGGCACTGAGCCTTGGCATGGCTTTTCACGAGCTGGCCACCAATGCAACCAAGTATGGCGCGCTCTCCTCTCCCCAGGGGCATCTCTCGATCGACTGGAGCGTCGAGGATTCCGGCAACGGCGCGCGCCAGCTGCTCATCCGGTGGCGCGAGGAGGGCGGACCTTCGGTCGATCAACCATGCCATCAGGGCTTTGGAACGCGCCTCATCGACCGCAGCATCGCTCACGAGCTCGGCGGCGCCAGCGAGGCGAGCTATCATCCGACCGGCCTGGAACGGCTGATCAGGATACCATTGGCGAGTTCCTAAAGGAGACGGTTCATGGACGTGATCATCTATCACAACCCTCAATGCGGCACGTCGCGCAACGTGTTGGGGTTGATCCGGAACGCCGGCATCGAGCCGCACATCATCGAATACCTGAAGACGCCGCCGACCCGGCTCCTCCTGCGCCAGCTCATCGCCCGGATGGGAGTGAGCGTGCGCGACGTGATCCGCGAGAAGGGAACGCCCTATCGTGAGCTCGGGCTCGGCGATCCGTCCGTCACCGACGATCAGCTGCTCGAAGCGATGATGGCGCATCCCGTCCTGATCAACCGCCCCATCGTGGTCACGCCGCTGGGCGTGCGTCTCTGCCGTCCTTCGGAAACCGTGCTCGATATCCTGCCCGCGCAGCAGGGCGAGTTCCGCAAGGAGGATGGCGAGCTGGTGGTGGACGCCTCCGGACGCCGCGCCGGAACGGCGTAGGCCTCCAGGGAACAAGGGGCTTCTCCTCCGGTTCAGACCATGATTGCTGGAAACGAGGAGAAGGCGGCATGGAGCTTCAGGGTAGGGTTGCGCTCGTGACGGGCGCGGGATCCGGCATCGGCAAGGCGGCTGCCCTGCGTTTCGCCCGCGAGGGCGCGATGGTGGGTGTGCTGAGCCATACAGAAGACGAGATCCGCCGAACGGCGGACGAGATCGAGCGCGCCGGCGGCAAGGCCATTCCGCTGGTGGCGGACGTGGCGGACGATGGCCAGATGAGGAAGGCGGTGGCCGACCTGACGGGGGCTTTCGGGCGGCTCGATGTGGTTTTCGCGAATGCGGGCATCAACGGCATGTGGGCCCCGATCGACGAATTGCCGCCGGAGGAATGGGACCGCACCATCAACACGAACCTGCGCGGAACCTATCTGACGCTCCACCATGCCGTGCCGCATCTGAAGCGGGCCGGCGGCTCGATCATCATCACGGCCTCCATCAACGGCTCGCGCACCTTCACGAGCGCGGGCGCCACCGCCTATTCGGCCACCAAGGCCGCCCAGGTGGCAATGGCCCAGATGCTCGCGGTGGAACTCGCCAAGCACAAGATCCGGGTCAACGTGGTCTGTCCGGGCAAGATCGACACCGAGATCCAGGACAATACCCAACAACGCAACACCGAAGAGGCGGGGGTGCCGGCCGAATATCCCGAGGGACCCATTCCGCTCACCGGGCGCGTGCCGGGGACGAGCGAGGAGGTGGCCGAACTCGTCCTCTTCCTCGCCTCCGACCGCTCCAGGCACATCACCGGCACGCCCGTCTGGATCGACGGCGGGCAATCGCTGCTGGTGTGAAAGCGAACCCTGTCAGCGGGAGCTCTCCGGAGCGGGCGTCAGCGCGGTGCCCACGGGGACCGTCGGCTCCAGGGCGAAGCTTTCCTTCTCCTCCTCGGACAGGGTCGGGCGCTGGATGCTCCGATAGGCGCCCCAGGCCGCCATCAGGGCCTGAGCCACGATGACCACGTAGGGAAGCCCGATCCGTCCGAATTCTGACATCGCCAGGCCTGAGATCACGGGCCCCGAGGCGGCTCCCAATCCCTGCAGGATGAGGAGGCCGCCGGAGGCCGAGACGAACTCGCCCGGGTTGACCATGTCGTTCACATGGGCGGTGACGATGCTGTAGGTGGGAATGACGCTGCCGCCGAAGATCGCCCCGTAGATGAAGAGGAGCCAAACGGTCACGTTATCCGGAACGAAGTGAACCAGCGCAGCCAGAATCGTTGCCGCCATCGCCGATGCGCCGATGATCACGTAGCGCCGATCCATGCGGTCCGAAAGCCAGCCGAGCGGCCAGGTGGTCAGGAAGCCGCCCAGCGTGCCGAAGGCCATGAAGATGGCGATCTCGGCCGTGCCCAATCCCCGTTGCTGGGCCCAGACGGGCCCCAGGGCGAAGAACGAGCTTGTGGTGACGCCGCAGAGAATGGCCGCGACCACACCGAAGGGGGATTGGCGGTAGAGACGCTTCAGATTGATCGAAACCTCGCCGACCGCGTGGGCAGGCGCGCTGGCTCGCGACAGCGCCGTCGGCACGAGGGCGAAGGAAATCAGAATGGCCGCGAAGCAGAACAGCCTGAATCCGGCCGGGTCGCCCGCGGGCAGGAGCATCTGCCCCCCGATCCCGGCGATCAGGCCCGTCATGCCGTAAAGACCGATGATCTGCCCGCGGTTCTGGGGCGTCGCGGATGCGTTGAGCCAGCTCTCCACCACGATGAACAATCCCGCGAAGCAGAAGCCGGTGACGCCCCTGGCGGCGATCCACACCATGGGGTTGATCACCAGAAGGTGGAACAGGGCGACGGACGAGGCGATGGCCGCCAGGGCCGCGAAAGTGCGCGCATGGCCGACCTGCTGAATCACCCGGCCGGCCCAGAGGGAGCCGAGGACGATGCCGGCCCAGAACGCGGCCCCGACGGCGCCGATCTGCGTCGGCGAAAACTGTTCGAGATTCCCGCGCACGCTCAGCAGGGTGCCCTGCAGGGTATTGCCGATCTGCATGAGGGCATAGCCGAGAAGAAGCGCGAAGAGAGTTGGAAGCGTGTTCCGCAATGAAGAAGGCATGGCTCTCCCAAGTCGAGACCCTGTGACCGAGACCCCGAGGCTCGGCGCACGATTGGCAGGTGGGCTCAACGTCATTCCCATGCCGAAGCCCGGCGTCCGAAGACCCCGTGTGGCAGATCTGGAGCGGCGGATGTGAGCCCTGTGCCTGGGGTGAACTCAGGGCATGAGATCGGGTTCCTGCGTGCCAGCGCGCAAAGAAAAAGCCCGGCTTGTCGTGCAAGCCGGGCTTTTCAGGGCCACTCGTGTCGGGCCGAACTCATGAATCCATCTTCAGCGCGGCGATGAAGGCCTCCTGCGGGATGTCGACCTTGCCGTATTGGCGCATCCGCTTCTTGCCTTCCTTCTGCTTGTCGAGCAGCTTCCGCTTGCGGGAAGCGTCGCCGCCGTAGCACTTGGCGGTCACGTCCTTGCGCAGTGCGCGGATGGTCTCGCGGGCGATGATCTTGCCGCCGATCGCCGCCTGTACGGGGATCTGGAACATATGCGGCGGGATCAGCTCCTTGAGCTTCTCGCACATGGCGCGTCCGCGGCCCTCCGCGCGGGTGCGGTGCACCAGCATGGAGAGGGCGTCCACCGGCTCGCCGTTGACCAGCACCGACATCTTCACGAGGTCGCCCTCGCGGTAATCGGAGATATGATAGTCGAACGAAGCGTAGCCCTTCGAGACCGACTTGAGGCGGTCGTAGAAGTCGAACACCACCTCGTTGAGCGGCAGGTCGTAGACCACCATGGCGCGCTTGCCGACATAGTTGAGGTCGATCTGCACGCCGCGCCGGTCCTGGCAGAGCTTGAGAACGGCTCCGAGATAATCGTCGGGCGTGAGGATCGTGGCGCGGATCCACGGCTCCTCGATGGCCTCGATCTTCATCACGTCCGGCATGTCGGCCGGGTTGTGCAGTTCCTTCGCCGTGCCGTCGCTCATGCGCAGGTGGTAGACCACGGAGGGCGCCGTGGAGATGAGGTCGAGGTTGAACTCGCGCTCGAGGCGCTCCTGGATGATCTCGAGATGCAGGAGGCCCAGGAAGCCGCAGCGGAAGCCGAAGCCGAGCGCGGCGGAGGTCTCCATCTCGTAGGAGAAGCTCGCGTCGTTCAGGCGCAGCTTGCCCATGGCGGCCCGCAGGTTCTCGAAGTCGGCCGCATCCACGGGGAAGAGGCCGCAGAACACGACCGGCTGCACGGGCTTGAAGCCGGGGAGCGCCTCGGCGGTGGGCTTGCGCTCGTCGGTGATGGTGTCGCCGACGCGGGTATCGGCCACTTCCTTGATCGAGGCCGTGAGGAAGCCGACTTCGCCCGGGCCGAGCTGGTCCACATCCTGCATCTTCGGACGGAACACCCCGACCTTGTCGACCCCGTAGGTGGCGCCGGTGCCCATCATCCGGATGTTCTGGCCCTTCTTCAGCACGCCGTCGATGATCCGCACGAGGACCACGACCCCGAGATAGGCGTCGTACCAGGAATCGACCAGCAGGGCCTTCAGGGGCGCGTTCGGGTCGCCCTTCGGCGGCGGCAGCTTCTGGACGATGGCTTCGAGCACGCCTTCGATGTTCAGGCCCGTCTTGGCCGAGATCGGAACCGCGTCGGAGGCGTCGATGCCGATGACCTCCTCGATCTGTTCCTTGACCCGGTCGGGATCGGCGGCCGGCAGGTCGATCTTGTTGAGGACCGGCACGATCTCGTGGTTGGCGTCGATGGCCTGGTAGACATTGGCGAGGGTCTGGGCCTCGACACCCTGGGAGGCGTCGACGACCAGCAGAGAGCCCTCGCAGGCGGCGAGCGAGCGCGAGACCTCGTAGGCGAAGTCCACGTGGCCGGGGGTGTCCATCAGGTTCAGGATATAGGTCTTGCCGTCCTGGGCCTTGTATTCCAGGCGGACGGTCTGCGCCTTGATGGTGATGCCGCGCTCGCGCTCGATGTCCATGCTGTCGAGCACCTGCTCGGTCATCTCACGGGCGGAGAGCGTCCCCGTGGTCTGGATCAGGCGGTCGGCCAGGGTCGATTTCCCGTGGTCGATATGGGCCACGATGGAGAAGTTGCGGATATTGTCGAACGTGCGTGCGGTCATCATGAAACTCGGGCGGGTATGAAACCCTGTTGGCCGGGCAATAGCAGCCCGGCCCCATAAAGCCAAGGGAAGGCGGTGTGGCGCAATGGCCCCGGCCATCCGCCCGGGCCGTTCAGTGCCCCGGGGAGAGGGCTGCCCCCTCCTTGTCGTGGGTGCCGAGGCGGTCCACAAGGGTGGCGCTGGCCTCGTTCAGGCCCACGATCTCCACCGGAATATCGTGATGGCGGAACTTCAGCACAACCCGGTCGAGGGCGTTGATGCCGGTGAGATCCCAGAAATGGGAGGCATGGACGTCGATCACGACCCTTTCCAGGCCCTCCTCGCGGAAGTCGAAGGCGCTGTGGAAGGCCTCTGCCGTGGCGAAGAAGATCTCGCCATCCACCCGATAGGTCCGCACAGGGCCCTCCCGGGTCGAATTCACGCTGAAGAACCGGGCCACCTTCCGGGCGAAGAAGATGCCGCTGAGGATCACGCCCGCCAGCACGCCCTTGGCGAGGTCATGGGTGAGCACCACCACGGCGACGGTCGCCAGCATGACGATGGTGGAGCTCTTCGGGTGCCGCCGCATGGCGAGGAGCGATCCCCATTTGAACGTGTTGATCGACACCATGATCATCACGGCGACCAGAGCCGCCATGGGGATCTGGCGCACCCATTCGTCGAGCACCAGGATGAGGATGAGCAGGAACGAGCCCGCCCAGAGGGTGGAAAGACGCCCGCGCCCTCCCGAGGAGACGTTGATCACCGACTGGCCGATCATGGCGCAGCCCGCCATGCCGCCGAACAGGCCCGCCACGATGTTGGCGGTGCCCTGACCCGCGCATTCCCGGTTCTTGGAGCTGTCGGTATCCGTCATCTCGTCCACGATGGCGGCCGTCATGAGGGATTCCAGCAGGCCCACCATGGCAAGGGTCAGCGAATAGGGCAGGATGATCCTGAGGGTCTCGAGATCGAGCGGGACGTCCGGCAGGGCGAAGGCCGGCAGCTCGCTCGGCAGCTGGCCCATGTCGCCGACGGTGCGGAGATCGAACCCGAAGGAGATCGCCACCGCCGTCAGCAGCACGATCGTCACGAGGGCGGACGGAACCGCCTTGGTCAGGCGCGGCAGGCCATAGATGATGCCGAGCCCGACGGCGACCATGCCGTACATGAGCGGTCCCGCGCCATTGAACTCGGGCAGCTGCGCCATGAAGATCAGGATGGCGAGCGCGTTCACGAAGCCCGTCACGACCGAGCGGGAGACGAAGCGCATCAGGTCGCCCAGGCGCAACAGGCCCGCCAGGATCTGAAGCACGCCGGTCAGAAGCGTGGCCGCGAGCAGATACTGAAGCCCGTGATCCTTGACCAGCGATCCCATCACGAGGGCCATCGCGCCCGTCGCGGCGGAGATCATGCCGGGCCGTCCTCCGGCGAAGGCGATGACGACCGCGATGCAGAAGGATGCGTAGAGCCCGACCTTCGGATCGACGCCCGCGATGATCGAGAAGGCGATGGCCTCGGGGATGAGCGCGAGGGCCACCACCGTCCCCGCCAGGAGGTCGTTGCGGACGTTCGCGAACCACTCGGCTTTGAGCCGGGAGAGATAAGTCATGAAAGGTCTCGTCGGCCCTGTTCGCCAGGGCTGTTGAAAAGGCGCCGCCTGTGAGCAGGCTGCCGCTATGGGGCAGCTTGGCAGGCTCCGGGATGTGGGAATGATCGATTCAGGGCGCGGGCGATGCGCTACGGTGGCGTCATACGCTGAGGCTTCAAGGTGCGGCGTCGGGAATCATGGGCTGTTGCATAACAGCATGATGGCGCATTGCAACCTGCAAGTACGCGCCACGCTTGTTCTTTATGCGCGGGGATGCAGGCACGCGAGTTTGGCCGCGTGAGGGTGCGCTGGAGCTTTGTCAGGGCAAGGCACGGCAGACGCAAAGCCGGGAATGCGCGCCTGTCGTGCCTTGGAAGAATGCGTTTAACGGGCGCACTCGACGGGAACGCGCTCGCTCGTGCCTTGCACGAGGACCGTGCGGCACGGCACGCCGTTGATCACGCGGATCTCATGTGGGGCGGCCGTCGGGAAGGCCGAGTTCGGCGTGCCGGCAATCGGAGCGCCGCCGGCGGGCGGTCCCATGAGAATGCTGCCGGTGGATGTCGGGTCCATGCCGACCATGCCGGCCGGGGCCGCGCACTGCACCGGAACGCGCTGGCCGCTCTCACGGTCGAGCACGGTGCGGCAGGGGACGCCGTTGATCGTCCGGATCTCGTGCGGGGCGGCATTCGGGAAGGGAGAATTGGGCGTGCCGCTGACCTGAGCCTGCGCGAGGCCGATGGTTCCGAGCACCATGAGGCCGGTGCTGGCGATAATCGAAAGCGTCTTCACGGAAACCTCCTAGGATGATGGGAAAATGGGCCGCCTTTCGCGGGCCGGAGGTTTAACGCATGGGGAGGAGATGGTTTCCTATCCGAGGTCACTTGTTGGCGCTGTCGGGCGCGATCACGGCAGAACCTGACGACGGAACCTCATGGCAATCCGCAATCGTGACGGAAGGCTATGGCCGCGCTTAGAATCAGGCATTTTCAACCGAAGTGCCGTCATCGCTCTTCTGCGCTGTGCCGCATTTTTCTGCCGACGAACCGGATGCGCTTGGCGGAGAAAATGTTCTAGCGGCCGCGTTCAAGAATGCGCGAGATCACCTTGGCCGTGTAATCCACCATCGGCACGATGCGCGCATAATTGAGGCGCGTCGGGCCGATCACGCCGAGAACGCCGACGATCTTCTGATTGCCGTCACGGAAAGGCGCGGCGATCATCGAAGAGCCCGACAGAGAGAACAGCTTGTTCTCCGAGCCGATGAAGATGCGCACGCCTTCGCCCTTCTCGGCACGGCTGAGCAGGTCGATGACATCGGTCTGCGTTTCGAGATCGGAAAACAGCAGGCGGATGCGCTCGAGGTCTTCAGCCGCTCTCAAATCATCGAGCAGGTTCGCCTGGCCGCGCACGATGAGCTGGCGGGATTCGGCGGGGCCGACCGTGGTGGCGAGTCCCGCTTCGACGAGCTTGGCGGTCAGGGCATCGAGCTCGCGCTCCATTTCCTCCCGGCGGGTGACGAACTCGAGCTTGAGGTCGCTCAGCGTCCTGCCCTGGATGCGTGCGTTGAGGAAGTTGCCTGCCTCCACCAAGGCCCCGGCGGGCAAGCCCGCAGGCAGCTCGAGAATGCGGTTCTCGACGGAGCCGTCCTCCGACACCAGCACCACGAGCGCGCGGGTGGGATCGAGCCGCACGAACTCGATGTGCTTCAGGCGGGCATTGGATTTCGACGTCACCACCACGCCCGCTCCGCGCGAAACGCCCGAGAGCAGGGCCGAGGCTTCGGCGAGGGCGGTTTCCATGGTGTGGCCGCTCGCGGCCGCCCGCATCTGCGCCTCGATGCGGGCCCGCTCGTCGACGGACACGTCGCCGATCTCCAGCATGGCATCGACGAAAAAGCGCAGCCCGATCTCCGTGGGCAGGCGTCCGGCGCTCGTGTGAGGCGCGAAGATCAGGCCCGCCGCCTCCAGATCCGCCATCACGTTGCGAATCGAGGCCGGGGAGAGCGTCATCGGCAGGATGCGCGAGAGATGGCGCGAGCCGACCGGCTCGCCAGTCATGAGATAACTCTCGACGATCTGGCGGAAGATCTCGCGGGAGCGGTCGTTCAGCTCCGCGATGGCGCGGGTGTCGGACAGGTTCGAGAAGGGGTCGGTGGCGTGCATGTAAGCTGTTCTACGCTTTCACAATTTCACCTTGCAAGTGAGCATTATGTGCGGATGAACGATACATTAGGCAAGGCTTGAGCTTGCCTAATGCGTCTCCTGGGCTCAAACAGTCATCCAGACAAGCCTCATGGAGATCCGAACATGCGTCCTTCCAACCGCGCCCCCGACGAGTTGCGCCCTGTCAGCCTGGAGCGAGGCGTCGCGCGCTATGCGGAGGGCTCCTGCCTCGTCTCCTTCGGCAATACCAGGGTGCTCTGCACGGCTTCTCTCGAGGAGAAAGGCCCGCCATGGCTGCGCGGCACCGGCAGGGGATGGGTCACGGCGGAATATTCCATGCTGCCCCGCGCGACGCACGAGCGCACCAAGCGCGAGGTCAATTCCGGAAAGCCGTCGGGCCGCACGCAGGAGATCCAGCGCCTCATCGGCCGCTCGCTCCGCGCCGTCGTGAACCTGCCCGCCATGGGCGAGCGCCAGATCGTGCTCGATTGCGACGTGATCCAGGCGGACGGCGGCACCCGCACGGCATCCATCACCGGCGCCTGGGTCGCCCTGCACGAGTGCTTCACCTGGATGCAGGGCCGTTCGATCATTTCCATCAACCCGCTGCGCGAGCCGGTGGCGGCCATTTCCTGCGGCATCTACCGGGGCAAACCGGTGCTCGACCTCGATTATGCCGAGGATTCAGCTGCCGAGACCGATGCGAATTTCGTCATCACCGGTTCGGGCGGCATCGTCGAAGTGCAGGGAACGGCGGAGGGCAAGCCTTTCTCGGAAGACGAGTTCCTGAGCCTCCTGCGCCTTGCCAAGGATGGCGTATCGCGCCTCGTCGAGCTGCAGAAGAAGGCGGTGGCGTGATGCAGCACCGTCCTCTGACCGGCAAGGTCGTCATTGCGACCCATAATGCCGGCAAGCTGCGCGAGATGCAGGAATTGCTGGCACCCTTCGGCATCGAAGCCGTGTCGGCGGGCGAACTCGGTCTGCCCGTTCCCGAAGAGACCGGGCATATGTTCGCCGAGAATGCCGCCATCAAGGCCCATGCGGCCGCGAAGGCGACGGGCCTGCCGGCGCTCTCCGACGATTCGGGGCTGTGCGTCGATGCGCTCGACGGCGCGCCGGGATTGTTCACGGCGGATTGGGCCGGCCCGAACCGGGATTTCAAGGCCGCCATGGAGCGGGTGAAGCGCGAGCTGGACAAGCGCGAGGCCACGGACATGGGGGCCCACTTCGTCTCGGCCCTCGTCATCGCCTGGCCCGACGGGCACGAGGAACTGTTCGAGGGGCGCGTGTTCGGACAGGTGGTCTGGCCTCCGCGCGGCGACAAGGGCTTCGGGTACGACCCGATGTTCCAGCCGGAGGGCTTCACGCGGACCTTCGGAGAGATTTCCTCCGAAGAGAAGCACGGCATCGACTGGTCGAAGCCGGAGCCGGAAGGGCTCTCCCACCGGGCGCGGGCCTTTCTGAGGCTCGCGGAGGGGTGCCTGAAGAGGGCCTGAGGCCGGCCGGAACCCGAAGGATCGATTCAGCGTCATGGGCGTCCCCAGACTCAATCCGGGGACGCCCATCTGCGTTCAGGGAGACGCGCTGCGTTGACGGCGTTCATGCCCGGCACGAGGCCGGGCATGGCGCTTTCGGGGGGATGATCAGACGTTCGTCGGCCCGTTGCCGCGGCGCTTGGCCATGAAGGCGTCGAACTCCTCGCGGTCCTTGGCGCGCTTCAGTTCCTCCACGAAATCGCGGAAGGCGCGGGCTTCCTCGTCGAGCTTGCGGCGCTCTTCCTCGAGGCGCTCCAACTCGCTGCGGCGATACTCGTCGAAGGCCGCATTGCCCGAGCTGGCATAGCCGAAGCCGCCCATGGGATGGCGCGATCCGAAGAAGTCCTCCTTGGCGCGGCCGAAGGTGTCACGAAAGAAGGCTCTCGCCTCGTCAGCTTTGGGATATCCACACATTTTCCACACCAGATAGGCCAGCGCGAGCGGCCAGAACCAAATGAAAGCGAAGATGATTCCGACGATCTCCAGGCCGCGTCGGGGCGAGCGCCCGCAGCGGCGGTGAGCGCCGGCATTCCAGGGTCCCGCGTGAGGGCCCTGATTCCAGGCGGTTGAAGCAGAGTCAGACATCGAGGGATCTTCCTATGTTAATGCTAACAACATTAACATGCGGATCGATTTTGGCGCTTTCAAGGGATGCCTTTTCGATTTTTCGAAAGCACGGCCGGAAAGCTTGGGCCAAGAGATCGGGGCCAGGAGATCGGGGCCAGGAGATCGGGGCCAGGAGATCGGGGCCAAGAGGTCGGGGCGCAGGAGGTCGCGGCGCAGGAGGCCGGAACAGGAGGCCGGAACAGGCCTCATGAAGCGGTCAGCAGGCTGCCAGCAGGTCGTCAGCAGGCCGGTCAGCGGGACGAGGGATCCGCCCGGCCTTTCAGGGCGCCGTGGACGAGGGCCAGGACCCCGGCGCGGAGCAACTCGTACTTGTCCGGCAGGCCCGGCCCCTTCGGCAGCTGTCCGGCCGCGTCGAGGGTCGCGATGCCGTGGGAGAGCGCCCAGACCTCGATGGCGATGAAGCGCGCGTCGACGCCCTGAAAGCCTTCGGGGAAGGTCTTCGAGAGGGCCTGGACCAGATAGTCGAAGGCGTTGCCTGCGGACCGCGAGCCGCCCTCGGCCCGGTTCGGAGCGCCTCCGCTCCAGGGGCCGCAACCTCCGGGGCCGCAGCCTTCGCTCTCCGCCGGCTTGGCCGAGAACATGGCGGCGTAGAAGCCCGGTTCCTGCTCGGCGAAGGACAGATAGGCCTCGCCCATGCGGGTGAACCGCTCGAGAGCCGTTCCCTCGCTCTCAAGCGCCTTTCCGAGCCGCTTGGCGAGCTCGTCGAAGCCCCGGAAGGCCACCTCGGCCACAAGGGCCTCACGGCCCCGGAAATGGCGATAGAGGGCGGCGGGCGTGACGCCCACGAGCTTTGCGGCATCGGCCAGGGTGAAGCCTCCAAGGCCACGCTCGGCGATGAATCGCTGGGCCGCCTCGATCAGCGCCTCCTTCAGATTGCCGTGGTGATAGCCCTGCCGGTCGAAGGGGCCGCGCCAGTGCCGCATGATGGGTCCTTATGAACTCTACTCGCGCCGATCTTAAGCCCCGGCCCTGGGAGTGGCTAGGGCATCGTGCGGAAAAGTGGATCCGGTTTTCCGCGCCGAACGATGCTCTTATCCAAAGGGAAAGCATCGGATGGATCCCAAAAGTGCAAGTCCACTTTTCACGTCCGATGCTTTAGGGCGAAGGCCCGTGAAGGATGAACAACCGTCCGAAAAAGAGGTTCAGAAAAGCTTTTCTCCCATCGGCCTGCCATCTCCGGCGAGCCGAGGGCCAGGGAAGGGCATCAAGGTCCCGCTGCGGCGCTCCGGCCGGGAGCGGCACCGGGACGGTTGCGCGACAACGCCACCCGTGACGCGAGAGGCGAGAACTGCCATATACGCCTCATGATCGATCATCCGACGCGCGATGTGGGCTTTGGCGTTTACGTCCATTGGCCCTTCTGCGCCTCCAAATGCCCTTACTGCGACTTCAACAGCCACGTCCGTCACCAGCCGGTGGATCAGGAGCGCTTTCTGGCGGCCTTCAAGCGCGAGATCGCCCATACGGCCGCGCGCGTTCCCGGGCGCACGGTCACCAGCGTCTTCCTGGGCGGCGGCACGCCCTCGCTCATGAAGCCGGAGACGGTGGGGGCGATCCTCGACGCCATCGGCGGCGCCTGGGCGGTCGACCCGAATGCGGAAGTGACGCTCGAGGCCAACCCCACCAGCGTCGAGGCCGAGCGCTTCCGCGGCTACCGGGTCGCCGGCATCAACCGCGTGTCGCTGGGCGTTCAGGCGCTCAACGATCCGGACCTGCGCCGCCTGGGGAGGATGCACTCGGTCGAAGAGGCCCTGGCGGCCGTGAAGATCGCGGCTTCGATCTTCGAACGCTATTCCTACGATCTGATCTATGCCCGTCCCGGGCATACGCCGGAAGCCTGGGCGGCCGAGCTCAGGCAGGCGATCGGCTATGCGGTGGAGCATCTGTCGCTCTATCAGCTCACCATCGAGCCGGGCACCTGGTTCCAGCGCCTCTACGATGCGGGCAAGATCACCGTGCCGGACGAGGAGACGGGCCGCGCGCTCTACGACATCACGCAGGAAACCTGCGAGAAATACGGGCTCCCGGCCTACGAAATCTCGAACCATGCCAGGCCCGGCGCGGAGTCGCGGCACAATCTGCTCTACTGGCGCTACGGCGAATATGCGGGCATCGGCCCCGGCGCCCATGGGCGGCTCGTCACCGGCAACGCGCGGCTGGCGACCGCCACCGAGAAGCATCCCGAGACATGGCTCGATCATGTGGAGCGCGAGGGACATGGGGTGATCGACGAGGAGGTGCTGACCTCCGAGGCGGAGGGCGACGAGTTCCTCCTCATGGGCCTGCGCCTGAAAGAGGGCATCGATCCGCGCCGTTACGAGGCGTTCACGGGAAAGCCCGTGAATCAGCGCGGCCTGCGCATTCTGGAGGAGGAGGGCCTCATCCGCCGCGATGGCTCACGCCTCGCCGTGACGGAGAAAGGCTTTCCGGTGCTCAACGCGGTGATCGCGGAACTGGCGGCCTGAACGGCCGCCAACCCGGTGTGCCTCAGGCGCGCTTCACCTTGGATTCGATCGTGTCCCACACGGTGACGGCGAGGTCCGGCCCGCCGAGGCGCTTGATGGCGCGGATGCCCGTCGGGGCGGTCACGTTGATCTCCGTGAGATGGCCGTCGATCACGTCGATGCCGACGAGGATGAGGCCCATGCGCTTGAGATCGGGGCCGATGGTCTCGCAGATCTCGCGCTCGCGGGGCGTGAGATCGGTGGGCTTCGCGGCGCCCCCGCGCACCATGTTGGACCGGATGTCGTTGGCGGCCGGAACGCGGTTGATCGCGCCCGCCGCCTCGCCGTCGATGAGGATGATGCGCTTGTCGCCTTCCGTGATCTTCGGCAGGAAACGCTGGATCACCCAGGGCTCGCGGAACAGGTTGGCAAAGAGATCGTAGAGCGAGCCGAAATTCGGATCCTCGCGCCCGACCTTGAACACGCTCGCGCCGCCGTGCCCATAGAGGGGCTTCATCACCACTTCCCCATGCTCGCGGCGGAACTCCTCGATTTCCGCCCTGTCGCGGGAGATCAGGGTCGGCGGCATGAGATGCGGGAACTGCGTGACGAAGATCTTTTCCGGCGCGTTGCGCACATGGGTCGGATCGTTCACCACCAGGGTCTTGGGGTGGATGCGCTCCAGGAAATGCGTGGCGGTGATGTAGGCGAGATCGAAGGGCGGATCCTGGCGCATGAGCACCACGTCCACGGTCGAGAGGTCGACCCGCTCCGGCGTGCCGAGGGTGAAATGGCTGCCCTCTTCGTCCCGCACTTCGAGCGGGTCCACCATGGCGATCACATTGCCGTCGCGCAGGGACAGGCGGTCCGGGGTGTAGTGCAGGACCCGGTGACCGCGCCGTTGCGCCTCGAGCAGCAGCGCAAAGCCGGTATCGCCTGCGATCTTGATGCTGTTGATGTGATCCATCTGGATCGCAACGGTGAGGGTCATCGGTCGGTCTCCTGGAGCATTTCCGGCGAAGCGGTTCCGGTTCGCCGTCAAAATGCAGCACTGCAAAGTGAAGCGGGTTTATTGGACTGTTTCGGGAGGAAGGCAACTCTCGCGGGCAGGAATGAACGAAAAAGGCGCAAGGGTGTTATCGCATAGCTTCGCCTTGGGGGATCCCCGAAGCCTTGCGGACAAGCTCAAGCTCCCACATCTGATGGATCATGTCACGCCGCGCCCTTCTCATCATCAACGCCAAGAGCCGCAGCGGCGAAGCCCAGGCGCAGGCGGCCATCGATACCCTGAAATCCCATGGAATCGACGCGATTCATGTGGAGTGCCGCCGCCGGGAGGACCTGTCCCCGCTGATCGTGAAGCACCGGGACGGCATGGAATGCGCCATCGTCGGCGGAGGCGACGGGACCCTGAACGCGGCAGCCTTCGGGGTGATCGAGGCCGGGTTGCCGCTGGGTATCCTGCCGCTCGGCACCGCGAACGATCTGGCGCGGACGCTCGGCATCCCGTTCGATCTCGATGGCGCGGCTCAGGTCATCGCCGCCGGGCGCAGACGCAAAATCGATCTCGGCCTCGTGAACGGGCAGCCATTCTTCAATGTGGCGAGCATCGGCCTTTCGGCCGAGCTGGCCCAGAAGCTGACGCGGGACATCAAGCGCCGCTTCGGACGGCTCGGCTATGCGCTCGTCGCCATGAAGGTGCTCGCGCAGGCGCGGCCCTTCAGCGCCACGATCACGAGCGAGACCGAATCCGTGCGCGTCAAGACCCTGCAGATCGCCGTGGGCAACGGACGCTTCTACGGCGGCGGCAACGCGGTCGAGAAGGACGCCTCGATCGACGATCAGCATCTGGATCTCTACAGCCTCGAATTCGAGCGGGCCTGGAAGCTCGCCCTCATGGCGCGCTCCTTCCGTTATGGCAAGCATGGCGCTTGGAGCGAAGTGAGGGCGATCCGCGCCCAGGAATTCGACATCCGCACCCGGCGGCCGAGGCCGATCAATGCGGATGGCGAGATCGTCACGCAGACGCCTGCGCGTTTCTCCATCAAGCCCGGCGCCGTGACCGTGTTCGCGCCTTAAACGCCGGGCTCGAAAAGCGGATTGCGCTTTTCGAGCCCGATCGTCTCTTGCCAGCGGCGCCTCATTGGGCGGGGCGCCGGGCTCGGTCGTCACCAGTCGCGACCATGGCGGATGGCGCCCTCGATGCCGCCGTGGCCGGGTCCGAGGCCGATGTCCTTCAGGATCGCATCGTCCAGGGTGCTCACTTCCCGTAGGGCGCGGCGGATGCGGATTTCGCGCATCACGGCCGAGAACAGGCTCCTGAGACCGGCCGGGCGGGTGGACGGAGCTTCGTAGGTTGCCGAGGAGGTGTTCGAAAAGGCTGACATGGCGCTCTCCCTGAGTTGATGAGGAGAGTATGGGCTTGCCTCTTGCATAAGTGAAACGAATGTTCATTATGTGGAGCATAATGGATCTTTATGGAGAAGATCGATGCCCCACAACCTCGATGTGAGCCTCCTGCGCGCCTTCGTGGCCGTGGTGGACACCGGCGGCATGACGGCGGCGTCCGGCGTTCTCAACCTGACCCAGGCGGCGGTGAGCCAGCAGATCAAGCGTCTGGAGGAAACCCTCGGGGAGGAGCTCATCACCCGCGACCGGCGGGGCGTGACCCTGACGGGAGCGGGCGAGCGGTTGTTCGGGCGCGCCAAGCGGCTGCTCGCCATGAACGACGAGATCTGGACCGAGATGACGACGCCCGAATTCGAAGGCGAGATCCGCCTCGGCATTCCGAGCGACATCATCACCACCTACCTGCCGGCCTTCCTGAAGGATTTCGCGCGCCGCTACCCACGGGTGCAGATCACGCTTCAGAGCGGTTCGAGCGCCTCGCTGCGCGAGAGGCTCGCGGCCGGAAAGGTCGATGTGGTGATGGCCACCGAGGTGGCGTGCGACGCGGACGGCGAGAACCTCGTGATGGATCGCCTCGTCTGGGTCGGCGCCCGGGGCGGGGAGGCCGCCTGGCAACGTCCCCTGCCGGTTTCCATCGGATGCTCGGATTGCGCCTTCCGCGCGCCGATCCGCGAGGTGCTGCAGAAGGCAGGGATCGAGTGGCGTTCGGTCTCCGAGGTCACGAACACATCGGCGCAGGTGGCGACCGTCGCGGCGGATATCGCCGTGATGGCCTGGATGGCCTCCACCGTTCCGAACAATCTGGAGGTGCTGGGCCCCGATACCGGCCTGCCTCTGCTCCCGCCCTTCATGGTCAATCTCTACCTGCCGAAAGGCGGCGGCAATCACATCGTGCAGGAAATGGCGCGCATGATCCGCGATGCGGTGCGGGATCCGCGGAAGCTGGCGGCTTGAAGCATCGGACCCAAAAGTGGAGTTGCGCTTTTGGGATCCATCCGATGCTTTCTCTTCGGACAAGAGCATCGT
>Ga0182742_1001491_pt1 | contig 29676 bp, 27 predicted proteins | sample eDN5th37CBELigMG_FD_128880 | JGI IMG/M metagenome (GOLD analysis project Ga0182742, IMG submission 128880) | Enriched Miracle-Growth compost microbial communities from Emeryville, California, USA - eDNA 5th pass 37_C BE-Lig MG (version 2)... ... | reverse complement strand
TTGCTCGGTCATCTGCTTGAAAATGTCGGTGGCGGCGGCGGCCGGGGTGACGCAATTCACCCGCACATTCGTGGTCGCCAGTTCCTTGCCGAGCGACTTGGTAAAGCCGATCACCCCGGCCTTGGCAGCGGAATAGGCGGCGGCATTCGGATTGCCCTCCTTCCCGGCAATGGAGGCGATGTTGACGATCCGCCCGTAATTCCGCGCCCGCATGCCCGGCACCACCGCCCGGCAGCAGAGGAAGACGCCGGTGAGGTCGATCTCGATCACCTTGCGCCAGGCATCGATGGGGTAGTCCTCCACCAGCGCATTCGGGCCAGTGATGCCGGCATTGGCGAAGAGGATGTCCACCGGGCCGAGCGCCGACTCGGTCGCCCGCAGTGCCGCGGCGATCGCGTCGTGATCCGTGACATCGACCTGCACGGAGAAGCCGCCCAGGCGATCCGCGGTCTTTCGCGCTTCCGGCAGGTCCACATCCCAGATCGCCACCTTCGCACCGCTCGCCGCGCTGCGCTCGGCGATCGCCAGGCCGATGCCGCGGGCGCCGCCGGTCACCACCGCCACGCGCCCCTGCAGGTCAAGACGGTTCATGCGCCTCCTCCCCTTCGCTTCTGCGGAAGATTAAGGCCGGCGCGGCCCCGCCGCTATCCCGGCAGCGGCACGGCGGAGATGATGACCACCGCGCTGGCATAGGGGTATTCGTCCGTCATGGTCAGCGACACCTGCGCCACATGGCCGGGCGGCGTGATCGCGGCCAAGCGCGCCGCGGCGCCGCCTGTCATCTGCATGGTCGGTTGCCCGGAGCGCAGGTTTACCACGCCGAGGTCGCGGAAGAACACGCCGGCGCGGAAGCCGGTGCCGAGCGCCTTGGCCGCCGCCTCCTTGGCCGCGAAGCGCTTGGCATAGGTGGAGGCGCGAATCCGCTCCGTCCGCCGCTCCGCCTTCGCCCTTTCGACGGGGGTGAAGACGCGCTCCAGGAAGCGTTCGCCGTGACGTTCGAGAGTCTGCTCGATGCGGCGGATGTCAACCACGTCGTTGCCGATGCCGAGAATCACAGGACTGCCCCCAAAGCCTGGCTCAACCGCGCGCCCGCTCGACCCGTAGATTCTCGGCCGGAGCGCGCAGGGTAGCCATGATGCGTTCGAGGTGCCGGAGGTCCTTCACCTCCACGTCCAGAGCCACCTCGCAGGCATCCGCATCGCGGTGCAGCACGCGCAGGCTGGTCACCACACCCTCCTGTTGCGCCACGGTATCAGTGAGGAAGGCCAGGGCGGAGGGCCGGTTGCGCGTCTCGACGATGATGCGGCCAATGCGGCCGCCGGAGGCGGTCTCGTCCCAGTCTATGTCCAGGAAGCGCTCCGGCGTCTGGGCGAAATTCTCCAGGGTGTGGCAATCGGCAGCGTGGATCGTGACCCCCTTGCCGGTGGTGACGATGCCGATGATCCGCTCGCCCGGCAGCGGGTGGCAGCAGCCGGCGAAATGGTAGGGCATGCCGCTGACCAGGCCAGTTACCGGCAGGCCGGCGGACCGCTCCCCCTTACCCAGCAGCGGCCCCGCGCCGAGGCGCCCGCGCGGACGCGCCAGCGGAATGGGCGTGGTGGCGCGTGGCGGGCTGCGCAGTTCGGGCACCGCCGCATGCACCACCTCGCGCGGCGAGAGCGTTCCTGCGCCGACAGCGGTGTAGAGTTCATCCAGCCCCGGCTGCTTCAGTGCCTTCAGCGCGCCTTCCAGCAGCTTCTCGGAGAAGTCCAGGCCCTCCTGGCGGAAGGCCTTGGCGATGGCGGCCCGGCCGCTTTCCTGGTGCTCCTGCCGCTGCCGGGCGTGCATGAAGCGGCGGATGCGGGCGCGCGCCTTGCCGGTGACGACGAAGCGCTCCCAGGCGGGATTCGGCGTGCCGCCGCGGGCGGTGATGATCTCGACCTGGTCGCCATTCTCCAGCGCGTGCCGCAGCGGCACGATCTTGCCGTTGACCTTGGCACCGACGCAGGTGTCGCCGACCTGACTGTGGACCTCATAGGCGAAGTCCACTGGCGTCGCGCCGCGCGGCAGCTCGATCAGGTCGCCCTTGGGAGTGAAGCAGAAGACCAGGTCGCGGTGCAGCTCGAGCTTGGTGTGGTCGAGGAAGTCCTGCGGCCCCTCGGCATTCTCCAGGATGTCGAGCAGGGCACGCACCCAGGGGTAGCGCTTGCGGTCCTTGGCGGCTTCCTCGCCCTGCTTGTAGATCCAGTGGGCGGCGACGCCGTATTCCGCGACCTCGTGCATCTCCCGGGTGCGGATCTGCACCTCGATCTTGGCGTTGCGCCGCTCCGGCACCGTCACGCCGGTATGCAGGGACTGGTAGCCGTTGGACTTCGGCGTGCTGATATAGTCCTTGAAGCGGCCGGGGATGACGCGATAGGCGTCGTGCACCGCGCCCAGCGCCGCATAGCACTGCGCCCGCTCCTCGACGATGATGCGGAAGGCCATGACATCCGAGAGCGCCTCGAAGGCCACGTTCTTCTTCTGCATCTTCAGCCAGATCGAATAGGGCGACTTCTCCCGCCCCGTCACGTCCAGCACCGGCACGCCATGCTCGGCCAGGACGCGGCGCAGGTCCTGCTCGATCTCCCGGATCAGGTCCGCGCCCTGGCCGCGCAGGAAGGTCAGGCGCGCGGCGATGGTCTGCCGGGCCTCCGGGTGCAGTTCCTGGAAGGCGAGCGTCTCCAGCTCGGTCTTCAGCGCATCCATGCCGATGCGCTCGGCGAGTGGGGCGAAGATCTCCAGCGTCTCGCGCGCCGTTTTCCGGCGCCGCTCCGGCTGCGGCACGAAATGCAGGGTGCGCATGTTGTGCAGCCGGTCGGCCAGCTTGACGAGCAGGACGCGGATGTCCTCGCTCATCGCCAGCACCAGCTTGCGCAGGTTCTCCGCCTGCTTGGTGCGCTCGCTTTGCAGTTCGATCCGCGTCAGCTTGGTGACGCCGTCCACCAGCCGGGCGACTTCCGGGCCGAAGCGCCGCTCGATCTCCTTCAGCCCGACCGCGGTGTCCTCTGCCACGTCATGCAGCAGGGCGGTGGCGATGGTGGCGGAATCGAGCTTGTAGTCGGCCAGGATGCCGGCAACGGCAAGCGGATGGGTGATGTAGGGCTCGCCATTCTCGCGCGTCTGGGTGGCATGTGCCTCGGCGGCGAGCCGGCCGGCGCGCTCCAGGAAGGCCAGGTCGGCCCGCGGGTCATAGGCGGCGACGCGATGGGCGAGTGCCTCCGCCTCCGCCAGGCCAGGGATGGCCGGAGGTGGGGCGGCCACGGACACCACCCCCTCCGGCGCGCACGGCGCCGGGATTTGCAGAGAGCCGGCGTCGCGCGAGATCAGGGTCGGCCTCTCAGCGGCGGCCACCACCCAGCTCAGCCGCGATCGCGGCCTCGATATCCTCGGGCGACATGTCCTCGACGCCCTGCCCCTCCACGGGCAGCTCCTCGTTCACGTCCATGACACCGAAGATGTTCTCGTCGGTGGCGATAAGGTCGAGCACCTCCTCCTCTGCCGGCTCGGGCTCCGGCGCCCGCTGCAGCGACTTGATCAGGTCGGCCTCCAGGGAGGCAAGGTCGATGGTTTCCTCGGCGATCTCACGCAGCGCCACGACGGGATTCTTGTCGTTGTCGCGGTCGACGGTCAGCTCCTCGCCACGGCTGATGTTGCGGGCACGCTGGGCAGCGAGCAGCACCAGTTCGAACCGGTTGGGAACCTTGAGGATGCAGTCTTCGACAGTAACGCGCGCCATGACGGCCTCGTGACGGTTCGGGCGCGCCCGAAGGCGCGCCTGATGGCGGGGAACCTTTCAGATAGCCACCACCGGCAGCTTCTGCAAGCGTCGTGCCGCAGCGCAGCATCGCCCGGCGCGGGCTATCCCGCATCCCGGGCGGGAGGATCCGTGGCACTGCCGCGAACGGCCGGGGGGCTCCAACGCCCTCAGCCGGGAATCGGCTCTGCCGGCCCCGCCTCCCGCGGCAGGGCGGCCAGTAGCGCCCGCGCCTCCAGGCCGAGGACCGGATGGCGCCAGCCCGGCGCCACATCCAGCAGCGGCTGCAGAACGAAGCGGCGAAGATGGGCACGTGGATGCGGCAGCACCGGGTCCGGCGCCGCCCGGACCAGCCCGTCCAGATCGATCAGGTCGAGGTCGAGACTGCGCGGGGCATTGATATAGGGCCGCTCCCGTCCCGCGGCTAACTCGAGCGCCTGCAGGGCCGCCAGCAGTGCGGCCGGCTCCCCTGCCTGCCCCTCCAGCCGCGCCACCCCGTTCACGAAAGGCGGAGCGCCAGGCAAAGGAGGCTCCGGCGCCGTTCGATACCACCGGGAGAGGGCCACCAGGCGTAACCCGGGCAGCCCGTCCAGCGCCGCCGCCGCGCGCCGGCAGGTCTCCAGCGGCGGGGCACCGTCGGGTCCCGGCAAATTCGCGCCCAGCGCGATGAGGACTGTGTTTTCTCGCTTACAAAACTGCAGCGACATCGTAATATCCCGTCAGGCAGATCATGCGCCACATTTCGAGAGTCACGACTTTGCACCCTGAACGGATCGAGCGCCTGGCCGTCTTCATCGATGGCGCCAACCTCTATGCCGCCTCACGCACCCTCGGCTTCGATGTCGATTACAAGAACCTGCTGGCCTACTTCCGGCGGCAGGCGCATCTGGTGCGGGCATACTACTATACAGCGCTGCTGGAAACGGAGGAGTATTCCCCGCTCCGGCCGCTCGTGGACTGGCTGGGCTACAACGGTTACTCGGTAGTAACCAAGCCGGCCAAGGAATTCACCGACGCCACTGGGCGGCGCCGGGTGAAGGGCAGCGTGGATATTGAGATGGCGGTCGATGTCCTCGACCTCGCCCCCTATCTCGACCATGTCGTGCTGTTCTCCGGCGATGGAGACCTGCGGCGCCTGCTGGAAGCGGTGCAGCGCCGCGGCGTGCGCGTGACCGTGGTTTCCACCATCCGCACCCAGCCTGCCATGATCGCGGACGAGTTGCGCCGCCAGGCCGATGCCTTCGTGGACCTCGCCGATCTGGCCGAGCACATCACCCGGCGCCAGGTGGAGCCGCGGCCGCGCATGGCCAGCACCGGCACTGGCCCGCGCTCGGCTCCGCTCCGGCCTACCCCCGCCGAGCCCTTCCGGGAGTCGCCGGACCTGCCGGAGTGAGGGTTTCCGCATGACGGAAGCGGAAGCCCCTCAGCCCGGACGGGATTGCCCGCTCTGCCCAAGGCTGGTGGCGCTGCGCGAGGCAAATCGGGCTGCCTTCCCCGGCTGGCACAACGCCCCCGTCTCCTCCTGGGGGCCGCCGGACGCGCCGCTGATGGTGCTCGGCATGGCGCCGGGGCTGCGGGGAGCGAATCGCACCGGGCGCCCCTTCACCGGCGACCATGCCGGGAAGCTGCTCTATGCCACCCTGCTGAAATTCGGCCTCGCCCGCGGTGTCTACGAGGAAAGGCCGGATGATAGCCTCACCCTCACCGGCTGCCGCGTGACCAATGCGGTGCGCTGTGTTCCCCCCGCCAACCTGCCGCAGCCGGTGGAGATCAGGACCTGCAACCGCTTCCTCCAGGCCGAGCTGGCCGCCATGCCGGATCTGAAGGTGGTGCTGGCGCTCGGCGTGCTGGCGCATTCGGCGTTGCTGCGGGCCCGCGGCCTGCCGGCCAGCCGGCATCGCTTCGCGCATGGCGCGGTACATGCGCTGCCGGGCGGGCTGCTGCTGGCGGACAGCTACCATGTCAGCCGCTACAACACCTCCACCCGCCGGCTGACGCCGGAGATGTTCGAGGCGGTGGTCGCGGAGGCGCTGCGGCTCATCGCGGCGGACAACCGCGACGGTGGCCGTCCGGCTTGACCCTGCGCGGCCATATGGACACCGCTGCCCAGCGCCGGGGCAGCGCAGCGATTAATCCTCCGACAAGCCGGCCGCGCTGCATCCCGGCGCGGACAAGGTGGCGGCACGAAGGGACCAATGGCCAGGCATCCTGAACCAGACAATCGCGACCCGCTGACGGGGACGGCGACCGAGGCCAGCCTGCTCCGCTTCGCCCGGGCCTTGCTGGACATGGCGGATCCCTCGGGCCTGTCGGTTGCCCTCCTGCTGATCGGCATCGATGGGCTTCCGGAGATCGCCGCGCGCCTCGGCGCCGCGACACGGGATGCGCTGCTGCTCGGCGCCGCCGACCGACTGCAGGAGGATGTCAGGGGGCATGACCTGGTGGGCCGGGTCGCGGATGGCTTCGGCATCTGCATGCCGGACCTGCTGCCGGCACAGGCGCGGGGCGCGGGGGAGCGGCTGCGGCGCAGGCTGGCCGAGGCGCCGCTGCCGACCCCCTCGGGCGATCTCGGCATCACCTGCAGTATCGGCCTCGCCCTGGGCGCTGCTCCGGCCTTCGGCCCGGCGGAGTTGATGGAACGGGCGCGCCTCGCGCTGGAGGAGGCGCAGCGGGCCGGCGGGAACCGCGTGGTGGTGGCCGCCTGAGGCCCGGCATCCGGGATTTGACCCGGGCGCCCCCGGGAGTGATCCTCGTCCCTCCTCCCGAATTTCGCCGGCCCGCATGGACGCCATCATCCCCCGCCTCTTCGCGCTGCAGGACAGCGACAACATCTTCGAGGCCATCATCGCCGGCCTCTACCGTGCAATCCTGCGCCCCGGCGACTTGGCCGTGGATGGCGGCGCCAATCATGGCCTGCACAGCTTCCCGCTCGCCGAACTGGTGGGGCCCAGCGGGCAGGTTCTGGCCTTCGAACCAATCCCCGCCCTGGCCGAGACCCTGCGGCAGCAGGCGGCGCAGCGGGGCCTCGGCCAGCTTCGCGTGCTGCAACAGGCGCTGGCGGAGCGCGACGGCAATGCTCCCTTCCGCTGGATCCGCAATGCCGATGGCTATAGCGGCCTCCAGCCCCGCCCCTACCCTTTCCCGCCCGAGGAGCAGATCCTGCAGGTCGAAACCGTCAGGCTCGACCGCATGCTGGACGGGTCCGCCCTGCCCTGGCGCTTCTGCAAGCTCGACCTGGAAGGGGGCGAGTTCCGCGCCCTCCAAGGGGCGAAGCAGGCCCTGGCGCGGTCGCATCCGATGATCGTCTTCGAGAATGCGCGGGCCGGCTCCGCGGCCGCCTATGGCTACAGCGCGGAAGAGTATTTCGCCTTCTTCGACAGCCTAGACTACCGGCTGTTCGATCTGTTCGGACGGCGGTTCGGTCCGGCAGAATGGGACTCACCCGGCCTCCCCTGGTATTTCATCGCCGTCCGTGACGGATCGGAGGAGCAATGCCTGCTGGAACGGCAATTGCCCGCCATCATCGCCAACCTCCTGGCCCAGGCGGCCTGACCCGGCCAGGCAGGAGGCAAGGCTGATGGCCCCGGGCCGGCGCTTCGGAGTATGATGCCGCCGTGAACCTACTCGCCCCGCCCCGCACGCGCCTGACCATCGAGGTCGTCTTCGACCTCGTCTGCCCGTGGTGCTTCCTCGGCATCCGGCGGCTTCGGCGGATGCTGCGCAGCCGCCCAGACATGGCGGCAGAGCTGATCTGGCGGCCCTTCCTGCTGAACCCGGATCTGGCGCCGCAGGGGGTGCCGCGCCAGGAATACCTGATCCGTAAATTCGGCGGCGAGGAACGCGCCCGCCGGTTGCATGCCACCATCGCGGAGCTGGGCCGGGCGGAAGGGATTGACTTCCGCTTCGACCGGATCCGCCGCGTGCCGCATTCCCTGGACGCACACCGCCTGGTCCGCTGGGCCACGCGGTTCGGGGCCGCGGATGCCGTGATCGAGGCGCTGTTCGAGGCCTATTTCACCGAGGGTGCCGATATCGGCGATCCTGGCGTGCTGGCCACGATCGCCGGGCGGCAGGGGCTGGATGCGATCGCCGCCCGCCGCTTCCTGGCGACGGTGGCCGAGGTGGAGGCGGTGCATTCGGACAACCTCCGGGCGCATCGCCTGGGGATCAACGGCGTGCCCTGCTTCGTGATCGCCGGCCGGCACGCCATCGCCGGGGCGCAGGAGCCGGAGGTGCTGGAGCGCCTGCTGGACGTGGCGCTGGTGGATGGGTGACCCGCATGGCGCATCCCTGGCCGTGATGCCGGGCTTCGAGAGCTATCTCGCCCGCCTGCCGCAGGACGAGTACCTGCAGACCCACCGGCGGCGGTATCGGGAGACCTGGAGGCGGATGCAGGACCTGACGCCCGGGGTGCGGAAGGTGCTGGAGCTCGGTGCCCTTTCGCCCATTGGCGGCTATCTCCGCGACTGCTGTGGGGCGCGGGTGGAGACGCTGGAGACCGACCTGCGCTACCCCTACCCGCTGCCTGACGGCAGCGCCGAGCTGGTGCTGTGCCTGGAGGTGCTGGAGCATCTGAACGATGCGCACTACCCGGGCGCGAGCATCGGCGAGATCGCCATGTTCACGCATTCCGGCGCCCATAACATGTTCCGCGAATGCCGGCGAATCCTTCGGCCGGGCGGGCGGCTGGTGCTGACGACGCCCAATGCCAGTTCGATCGACGTGCTGGGGAACGTGCTGCGGCGCCGGCACCCGTTCCAGTACCCGCCGCATGTGCGCGAATACCCGCCGGGCGAGGTCATGGCGCTGGCGCAGGAGGCCGGATTCACGACGGAGCGCGCCTCGACCTTCTTCGCCTGGAACTCCCAGCCCGACATCGACCGCACCGGGCTGATGGCCGCCCTGCAGGAACTGGGATTCGACATGGCCGATCGCGGCGACGACGCCTTCTTCGTCTTCCGCGCGGCCAGAGAATGAAGGGGCGGCTGCTCAGGCGGCCTTGGCCTGGTTCGCCACCTTCGCCAGCGCACCGAGCAATTCCTTCGCCACGCGCACCCGCTGCGGCAATTCCATCTCCCGCAGCAGCGCCAGCTTGTGGTCCGGGCGCAGCCGCACCAGCCCCTTCTGCGCCGCAACCCAGGAGACGAGGCCGCCCGGGTTGCGGAAGTGGTTGCGGAAGAAGCTCAGCACAATGCCCTTCGGACCGGCATCCAGCTTCTCCACCCCGGCCTCCCGGCAGAGGCGCTTGATAGCGACGACCTGGAGCAGGTTTTCGACTTCCTGCGGCAAGGGACCGAAGCGGTCGGCGAGTTCCGCCGCCATGGCGTCGATCTCGGCATCCGTCGCCAGGGTGCCGATGCGGCGGTAGAGGCCGAGGCGCACCGGTAGGTCGCGCACATAGTCCTCCGGGATCAGCACCGGCAGGCCGAGATTGATGTTGGGCGTCCAGTCACGGGCATAGTCGGCCTCGGACCGCTTGCGCCCCTGCCCCGCCTTCAGCTCGGCCACCGCATCTTCCAGCATCTGCTGGTAGAGCTCGATGCCGACCTCACGGATATGGCCGCTCTGCTCGTCGCCCAGCAGATTGCCGGCGCCGCGGATGTCGAGGTCGTGGCTCGCCAGGGTGAAGCCGGCCCCCAGATTGTCCAGGGTCTGCATCACCTCCAGCCGCTTCTGCGCAGCGGCGGAGAGGCGATGGGCGGCTGGCCAGGTGAGATAGGCATAGCCGCGCTGCTTGCCGCGGCCGACGCGGCCGCGAAGCTGGTAGAGCTGCGCCAGGCCGAACATGTCGGCGCGGTGGATGATGAGGGTGTTCACCGCCGGCATGTCGAGGCCGCTCTCGACGATATTGGTCGAGAGCAGGATGTCATGCTTGCCGTCGCTGAATTCGGTCATCACCCGTTCGAGCTCGGTGGCGGAGAGGCGGCCATGCGCCTCGGCGATGCGCGCCTCCGGCACGATTTCGCGCAGGCGCTCCGCGACCTTCGGCATGTCCTCCAGCCGCGGCACGACGCAGAAAACCTGACCGCCGCGGAAGCGTTCGCGCTGGATCGCCTCTCGCAGCACCACGCCGTCCCAGGGCATGATGAAGGTCCGCACCGCCAGCCGGTCCACCGGCGGGGTGGCGATGATGCTCATTTCCCGCACGCCGGTCAGCGCCAGTTGCAGGGTGCGCGGGATGGGCGTCGCAGTCAGCGTCAGGACATGCACATCGGTCTTGAGCGCCTTCAGCCTCTCCTTGTGCGCGACGCCGAAATGCTGCTCCTCATCCACGATCACCAGGCCGAGATCGGCGAATTCGACCCCCTTGGCCAGCAGGGCATGGGTGCCAATGACGATGTTGATGGAGCCGTCCTTCAGCCCCTCCCGCACCTTCGCCGCTTCCTTGGCGTTCACCATGCGGGAGAGCTGCGCCACCTTCACCGGCATGCCCTCGAAGCGGGCGGCGAAGGTGCGATAGTGCTGGCGGGCCAGCAGGGTGGTCGGCACCACCACCGCCACCTGGGCGCCGGACATCGCTACGACGAAGGCGGCACGCAGCGCCACCTCGGTCTTGCCGAAGCCGACATCGCCGCAGACCAGGCGGTCCATCGGCCGGCCGGCGGCAAGATCCTCCAGAACGTCGGCAATGGCGCGTTGCTGGTCTTCGGTCTCGGCGAAGGGGAAGCGCGCGCAGAACTCGTCCCAGGCGCCTTCGGGCGGCGTCGCCAGGATGCCTTCCCTGACGCGGCGCTCGGCGGCGATGCGGATCAGCCGCTCCGCCATGTCCTGGATGCGCTGCTTCGCCTTGGCCTTCCGGTTCTGCCAGCTCGTGCCGCCGAGCTTGTCGAGGGCGACGCCCTGGGTCTCGCTGCCAAAGCGTGACAGGACGTCGATATTCTCGACGGGAAGGAACAGCTTGTCGCCGCCGTCATAAATCAGGCGCAGGCAGTCATGGGGCGCGCCATTGACCTCGATGGTCTCCAGCCCGTCATAACGGCCGATGCCGTGATCCTGGTGGACCACCAGATCGCCCTGCTCGATGCCGGTGGCGTCGGCGATGAACTGGTCGGCGCGCTTTCGGCGGCGCGGCGGGCGGGCGATGCGCTCGCCAAGCAGGTCCTGCTCGCCGGTGACGGCTAGGCCGAAGCCGGTGCCGGTCGCCTCGGGCGGCGCAGTGAAGCCACGTTCCAGCCCGAGCACGGCAAGGCCGACCACGCCGGGCTGCAATTTCTGGATGGCGGCGAAATCCTCGACCGCGGTGGCCGCCACCCGGTTCTCGCGCAGCAGGTTGCCGAGCCGTTCGCGGGAGCCGCGGGTCCAGGCGGCGACCACCGGGCGGCGGCCCTGCTTCGCCATGGCCTCGGCATATTCGGCATAGGCGGCGAAGACGTTCTGGCCGGCGGCGCGGACCTCGGTGAAGAGGCGGCCCGGGCGGCCGCCGGCATCGATTCCCTCGGCACCCTCGGCCTGGGCGAAGGGGGTGAAGCGGAAGACGGGGCTGCCCGCGAGCATCCGGTCCCAGCCGCGGCGGTTCAGATAGAGGCTGCCGGGCGGGGCCGGGCGGTAGGGCACCTCGCCTTCGATGGTGCGAACCGGGGCACGGCGGGCCTCGTAATGATCGGCGATCATTTCGAGGCGGGCCGAAAGGACGTCCTCCGCCTGATAGTCCAGGCTGACCGAGGCACCGGGCAGATAGTCGAGCAGCGTTTCCATCCGCTCATGGAACAGCCCGGCCCAGTGCTCCATTCCGGGATGCTTCCGGCCGGCACTGACCGAGACATAGAGCGGATCCTCCGCTGCCGCGGCGCCGAACAGATCGCGCCAGGCGGTGCGGAAGCGGGTGATGGATTCCTCGTCCAGGAACACCTCGCCGACCGGGCGCAGCCAGAGCTCGGTCAGCGCCTCGCCACTGCGCTGCGTCGCCGTGTCGAAGCGGCGCATGCTTTCGATCTCGTCGCCGAACAGGTCAAGGCGGATCGGGTCGGGCTCGCCGGCCGGATAGAGATCGATGATGCCGCCGCGGACGGCATACTCGCCCGGCTCCATGACAGTGCCGGTGCGGCCGTAGCCATTGGCCTCCAGGAAGGCCGTCAGGCGCTCCGGCTGGACCCGGCCGCCCTTCTTGAGAAGCAGGGTGGCGCCCTGGAAGACCTCGCGGGGCGGCACCTTCTGCACCAGGGCATTGACCGTGGTGAGAACGATCCGCGGTCGCTCTCCCGGCTCCAGCAGCCTGGTCAGGGTAGCGACGCGCTCCGCCACGATCTCCGGGTTGGGGGAGACGCGGTCGTAGGGGAGGCAGTCCCAGGCGGGGAAGCGCAGCACCTCCACCTCGGGCGCGTAGAAGCCGAGCGCCTCGGCCAGGCGGGCGGTGCGGGCGTCGTCGCGGCAGACATGCAGGACGGGCGCATCCGTCTCCGCCCGGCGCCGGGCAAGGAGCAGGGCGTCGAAGCCCTCCGGCGCGCCATGGACGGTCAGGCCGTGGGCGGCCGGCGGCAATTCGCTTCTGTCGTTCATGGCCGGCGGGTGTCCTCCGGGATGCCGGCGCCCCGGGCGGCACATTCTGCGGCCATGCGGTCCAGCATGGGGGTGCGACATTCGGGCGGCACCGGGCGGCGGCCGGAAAGCCAGTCCGCCAGGTCCACATCAGGGAATTCCAGGACCGCTTCCAGCTCGTCCAATTCGGCATCGGACAGGCTTGCGATGTGGCGGGCCACGAAGCCGCCGATCATCAGGTCGGCCTCCTTCGTCCCGCGGCGATGGGCGCGGAAAAGCAGGCGCCGCCGGCGGGGATCGAGGCTTTCGGGTCGGTCAGACATGTCGTCGCTTGGCACGGCGGCTGGCATATAGAGGCCCATGGGAATCTTGTCAGCCCGACGTGGCGGCTTCAGAGAGGGTTGTGCATGACCCTGCTGAAGGACGCCCAGAACCCGGCCCGCGACATGGTGGGTGAGGATCCCCGCCTGGCCCCGCTGACCGCGCCGCTGTCGGACCTGCCGGGCGTCGGGCCGGCGCTCGCCCGGCGGCTGAAGGAGGCGGTGGGCGGCGACCGGGTGCTGGACCTGCTGTTCCACCTGCCGGAACGCTATGCCAGCCGCATCGCCGTGGACAGCCCGGCCGAGGCCCCGCCGGATGCCGAGGTGATCCTGCGGGCGCTGGTCGTCTCGCTGCGCGGCGCCCGGTCGAAGCTCGGCCGGCCCTATGTGGAGGTGCGGGCCGAGGCGGGCGGCAAGCGCCTGCTGATCCGCTACATCAACGGCCGGATGGACTGGCTGCAGAAGCTGCTGCCGCCGGGGGCGGAACGGCTTTTCGCCGGGAAGGTGAAGAGCGAGGGCGGCATCTTCTCCATGATCAACCCCCTCTCTGCCTCCACACCGGAGGGGCTGCCGCTGCTGGAGCCGGTCTGGCCGCTGGTGAAGGACCTGCGCCTCTCGCAGGTGGCGAAGGCAATGGGGGCGGCGCTGAAACGGATCCCGGAGCTGCCGGAATGGCACGACCCGGCGCTGCTGCGGCGGGAGAGGTGGCCGGGCTTCGCCGCGGCGCTCCGGGCGGTGCAGGCGCCGGAGGAGGTCCCCTCCCCCGCTATCCGCGCCCGCCTGGCCTATGATGAGGTCCTGGCCGGGCAACTGGCCCTGGCCCTGGTGCGCCGGCGGGTGCGGCAGCGGCCCGGCCGGTCGCTGACGGGCGATGACAGCCTGCGGCGGCAGGCGCTGGAGGCCTTCGGCCTGCCGCTGACGCCGAGCCAGGCGCAGGCCCTGGCAGAGATCGACGCCGATCTGGCAGCCCCGCACCGCATGCTGCGGCTGCTGCAGGGCGATGTCGGGGCCGGCAAGACCCTGGTGGCCGCCCTGGCGATGCTGCGGGCGGTGGAGGCCGGCGCCCAGGCGGCGCTGATGGCGCCGACCGAGATCCTGGCCCGGCAGCATCTGCGAACCCTGGCAAGGCTCTGCCTGCCGGCCGGGGTGCGGGTGGAGCTGCTGGCCGGCAGCGTGAAGGGGGCGCAGCGCAAGCGGGTCCTGGCGGGGCTGGCGGAGGGCTCCGTCCGCATCGTCGTCGGCACCCATGCGCTGTTCCAGGAAGGGGTGGAGTTCCGCGATCTCGGCCTGGCCGTGGTGGACGAGCAGCATCGTTTCGGCGTGGCGCAGCGGCTGATGCTGGCGGAGAAGGGCGAGGCCGCGGACATGCTGGTGATGACCGCGACCCCGATCCCCCGCACCCTGCTGCTGACCCAGTGGGGCGAGATGGCGGTCAGCCGCCTGACCGGGAAGCCGGCGGGACGGCAGCCCATCACCACCACCCTGCACGGGCTGCGGCAACTGCCGGAGGTGGTGGCGGCGATCGCCCGGGCGATGGAGCGCGGCGCCCGCATCTTCTGGGTCTGCCCGCATGTGGCGGAGAGCGAAGCGCTGGACATCGCCGCCGCCGAGACCCGCTTCGCCGAGCTTTCGGAGCGTTTCGGCAGCATCGTCGGCCTGGCGCATGGCCGCATGGATGCGGAGGTGCGGGAGGCCGCCCTCCGCGACTTCGCCGCGGGGCGCACGAAGGTCCTGGTGGCGACCACGGTGATCGAGGTCGGCGTGGACGTGCCGGAGGCAACGGTGATGGTGGTGGAGCATGCCGAGCGGTTCGGCCTCGCGCAATTGCACCAGCTCCGCGGCCGGGTCGGTCGCGGCGCGGCGGCCTCCTACTGCATGCTTCTCTATGACGAGGGGCTGGGGCAGGTCTCGCGGGAGCGGCTGCTGATCCTGCGCGACACCGAGGATGGCTTCCTCATCGCCGATGCCGATTTCCGCCTGCGCGGCGGCGGCGAGGTGCTGGGCACGCGACAATCCGGGGCGCCGGTCTTCCGCCTTGGTCTGGAGGCGACCGAGGCGCAGGAGGGGCTGATCGCCATGGCCCATCGCGACGCCGCCCTGCTGCTGGAGAAGGATCCCGGCCTGACCGGCGAGCGCGGCCGGGCGGCGCAATTGCTGCTGCGCCTGTTCGGCAAGGCGGAGGCAATCCATACCCTGCATGCCGGGTGAGCAGGAACCGGAACGGCACGGCCCTGGCGCCGCGGCCATCATTGGCAGGGGTCTTGCAAACCCCTTTCATCCTTGTAAATCCGGCAAACCGTCGGGGGCATTGCGGGGGGAATACCTTGGCCGCGCTGATCGAAATCGAGCGCCTGACCAAACGCTTTGGCGGATTCACCGCCGTGGATGACGTCTCCTTCACCGTGGACCGCGGGGAGGTGCTGGGCTTCCTCGGCCCCAATGGCGCGGGCAAGTCCACCACCATGCGCATGCTGGCGGGCTTCATGCCGCCGACGGCCGGTACTGCCCGCATCTGCGGGGCGGATGTCGTGGAGGATCCGGTCGCCGCGAAGCGCAATCTCGGCTTCCTGCCGGAGGGCGCACCGACCTATCCTGAAATGACAGTCGCCGGCTTCCTCGGCTTCACCGCGCGCATCCGCGGCTTCCGCGGCACGGAGGCCAGCGACCGCGTGGCGCATGCGATGCGCCTGACCCAGCTTGAGGGCGTCCGGCTGCAGCCGATCGAGACGCTCTCCAAGGGCTTCAAGCGTCGGGTCGGCCTGGCCCAGGCGCTGCTGCATGACCCGCCGGTGCTGGTGCTGGACGAGCCGACCGATGGCCTCGATCCCAACCAGAAGCATGAGGTTCGCGAACTGATCCGCCGCATGGCGCCGGAGAAGGCCATCGTCATCTCCACCCATATCCTGGAGGAGGTGGACGCGGTCTGCACCCGCGCCATCATCATCGCCCGCGGCCGGGTCGTGGTGGATGCCGCGCCCTCGGTCCTGGAAGGAGAGGGGAAGAGCCTGGAGGAGGTGTTCCGCGAGCTCACCCTCGGCACCGCACAGCGGAAGGCTGCCTGAATGTCCCCCGCCCTCACCATCGCGCGCCGGGAGCTGGCCGGCTATTTCGCCACCCCGGTCGCCTATGTGTTCATCGTCATCTTCCTGGTCCTGGCTGGGGCACTGACCTTCACGCTGGGGAATTTCTTCGCCCGCGGCCAGGCCGACCTGATCCCCTTCTTCACCTTCGTGCCCTGGCTGTTCCTGTTCCTGGTGCCGGCGCTGACTATGCGCCTCTGGGCGGAGGAACGGCGCCTCGGGACGATCGAATTGCTGCTGACCCTGCCCCTGGCGCAATGGCAGGCGGTGCTGGGGAAGTTCCTGGCGGCCTGGGCCTTCTGCGGCATCGCCCTGGCGCTGACCTTCCCGCTCTGGATCACCGTCAATCTGCTGGGCGATCCGGATAACGGCGTGATCCTGGCGGGCTATGTCGGCTGCCTGCTGGTGGCCGGCGCTTTCCTGGCAATTGGCGCGGCGGTCTCGGCGCTGACCAAGAACCAGGTGATCGCCTTCGTCCTTGCCGTTGCCATCTGCTTCGTCTTCACCGTCGCCGGCACCCCGGTGGTGACGGAATTCCTCAGCGACCGGATGCCGGTGCTGGCGGAGATGGCCCGGGCCATTTCGGTTTCCGACCGCTTCGGCGGCTTCACCCGTGGCGTCGTCTCGGCGCGCGACATCGTCTTCTTCGGCAGCTTCATGGCTTTCTTCCTGTTCGTGAACGCCGTCATCCTCGATCATCGCAAGGCGGACTGAGCGCATGCGCGACACCACGAATACCCGTGGCCCCGCGCCGGCGCGCAGCGGCGGCCGGCGCCTCTGGTCCTCGGCCCTCGGGCTGCTTGCCGCGGCGGTGCTGGCGATTGGGGTGAACATGCTGGCCGACCGCCTGCTGTCGCGGGCGCGCATCGACCTGACGCAGCAGCAGCTCTACACCCTGTCGGATGGCACGCGGCAGGTCCTGGCGGGCCTCACCGACCCGATCACCCTGCGTCTGTTCTACTCCCGCAGGCTTGGCTCCGAGATCCCGCTCTACGGCGCCTATGCGGACCGGGTGCGGGAGATGCTGGCGGAGTATGTCGCCCTCTCCAATGGCAAGATCCGGCTGGAAATCCATGATCCGGAGCCGTTCAGCGAGATGGAGGACCGTGCCCTCGCCTATGGCCTCCAGGGCGTGCCAATCGACCAGTCCGGGGAGCAGGTTTATTTCGGCCTGGCCGGGACCAATCTGGTGGATGACGAGCGCATCATCGCCTTCCTCCAGCCGGACCGCGAGCGCTTCCTGGAATACGACCTGACCCGGCTGGTCTTCGAGCTTTCGAATCCCCGCCGGCCGGTGATCGGCGTCATGTCGCCGCTGCCGCTGAACGGCGACCCGCGGGCGATGATGCTGCGGCAGCCGCAGCTTGCCCGCCCGGCCACGGTGATGACCCAGCTCCAGCAGTTCTTCACCGTGAAGGATGTGGGGCTGGATGCGCAGGTGATCGATCCGGACATCCAGGTGCTGCTAGTCGCCCAGCCGCAGAACCTGCCGGAGGCGACGCAATATGCCATCGACCAATTCGTCATGCGCGGCGGCAAGCTGTTCCTGATGGTCGATCCGCATTCGGAGGCCCAGGCCAGCCGGCCCAGCCTCACCGGGCAACCGCCGGCCAGCACCGCCTCCTCGCTCGACCGGCTGCTGAATGCCTGGGGGGTCGAGGCGCCCTCGGACAAGGTGGTGCTGGACCTGCGCGGCGCCTGGCGCGTGCGCGCCAATCCGCAGGACCGCGTGCAGGGGGTGGACTACACCGCCTGGTACAACCTGCAGGGTGACAGTCTGAACCGCTCCGAGGTTGCGCTGGCGCGGCTCGACCAGGTGACCGTCGCCTCGGCAGGCGAATTGCGGAAGCGCGAGGGCGCCTCGGTGGAATTCGTGCCGCTGCTCATCTCCTCCCCCGACTCCATGGTGGCGGATGCCCGACTGGTGCGGGAGGATCCGAACCCGGTCCGGTTGCTCGCCGACTTCCGTGCGGACGGACAACGGCGCGTGCTGGCGGCGCGAATTCGCGGCGAGCTTCCCTCTGCCTTCCCGGACGGCCCCCCTGCTCCGCCGGAAGGACAGACCCGGCCGGCGGATTTCCCGGCCCACCGCGCCCGCAGCGACGGCCCCGCCAATGTGGTCGTGGTCAATGACACCGACATCCTGGAGGACCGCTTCTGGGTCCGGATTCAGGACTTCTTCGGCCAGCAGGTGGCCACGCCCTTCAGCGGCAACGGCTCCCTGGTGGTGAACCTGGTGGACACGCTGACCGGCAGCGATGCGCTGATCTCGCTCCGCTCCCGTGGTGAGTCGCTGCGCCCCTTCGAGATGGTGGAGGACATCCGCCGCAACGCCGATGCCCAGTACCGCCAGACCGAGCGGCAATTGCAGCAACGGCTGGAGGAGACGGAGCGCCGCCTGCGCGAGCTGCGCCAGGGCGCGTCCGGCGCCGCGGCTTCCGGTGAGCGCGGCCAGGCGCAGACCGTCATCACCCCCGAGCAGCGGGCGGAGATCGACAAGGCGCGGGATGAAATCCTGCGTACCCGGCGGGAGCTGCGCACGGTGCAGCTTGAGCTCCGGCGGGACATCGAGAGGCTGGAGACCCTGCTCCGCATCGTCAACATCGCCCTGGTGCCCACGCTCCTGACCTTCTTCGCCATCGGCCTGGCGGTGGTCCGCGCCCGCCGCCGCGCCGCGGCCCGGTCCTGAGGAGGCGGCCTAACATGAACCGCCGAACGCTTCTCCTGCTTGGCGCCGCGGCCATTGCCACTGTCGGCGGCGCCCTGGTCCTGACGCCGGAGACGGCACAGCAAGGCCCCGCGCCGGGCGCCCAGGGGGGCCTCGCCTTCGAGGGGCTGGCCGAGAGGCTGCAAGGGGCCAGCCGGATCGAGATCAGCAAGCACGACGCGAAGCTGGAATTGCAGCGCCGGGGCGAGGCCTGGGTGCTGCCCGCAAAGGGCGGCTATCCGGTTCGCCCGGAACGGGTGCGCGAATTGCTGGTGGGCCTGACTGAATTGCGCCTTGCCGAGGCCCGCACCTCTGATCCCACCCAATTCGACCGGCTCGGCGTTGACGACCCGATGAATGCCGGCAGCACCGCCCTGCTGCTCCGCGTGCTGGATGCGCAGGGCGGCGCGATCGCCGAGCTGATCATCGGGCGCCGCCGGGTCCGCACCCAGGGCAATGTCCCCGAAAGCGTCTATGTGCGCCGCCCCGGGCAGAACCAGTCCTGGCTGGCCGAGGGACGCCTGCCGGCGGATGCCGATCCGCAGCTCTGGCTCGACCGTGACATCGCCAACCTGCCGCATGGCCGGATCCGGCGCGTTACCGTGCAACGGAAGGATCAGCCCGTGCTGGTGCTGCTGCGGGGGGAGGAGGCTGAGGCGAAGCTGCGCCTTGCCGAGCCGGCGGAGGCCCCCCCCTCCGACGAGGTGACACTGGATGAGATCGGGCGCGCCTTCGAATTCCTCACTTTCATCGACGTGAAGCCGGCGGCGGAGATTCCTGGCACCGCACTGGGCGAGAGTCGTTTCGAGCTGGCCGATGGCTCGGCTATCACGGTGGCGCCGCACAAGGATGGCGACACGCTCTGGATCCGCCTGCGCGCCGAGGGCGGCGAGGAGGCGAAGGGTCTCGATGCCCGCTGGCAGGGCTGGGCCTACCAGGTCGGGGCATGGAAGGAGAAGGCCTTCATCCCGCGCCCGGAGGATCTGGCCGCCCGCCAATCCGCCGCCCAGCCCGGTGCAACCGAGGCCGAGCCTGCCAGGTGAGCGAGCGCGAGTATCCGGATCGGCCCTGGGTCGGGATCGGCGTCGTCGCCTTCGACGGCGACCGGGTGCTGCTGGTGCAGCGAGGCAAGCCGCCGCGCCTCGGCATGTGGTCGCTGCCCGGCGGAGCGCAGCAGGTGGGCGAGCGGGCCGAGGCAGCGGCGCGGCGGGAGCTGCTGGAGGAGACCGGGATCGAGGTCGGGCCGCTGGAAGTCGCCGCGGTGGTGGATGCGATCAGCCGCGACGAGAAGAATGCGGTCCGCTTCCACTACACGATCGTGGACTATTGCGGCCGCTGGACCGCCGGCGTGGCGCGGCCGGGCGACGATGTCGCCGCCGTGGCCTGGGCGCTGCCGGAGGAACTGCCGAGTTTCGACCTGACGCCAGATGTCCTGCGGGTAATCTCCCTCGCCCGCAGCCGGGTCTGACGCCGCCGGCTTGCCATGCTTTCGTCTCGCCGGCAGGTTGGGAGGATAGAGGAGACAGGACTATGCCGGCACGACGTGATTTTCTCCTGGGCAGCGCCGGGCTGCTGACCGCCCCCGCCGCCCTGGCCCAACCCGTCGGCGGCGGGCGGCCGGTGCGGTTGATCGTGCCCTTCCCGCCCGGCGGGGCGGTAGACATCCTTGGCCGCCTGATCGCAGAGCGACTGGGCCCGGCCCTCGGCCAGACCGTGGTGGTCGAGAATCGCGGCGGCGCCGGCGGCAATATCGGCGCCGACGCGCTGGCCAAGGCGACACCGGATGGCACGACCATCGGCATCATCGCCGTGACGACGCTCTGCGCCGCGCCCTTCCTGTACCGGCAGCTTCCCTTCGATCCGCAGAAGGACATGGCGCCCGTCTCGGAGATCATCACCGGCGCCGTGCTCTGCGTGGTGAATGCCGACACCGCGGCGAAGCGAGGCTGGACCGACTTCCCGAGTCTGATCGCCTGGGCCAAGGCGCATCCGGATGAGGTGCGGATGGGCTCCTCCGGCACCGGCACGACCAGCCACCTGACGATCGAGGCGGTGAACCGAGCCACCGGTGCCCGCATCACCCATGTGCCCTATCGCGGCGGCGCCCCGGCCATCAACGATCTGCTGGCCGGCACCATCGACATGATGTTCGACGTCATGCCCGCCCTGATGCCGCATGTGGAGAGCGGCAAGTTCAAGCCGCTGGCAGTCAGCAGCGCGAAGCGCCTGCCGATTCTGCCCCAGATACCGGGCCTCGCTGAATTCCCGCAGCTTGGCCTCGGCGATATCGATATCCAAACCTGGAGCGCCATCATGGCCCCGGCCGGGACCCCGGAGCCGGTGATCGGGCAGCTCTTCCGGGCGGTGCGGACCGCCGCCGCCCAGCCCGAACTGGCCGAGCGGCTGCGCCCTCTCGGCTATACCGTCATCACCAGCGAGAGCCCGGCCGCCCTCGCCGCGCGCATCCGGGAGGAGACGCCGCGCTGGGAGCGGCTGGTGAAGATCTCCGGCGCGCAGCTCGACTGATCAGCGGCGGCGCCCGAGGGCGCCGAGCAGCAGCAGGAGGCCGGCGAGGATGGCCGGCACCAGCCAGACCGGCTGCTCCAGCACCGGCAGGACCACGGCATCCCAGAGCCAGGGCGAGACATGGCGCTGGATGCCGGCCTGTGCGGTGTTGAGCAGGCCAGGATCCAGCCGGAACAGTGCTGCCCCCAGGGGCGCCTGCCACCCGGCCCAAAGCGCTGCCGCGACGCCAAGGGCGAGCACCAGCAGCGCGAACAGCCGCAGCATTGGCTTGGCCGTTCCCATCGCCATCAGGCCCAGAGCCTCTCCCCCTGCAGGTTTGTGTAGAGGTCGGCGACGAACTCCGCATAGCCGTTGAAGAGCTGCGTCGGCACCCGCTCCCCGGTTCCGACCACGCGCTCGGTCGCCTGGCTCCAGCGCGGATGCGGGACCTGCGGGTTCACATTGGCCCAGAAGCCGTATTCCTGCGGCTGGATGGCCTCCCAGAAGGTCTTCGGGCGCTGGTCGGTCAGGACGATGCGCACCAGGGACTTGCCGGCCTTGAAGCCGTATTTCCAAGGCTGGTGGAAGCGGACTGGGCCGCCATTCTGCGGCGGCAGCGGCTTGCCATAGGCGCCGACCACCATGAAGGACAGGTCGTTCGCCGCCTCCTCGATGGTGCAGCCCTCGGTATAGGGCCAAGGATACCAGCTCTGCCGCAGGCCGGGCATGATGCCCGGGAGCGCCGCCGTCTCGAAGCGCAGGTATTTCGCCGAGGCCTGCGGGCCGACCAGTTTCAGCAGGGCCGCGATCGGAAAGCCAGTCCAGGGCACGACCACGGACCAGGCCTCGACGCAACGCAGACGGTAGAGGCGTTCCTCCAGCGGCATCTGCCGCAGCAGGTCCTCCAGGCCGAACTCGCGCGGATTGTCTACCATGCCCTCCACCCGCAGGGTCCAGGGCTGTAGCGGCAGGCGCTGGGCGGCCTGCCAGATCGATTTCTGGCTGCCGAATTCATAGTAGTTGTTGTAGGTGGTCACCTCCCGCTCTGCCGTGATGTCGCGGTCCGGCTGGTAGCGGCTGTTGCGGGTCACCGGCGGCAGGGAATAGGCCGCTGCGGCGGGCTCCGGCAGGGCCAGGCCGCCGGCGCCGGCAAGCGCAGCCCCGCCGGCAGCCTTCATCACCGCGCGGCGGCCGAAGGCCAAATGCTCCGGGGTGGCCTCCCGCTCCGGGATCTCCCAGCCGCGCCGTCTGCGGATCAGCATGCCATGCCTCCATCGCTGCAAGGTTAAAAGGGGGAACCTGCCACCTGACAGAAGCGGCCGGGCGCCTGGCCTCGCTCTTCCGTTCGGTCCAGCCCGCCGGCAGGTTACGTCTCGCCAGCGCGTCCGGGCGCCCCTGCGCGCTGATAGCGATTAAGTGATTGACAACCTATGGTTGCGCTGACTACTCATCATGAACGAGACATTGGCCGCACTGCACAAGATATACCGGTTTTGAAACTTTCGCGGCCCATGAACGCAATCTGGAGTAGAATTATTCATGCGCGTCCTCCTTGCTTCTGCGACCTCTCATTCCGGGGGCTTGCAGGCTGGACTGGCGGAGTTGGGCGTTGTCTGCGACCTGACCGAGGAGATGCGCGAGCTCGGCCCCATTCTCACCCCGAGTGGGCCTTACGATCTGCTGCTCATTGATGCCACCGCCCCGCAGCGGGAGGTGCAGGCAGCGCTCCGCGGCCTGCGCCGGGAGGGCAGCACCCATCCCATCATCGTCCTGTGCGGCCGCCTCGTGGCCGGGGAGGAGGAGGCCATCCTCCATGCGGGCGCGGATGACGTCATCCTCCATCCCTTCCGTCCCTCCGTCCTGCATGCCCGGATGCAGGCGCTGCTGCGGCGCGTGCGCGGCTATGCCTCGGCCCGCCTGACCTGCGGCAATGTGATGCTGGACCAGGAGCAGCATGCGGTGACGGTCGACGGGCGGCGCGTGCCGCTGACGGCGCGGGAGTTCGACTTCCTGCAGATCATGATGCTGCACAAGGGCGTGCTCCTGACCAAGGAGCGGTTCATGAGCAGCCTCTATGCCGATGCGGATGCGCCCGACCTGAAGATCGTGGATGTCTTTGTCTGCAAGCTCCGGCGCAAGCTCGCGGCCTGCGGCGCCGCCGAGATGATCCGCACCGTCTGGGGCCGCGGCCATGTGCTGTTCGAGCCCACGGCGGAGGCGGTGGCGGCCGCCCGCGCCGCCCAGCGGCCGGAGATGCCAGCCGATCCCGCGCCGCGCGGCTGGATCAGGCGCGCGGGCGGACTGGCCGCGCTCCAGGCCTGAGCGGCAGGCCACCTCCTGGCGCGGTGGCATGAAGATTGCCCCGGGGGTCGGCGGCTTGCCGGACCCTCGATTATGCCTTCCCTTCTCCTCCTTGCCCTGCTGGCCCTGTCGCTACCCCTCCCCGCGGCTCGCGGCCAGGTGCCGCCTCCCGTCGGTTCCGAACCTGGCCTGCTATGCCGCGCCGCCGTGGCGTCGGCGGAGCGGGAGGCGGGATTGCCGCCCCGGCTGCTTTCCGCCATCGCTCGGGTGGAATCCGGCCGGCGGGATCCGGTGACCGGCGCCTTCCACCCCTGGCCCTGGACCATCAATGCCGAGGGGCGCGGCAGTTTCTACCCCAGCAAGGCGGCAGCAATTGCCGCCGTGCGGGAATTGCAGGCCCAGGGCGTGCGCTCCATTGATGTCGGCTGCATGCAGGTGAATCTCCGCCACCATCCGCGGGCCTTCGCCAGCCTGGAGGAAGCCTTCGACCCGCTGGCGAATGCCCGCTATGCCGCCCGCTTTCTGGCCGAACTCCAGGCCACGCGCGGCGACTGGATGCGGGCGGCCGCAAACTACCACTCGCAGACTCCCGAACTGGCGGAAGCCTACCGCGCCCGGCTCGCCGAGGCACTCCTGGCGGAACAGGGCGAAGGCAGGGCACCGACAGCCCTGGCGGCGATGCCTCCACCGGCCTTCCGGCCCGGCCAGCCCGGCGGCGGCTATATGCTCTCCAATCGCATGGAACGGGCGCCGCTGCTGTCCGCCCCCGGCGGAGGGGGGAATGGCCGCGGGCTGGATGCCTATCGCAGCCTGCCCATCCCGGTCGCCGGGCGCGGCCCGGTCCTGGGCCTGGCCCGGGCGCAGCGCATGTAGGCCACGGCGCGCGGTCCGGGACGCTATTCCTGCCGGTAGTTCGGCGCCTCGCGGGTCACCGCCACGTCATGCACATGGCTCTCCCGCAGGCCGGCCGCGGTGATGCGGCGGAAGCGGCAGTTCCGCTGCATCTCGGCGATGGTGGCATTGCCGGTATAGCCCATGGCGGCGCGCAGCCCGCCGACCATCTGGTGGATGACATTGCCGACCGGCCCCTTATAGCCGACGCGGCCCTCCACCCCCTCGGGCACCAGCTTCAGCGCATCCTGCACCTCCTGCTGGAAGTAGCGGTCGGCGCTGCCGCGGGCCATGGCGCCGAGGCTGCCCATGCCCCGATAGGATTTGTAGGAGCGGCCCTGATAGAGGAAGACCTCGCCTGGCGCCTCATCCGTGCCGGCGAGAAGGCTCCCCATCATGACGCAGTCGGCGCCGGCGGCGATCGCCTTGGCGATGTCGCCGGAGGTGCGGATGCCGCCATCGGCGATGGCGGGGATGCCCCTTTCCCGCGCCGCCGCAGCGCATTCCAGGACGGCGGTGAGCTGCGGCACGCCGACGCCGGCGACGATGCGCGTGGTGCAGATGCTGCCCGGGCCGATGCCGATCTTCACGGCGTCGGCGCCGGCCTCGATCAGCGCCTCCACCCCCTCGGGCGTCGCCACATTGCCGGCCACCACCTGCACCGCATTGGACATGCGCTTGATGCGCTCTACCGCCGCCAGCACGCCGCCGGAATGCCCATGCGCGGTATCCACCACCACCACATCGACCTCGGCCGCCACCAGGGCCTGGACCCGGCGGAAGCCGTCCTCGCCCACGCCGGTCGCGGCGGCGACGCGCAGCCGGCCGAGCACGTCCTTCACCGCATTCGGATTGGCCTGGGCCTTGTCCATGTCCTTCACGGTGATCAGGCCGACGCAGCGCCCCGCATCGTCCACCACCAGCAGCTTCTCGATCCGGTGCTTGTGCAGCAGGGCGCGCGCCTGGTCGGGGGTGACATCCGCATCGGCGGTGACCAGATTCTCCCGCGTCATCAGCTCATAGACGCGGGTGTTCGGATCCGTTGCGAAGCGGACGTCGCGGTTGGTGACGATGCCGACCAGGCGGCCGGTGCCGCGCTCCACCACCGGGATGCCGCTGATGTGGTGGTGCTCCTGCAGGGCGCGGACATCGGCGAGAGTCTGGTCTGGATGGATGGTGACCGGGTTCACCACCATGCCGGATTCGAATTTCTTCACCCGCCGGACCTGGGCTGCCTGCTCCTCCAGCGTCATGTTCTTGTGGATCACGCCGATGCCGCCGGCCTGGGCCATGGCGATGGCCATATTGGCCTCCGTCACCGTGTCCATGGCGGCGGCGACCAGCGGGATGTTCAGGGCGATCTCCCGCGTCAGGCGGGTGCGGGTGTCGGTCTGGTGGGGGAGGACCGCCGAATAGGCGGGAACCAGCAGCACATCGTCGAAGGCGAGGGCGTCCTCGATCGTGATGCGGCGGCTCTGGGCCGGGGCGCCGGCGGCGTCCGGTGAGGATTCGGGTGCCATGGGGGACCTTTCGCGCAGCGGAAGCGATCCGCAACCTTGGCGGCCCCCCTTACCCTGGAAGCAGGCGGCGGAGCAAGCGGCGGGGCGGTTGCAATCCGGTCAGGGCGGGGATGCCGCCTGGTTCTGGCCGCGAAATCCGGTAGCCACGACATAGAGCTCGCTGCTGCCCTTCCGGCTGGCCGGCGGCTTGACGTGCCGCACGGAGGCGAAGTTCCGCTTCAGCACGTCCAGCAGCCCCTTCTCGCTGCCGCCCTGGAATACCTTCGCCACGAATCCGCCGCCGGGGGAGAGAACCTTCAGCGCGAAATCCAGGGCCAGCTCCGCCAGCGCAATGATGCGGAGGTGGTCGGTCGCGGCATGGCCCGTGGTGTTCGGCGCCATGTCCGACAGGACCAGATCCGCCGGCCCGTCCAGGGCCGCCAGCACCGCCTGCTCCGCTGCTGGATCCTGGAAATCGCCCTGCAGCACCGTGGCGCCAGGCACCGGATCCATCGCCAGCAAATCGAGCGCGACCACCCTGCCCTTCGGGCCCGCCTTCTCGACCGCCACCTGTGTCCAGCCACCCGGCGCGGCGCCGAGATCAACCACCCGGCTGCCCGGCTTCAGCAGCCGATGCTTCTCGTCCATCTCCAGCAGCTTGAAGGCGGCGCGGGAGCGGAAGCCTCGGCTCTGCGCGGCGCGCACATAGGGGTCGTTCAACTGGCGCTCGAGCCAGCGCTGGCTGGCGGCGCTGCGGCCCTTAGCGGTACGGAGGCGCGTGGAGAGGCCGCGGCCCCCCGGCAGTGTTCCCTTCATTCCAGAGCCGGTCCTAATAGCCGGAAGAGTGCCGGCGGGAATATGGATGGCGAGGATCCCGCCCCCAGGCCCGGTCGCTCCGCATCATGCGGAGCAGCATCCCCTCCCTGAGACCGCGATCCGCGACCGTCAAGGTGGGCACCGGCCAGACGCGCCGGATGGCGGCGTAGATGGCGCAGCCAGGCAGGACGAAGTCCACTCGCTCCGGCCCGACGCAGGGATGCGCGGCCAGCCCGGCACGGCCGAGGGCGAAGAGGTCACCCAATGCCTGGTCCGCCACATCGGCGTCCAGGGTCCGGCCATCCACCAGCGGGCGGCGATAGCGCGGCAGGGCGAGCGCCACCCCGGCCAGGGTGGTGACGGTGCCGCTGGTACCGATCAGCCGCACCCCGCCGGCGCGGATCTCCTGGCCGATGCAATGGACCCGGTCGAAGGCAAGCAGGTGGTCGACCACCTCCTCCACCACTTCGGCGAAGCCCTGTTCGGTGAAGCAGGAGGTGCCGGCGCGCTCCGCCAGGGTCACAACCCCGAGAGGCAAGGAAGCGTAGCCGATCAGCTCCGCCGCCCGTTGCCGCCCAGGGCCGCGCCCATGGCTGGGCACGCGGATCCAGGCGATCTCCGTGCTGCCGCCGCCGATGTCGAAGAGCAGGGCCCGGCGGTCATTCTCCCCGAGCAGGGGAGCGCAGGACTCCATGGCCAGCTCCGCCTCCTCCCGCGCCGAGATGATGCGGGGGCGGAGGCCGGTTTCGGCTTCCACGCGGGCGAGGAAGCTGGCGCCATTGGTAGCGCGCCGGCAGGCCTCCGTGGCAACCGCCTGGAAGGCGCGGATCGGACGGCGGGCGAGCTTCTCGGCGCAGGCCCCGAGCGCGGCGATAGCGCGGTCCATGGCGACTTCGGAAAGGCGGCCGGTGGCGGCGAGCCCCTCCCCCAGCCGGACGATGCGGCTGAAACTGTCCACCACCCGGAAGCCGCCGCCGGCAGGGGCACCAATCAGCAACCTGCAATTATTGGTGCCGAGGTCGAGGGCGGCATAGGTCACGGAAGGGGCCGTCCCGAGCCGGGCCACGCAGCCACCCTCCCGTTCCGCGCTCGGGCGCGGCGGGTCGGAGAGGGTATGAGGAACGGCGTCGTCGGGCATCGCAAAGGGTTGGGGGACCCCTCCGGATGGGCCCCGCATGGGCGGGGCCCGAACCGGCATGATCCGGTGATGTGCCTTTCCCGGCAAGCGCTTTCCGACACCGGGACGATCGGGGCGAGGCCTGGCGGCGGTCCCCGGCGATCACGACCGAGTGCCGGTCGATCGGGCCGGGGGGACGCCCCGGGCAGCCAGATAAGATATTGTATCTGGATTCGCCATTTCCACTGCCGCTGCCGCAGACGGTATTTCCGGGCGGGATACCGTGCTGTGGCAGGGCGCCTCGAATCCGGGCCAGAGTGAGTGGGCCTGATGCCAAGGGGTCCACCTGGCATCGCCCCGGCCCGCTCCATTGGCTGACCGAACCGATTTCATGCGGCCTTTCCGTGATCCGGCATCAGGACCACGGGCGCACCAACTGCCCCGCCTGCCCCGGCAGGGGGCCAAGCGCAAGCCTGCTACTACAGCACCAACACCGGGTCGCGCTGGGCCAGCCGCTGGAGCAGCCAGTCCACCTCCGCCCGTGTCTCCGGGGTCAGCTTCGGTCCGGGGGCACGCAGGGCGGCGCAGCCGATGATGCCGCGGCGTTGCAGCACGTATTTCCGCACCGCGAGGCCAAGGCCGGGCTGATGTTCGTAGCGGATCAGTGGCAGGTGAAGATCGAACAGGTTATGGGCCGCCGCCCTGTCGCCTTCCGTGAGCAGCCGGTGGACGCGCACCAGCATCTCCGGAACGGCATAGCCGGTCATCACGCCGTCGGCGCCGCGCTCCAGTTCCTGCGGCAGGAACAAACCGCCATTCCCGCCGAGGATGCTGATGCGGCGCATCCGGCCCTCGGCAGAGAGCCGCCGGATGGCGGTGAGCTTGTCCAGGCCGGGCCAGTCCTCGGCCTTCAGCATCACCAGGCGCGGATCCTCGGCCATGCGCCGGATCATCTCGGGCGAGATGTGGATGCCGTTGGATTGCGGGAAGTCCTGCAGCACATAGGGCGCGTCGCCGACCGCCTCCGCCGCCTGGGCCATATAGGCGACGACGGCATCGTCACCGCGGAGACCGGGCGTGGGAGCAATCATGACGCCGGCGGCACCGGCATCCATGGAGGCGCGCGCCAGGGTCCGCATGCTGGCGAGGCCAGGGGCGGAGACGCCTACCACCACCGGCACGCGGCCGTTCACGCGCCGCAGCACGCGGGTGACGAAGCGCCGGGATTCCTCCGCATCCAGCTTCGGCGCCTCCCCCATGATGCCGAGAATGGTGAGGCCGGCGGCGCCGGCCGCCAGATAGGCCTCGATCATGCGGTCGGTGCTGGCCTCGTCCAGCGCGCCGTCCTCGGTGAAGGGCGTCGGCGCGATGACGAAGACGCCGCTGGCGCTTTCGTCGAGGCGCATCACACGCCTCCCTGCGACATGCGAATCGGCGGCTGCACATCCGGCGGGATCGGGCAGACATAGGGGTTGCCCGCCTTCCTTGCCTCCAGATCGGCCTTGGCCCGGGCGATCAGGTCCGGATCACGGAACGCGTCCACCGCCGTCCCGGCCATCACCTTCGCCACATGCACCATGCCCTTATGCGCCGCCGGCAGCTTGCCCTGGGCGGTGAGCTGCCAGGAATGGCCCGGCGTGCCGATGGCATAGGTGGCGCCGCGTGCCTGCACCGTGGGGACCACCCAGCTCACATCGCCGACATCGGTGGAGCCGACCATGGGCGCGCCCTTCGCCTCCAGCGGCACGATCACGTCGCAGAGCGTAACGCCCTTGCGCATGGGCAGGCCGACGCGGCGCCAGGCGGAGGCGATGTCCTCCTCCGACAGGGTCGCCTGGAATTCCGCGGCCTTGGCGCGGTCCGCGGCATCGAAGGGCGGCGGGCCGAGGCGGTCCAGATTGTCCTGCATCGCCCGCTCCAGCGGCGCATTGCCGAGCAGGTTGGAGACGGCGCTGACCACCCTCGTCTCGACCGTGGTTTCGGTCATCAGCGCGGCGCCGTCGGCGATCTTGCGCACCCGCTCGATCAGCCGGCGCAGCTCGGGCAGGTCCCGGGCGCGGATCAGGTAGCGGACCTTGGCGGTCGCCTGGACGACATTCGGGGCGATACCGCCGGCATCCAGATAGGCGTAGTGGATGCGCGCGTCGCTCGGCATGTGTTCCCGCATGTAGTTCACGCCGACATTCATCA
>Ga0182742_1001490_pt1 | contig 29691 bp, 27 predicted proteins | sample eDN5th37CBELigMG_FD_128880 | JGI IMG/M metagenome (GOLD analysis project Ga0182742, IMG submission 128880) | Enriched Miracle-Growth compost microbial communities from Emeryville, California, USA - eDNA 5th pass 37_C BE-Lig MG (version 2)... ... | reverse complement strand
AGATTGACCATGATGCTTCTCCTCCAAGTGGGCTCGGCCCGCTGTCCTGTTTTACGTATTGAGACCGGAGCGCTTGGCGCGCTGGTCCGCAATTTCATCAAACAGTCTTCCTCATGGCCGGGAGGTTCGCATCGGATGAAGGTGTAACGATTTTTTAGTCATTGGTCCGAGCTGTGCGTGGACTTCGGTCTGCCGGGGGAAGCCCAAGGACCAGATCTGCCACTGGTCTAAGGTCCGACATCGAACGGTCCTAAGCCGCCATATGCTATACTTATGGATAGAGTCCTGGATCCTTAGGATGGCAGTCCTGCAACGGCGAAAAACTCCGGTTATTGTGTCTTGCTCACAAACCAGAAAGCAAAAAGAGTCATGCAAGGGGACGATCTTTTCCCGATCAAGCGCTTTAGCCAGCGGGTCCAGGAAAGCATACTGGAGGAGTTCGGCGGGCGATGTCCTTCATCCTCCGAACTGGCGCAGGTTCCGGACCCCCGCCTGCTGAAGCTGCCAGGCTTCGGGCCGAAAACGCTCCGGAAGATCAGGTCATTCACCGAAAGCGGGAACCGGATCGCCGGCGACGCTATCGCGCAATCGAGTACGCGTGTTCAATCGGAGCTGGAACAATTGGGCAGGGAGATCGGAAGCCTTCAGGAGGAGTTTCATCGCAGGCATCGGGAGCTTCTCAGCCGGCTGGACCTGATTTCATCGGAGTTGATTTCGCGGTGGTCCGAATGCCGGCAGAAGGCATGAACCGGCGTTTGCGCATCCCGACCTCCAGTTAGGTCGACTTTCAGGTTGATGTGTTCGAGCGAGAAAGTCGATCAGAATCGAAGGCATCAACACGAAAGAGATCGACCTGCTTCAAAGGTCGATCTCTTTTGATGAGGGGTTGAAACTCAAAAGATTCGAAATTCAGCTGTGCGTCAGAGATCACCCCATTCCCGCCTCGCGATCAGCGCCGCCTCGACGCGGTTTCGGACGTTCAGCTTCTTCAGAATGTTGCCGACATGAAACTTGACGGTCTTTTCCGTCACGTCCAAACGTTCGGCGATCTCACGATTTGTGAGGCCCGCCAGAATCAGGCGCAAAGTGCGCTCTTCGCTCTCGGATAGAGATGCCAGCGGGTTGGAACCCGCTTCTGCCTGTGCCTTGCTTGACAGCAGGCGCAGGGCCAGATTGGGCGATATGAACGATCCGTCCGTTCTCACGCTCTTTACCGCAGCGATCAGTTCAGGCGCTTTGATGCCTTTGAGAAGATAGCCGACGGCACCCGCATCCAACGCGCGCGTCACGTCATCGTCGTCTTCCGACACCGTCAGCATCACGACCTGTGGCGGCGATGGAAGATCGCAAATTGCGCGGGCAGCCTCGATCCCGTCGCCGGGCATGGAAATGTCGAGCAGGATCAGATCGGGCTCACATGCTTTTGCAAGCTCGACGGCCTCCGCCGCCGATGCGCCCTCGCCCACGACCTCGATCATGGTGTCGAGCGCGAGGGCCCGTATCACTCCAGCTCTCAAGAGCGAGTGGTCGTCTACTACCGCAACGCGGATCTTTTCAGACATTCTGGTCCTCATCGGCAACAACCACGCTCATTTCAACTGTAGTGCCGCCGTCGCTGTGGTGGGCGATGCGGAAAATGCCGCCGAGACTTTCCACCCTGTCCCTAAGGCCGACAAGGCCCAAACCTGAATTCGAGCCGGCCATATCGACGGGGCCGGGTCCACCATCATCCTGCACGACGACGCTCAAGATGGAATCCTCCAGCTTGCAGGTTACCCGCTGACCATTTCCGCCCGCGTGGCGAAACGCATTATTCAGCCCCTCCTGGATAAAGCGGTAGACGCAGATCTTGATGGCATGTGTCAGAGCATGGGATATCTCGCCGCATTGTACCGAGACCTTTGTCCCTGTGCGACGTTCATGATTGGAGACCACCTGCCGAATGACCGAGGCGAACGGAAGATCTTCGATCTCCGGAAGCATTAGACCTTTGGACGTGGTTCGGATGTCGCGAAGCGCATCCGAAAGCGCTGCTTCGAGAGCGCGCAGTTCCCCTTCGCGCTGATCGGTCGTTTGTGCACGTCGAACATGCTCGACGCTGAGTGCGGCCAGGCCGATGAGTTGCGCCGGACCATCATGCAGTTCGGCGCCGATTCTGCGCAGATAATTCTCGGTCAGCTCGACCACACGGCCAGAGGCGCGCTGGGACCTGTCCTTGAGGATCCGGTTGTGCTGGGCCGCCTGCTCGATCTCGACCAGTCGGCCGCGCAGCTGACGCTGCTGCAAGAGAATGAGCTGGTTGCCCCGATAGACGATGCCGAACAACCCGATCATGACAACCAAGGTGGCGCCGGCGACTGCAAGCCACGTCTTGAGACGCAACGACCAGAGCTCATGCTCGAGCTGTTGCGTGCTTTCATGGATCTCCGCGACCGCAATGACCCGGCCGGAATAATGCTCACGGATGGGAACGTAGATCTCAAGGTATTTTCTGTCGATGCCGCGGACCCGATGCTCTCTGGCGTCGAGATTTGTATATTGCGCGGAGATCTCCCCGCCCAGGGCGAGGATCAGACCGTCGGGCGGAGCAAATCTCCGGCCGATCAGATCCGGGGTCGTCGAATAGGCGACAAGACCACCCTCTTTCCAGATTTCCAGATAGGGAAATCGCTCCTTGAACTGATCGCCGCTAAGCAGTTCGTTGAGCTCATCTCTCTCACGCGGAGGCAGAACATCATCCGTCGCCAGCGAATGAGCGATGGGAGAGATGAAACTGTCCATCAGAAGAGCGGTCGACGAAGCCGTGTTTTCGATCGTCGTTCGCGACGCTATTTCCGCAATGAACACACCGGCGGCCAGCATCGCTACAAGCATGATCACACCACCCGTGAGCACGAACTGACGGGTAAGGCTCGCGGTCGCCCAGATCGTGCTTCTGCGCCCTACCCTTACTGGCGGCGCCAACTCGGACATTCGTTCCTCAGATGTAAATTCAAGAAGCGAGAGATTAGTCAGTGGCGGGTCTTCCTGCAATTGACGTTGGTCGGAGGCTTATACGGACTTTAGTCCAGGAGAACAGCGAGTTCGCGAGGCGCGCAAACAGTATAAATCCATCGAACATCAATAGTTTGTCGGAGTGCAAACGACGTACTCGCCACCGGACGATGAAATACTGTTATGGTAAAATACACGACCATATCCTAACCCGGACGGATTAACTCTTCCTAAGCTTGCGCTAGCCATCCTGGGCCAGGGACGTCACTACGATTCATGTCTACTGTCCGAAGCTGCGCATTTTCGGGAGAGCGTGGCTTTCCCCTCAATGTGCGGGGGGACTTTGATGAAGTCGATTTCACTTGCCTTGATCGACGATCAGCCGATCGTCATCGAAGGACTAACGCGCCTTCTTGGATCGCAGGACGCCTTCGAGATTGTCGCAACGGGTGCCACATCACGAGAGGCGCTTGATATTGCACAGCGGGTTCGCCCCGATTTGATTATCTTGGGCCTGTCGCCGTCGGACGGCGCTGCGCAGGCGATATCGGAAATCAAAGCCACGCTTCCAGGCGTTAGGATCCTGATGTTTACGGCGGATCCTGCCGTCGGGCCGGCCGTGAACGCCCTGGAGGCAGGAGCACAAGGCTACGTGTCCAAGTCATGCCAGTTGGATGAACTCATCCATGCGGTGAAGGCTGCGATAGCCGGAGAAACATATATATCCCGGAATTTTGCAAGCAGGGTTCTCATCGCCCTGCGCAGCTCGTCCGTGCGCAAGGCGACCCTCGACGCGCTCAAGCTGAGCGCCCGCGAGGGCCAGATCGTTCGCCTTCTGCTTGACGGCAAGACCAACCGCGAGATGTCGTTTGATCTTGGCATCACCGAGAGGACGGTGAAGCATTATATGACGATCCTGATGCAGAAGCTGAATGCGCGAAACCGGGTCGAAGCTGTGATCGCAGCTCAGAACCTCGGCCGTTCTGGCGCTTTCGCGCCTGTCGGAATGAGAAGCGGCTTCGGCGACTTTAATCGAGAATACATGGCAGGTGACACCACTTACCATGCCTGAAGGTAGCGCCTGTATGACTTTGAAGAGACGGAAGCGCTCGCAAGCGCTTCACTCAGACCGGTAAGCCTTATGTAATTTGTGAGAGCATTGGGACCGAAATCCAGGATCCTCTGATGTATTGCCGGAGAGCCAAGGGAGACGGCTGAAATTTGCCGATCACACGCCCGGCGTCGGCGCGGCTGCCGACGTTGGTCCACCAATACTGAATGCCGGATGCGGCAACTGCTGATGCGAGGCCTGTCGGTCTCATCGCGGCGACCTCCAAGAACAAGAATGCTCAGGCTCCCGGCAAGCGGATGGAAGCTCGTTTCATTTCTCTCCGTGCCAATCGCCAGCCATGGCTAGAGCTGTTTCCACTTACGTGGAATCACCTCTCTTCTTTGGTTTGCCGCATTTTTTGACGGCGAACCGGATCCACTTCGCCGAAAAATGCTCTAATATGGGATCAGGCCGTGCCAGACGGCGAAGGCGGCGGCACCGCCTGCAAGCAGGATCAGCGGGTTTAGCATCGGACGCCAGGCGAGGATTGCGGCCGCAATGCCCGCGATGGCCCAGGATAGGATGCCTGCACCCGCGATGCGGAAGATCGCGAATACGCCGGCGAGAATCAGCCCGGCGCCGATAGGGGCAAGTCCCCTTTCGAGCGCCGTGTGCCAGTGGCGGCCCCGATAGTGGTTCCACACCTTCGTGACGCCGTAGCAGAGAAGTGACGAGGGAATGAACAGCGCAAGCGTTGCCACGACGGCGCCGGTCCAGCCCGCCACCTTCCAGCCGAGCAGCGTCACGAGCATCGAACCCGGTCCAGGCGCGGCCCGCGCGATAGCAAAGAGATCGATGAACTCGCGCGCCGTGACCCAGTGATAGACCTCGACAGATTGATGCTGGATGCCGGCGAAGATGCTCGGCCCCCCGCCGATCGAGACCAGTGAGAACGGCACGAAGACGACGATCAGAGACCAGAGAACGTTCTCACGCATCGGGCGAGGCCTGCCACCACGCAAAGGCGACAGATATTGGCGCAAGCCCCAGCACCACCAGCACCAGCGGCCATTGCAGAAGGCCCACCATCACGAAGGTCGCCGTCAGGATCAAGAACGGGACGAGTCTGCGGCTCGCAGTATAGGCCCCCTTTGCAGCAACGACCAGCAGCAGGCCAATGGCGGCCGCTGCGGCCCCGCTCATGGCATCTTGAATCCATGGGGTCGCGGACAGCTGAGCATAGGCAGTGACCAGTGCGATCACGGCGAAGAAAGGCCCGATCACAAGGCCAAGGAGCGCGCAGATCGACCCGAGGGGGCCACGCAGGCGCTGGCCGATATAGACTGAAAGGTTGGTGACGTTGGCTCCAGGCAGGATCTGAGAGAGCGCCAAGCCGGAAAAGAAATCCTCATCGCTTATCCAACCCCGCAGGGTCACCACTTCGCGATAAATCCAGCCTGAGAGCCCGCCGCCGAAACTGAAGAGCCCCACGCGGAAGAACACGAGAAAGAGCGATAGGAGAGAAACAGGAGTCCGGGCCGGGTTCATCGGACCACCCAGGAAGAAGCCAGGCAAAAGCGGGGCGTCACTCTACCGCGCCCCGTTGCAGTGGCAAAGTGCCATCCGTGAACGGATGGCACCTCCGAGAACTTCTATCGTCCGAAGGTCGAGAGCCATGTCTTGCGATAGTTGTCGGCATTTGCTTTCCAGGCATCTGCGCTGAGCGTCCACACCTCCGAATATGGCGGGTACTCGACCCCACTCTTGACCGGCCTGTTGGAACTCGCGTTCAGCGGATATGCACCGACGCTGGCGATGAGATCGCCACCGCGCTTGCTCGTTGCCCAGTTGAGATAGAGCGCCGCCGCGTTCGGATGGGCCGCGGACTTCGTTATTCCAGCCGGAATCTGGAACGACGGGATTCCCTCGCTCGGGAAGATGACTTTCACCGGCGCGCCTGCCGCCATCTGACTTAGCACCACCTCGGAAATCGGGCCCGTGGCGACGGCGATCTCGCCACGGGTGAGGTCTGTTGTCAGCGGAGCGATGCCGTCGTAAATCTTAGGCTTCCGGGCAGCGAACTTCTTCCAGTAATCCTCGTCAACCTTCTGCCGGAGAAAGCTGAACATCGACAGCGCCGAACCGCCATCGATGTTGTTGGTCCCAACCAGCCCGTCATACTTGGGATCGAGCAGCTCCTTCCAGGATTTTGGGGCGTCGGCCTCTTTGATCCGCGCCGTATTGATCGCGAGAAGGGAGATCGGCCGCACGAGGCCATACCAGTATCCTTGGGGATCCTTGAGGTCGGCGGCAATCGAATCAAAACCCGGCACCTTATGCGGCGCCAAAATGCCCTTCGCAACGAAATCGTTGATCTGAACGAGGTCCGTGAGGTCGACAAGATCAGCGGCGAGCTTTCCAGCGCTATTCTCGCTCAGCACACGCTGATAGACATTGGCACCACTCAGGCGGACATATTCCACCTTGATCCCGGTGTCCTTCGTAAAGCCGGCATGGATGACTTTCATCAGGTCCATGCCGTAGGTCCCATAGTGGACGAGAACACCTTCCTTCTTGGCGTTCTCCCACATGGCCTCGGTGGCGATCTTTTCTCCTGCAACAACAAGGTCTTCAGCCTGCCCCCGGCTCACACCGCCAAAGGCCGCAACTGCGATCGTGAAGGCTGCGACGGCACCCATGCTGAACATGTTCATAGTTTTTCCTCCCATCCGATTGACCAATGCTCGTTATTGCTCCCGGCACGAGGCGGCCGGGTTGGATAGCAAAAGGCTGGAGATCTCCGGCCTTACAGTGAGGGTCTCAGCCATTTGATCCCCAGCAACGTGAATCCTCCCAGCAACACGGTGTAGAGCAGGCTCACACCGGCAACGAAATCCCAGCTCCCGTTCTCATAGCTCTCGAAGACCACGATGGAGAGCACGCGCGTATTCGTCGTGTAGAGGAACAGGGCACCACCGACCTCGCGCAGGCTCAGAACGAAGAGAAGGAAGGCCGCGGATACGACGCCGCCGCGCACGAGCGGAAGGAAGATCTTCCAGACGGTCTGTGCGCGGGTTGCCCCACACAGAAGAGCCGCGTTTTCAAGGTCCTCGTGAACCTGCATGACACTGGACGACAGCGCCCTGAACGCCTGTGGCATGAAACGCGGGAGAAAGGACAGGATGATGATATAGATCGTACCGTAGACCGGGATTGGAGATCCGATCCACGCCCAAAGCACGCCCATCGCCAGAAGCGTGGCCGGGATGGCCAAAGGCATCATTGCAATATATTCAATCAGTTTTCTGCCGGGAATGCGGGTTCGGTGGACGATATACGCCAGGACAAAAAAGAAACCCGTTCCGAAGATGCAGGTCACCAGGGCCACGACAAGGCTGTTCTTCAGTCCGTTGATGACATCAGAATCGCTGGTGATGGACAACAGCCGCTCGGTGCTCAACTGGGTGATGTCGAACATCGCGGCCGTATTTGCGATATAGGCGTTCGCCCGGAGTGATCCGAGAAGAAGCGCGAGCATCGGCAGGACAATTGCCAACGTGAAGTAAAGAACGACGAAGACCACGGCCACATAGCGCCAATTCCCGAGCGACATGACTTTCTGCTGCGCGCCTTTGCCCGAGATCGTGCGATAATCCCTCCCTTTGAGTACGAAATTCTGGGCATAGATGAGGGCAAAGACGACGGCGGCGAGGAGCAGCGCGACAGCACTTGCCTCGGTCGGCGACGACGGGATCCGATTCATCAAGTAATAGACCCGAATCGATAGGGTCTCGAGCCCGACAGGCCCGCCCAGGATTTGAGGAACGGCTATGTTCTCGACCATCATGACAGCGTTCAAGATCATCGATCCGAGTACGGCGGGAAGAACCACCGGAAAGACAATCTTCGACATCGTCTGAAACTGGTTCGCACCGTGGACGGCAGCTGCCTCCTCGATGTCCGACGTGATCAGCGAAAGCGCCGCATATACGAGGAGAAATGGATAGGGAACGTGATAAAGTCCCTCGACGAAGACGAATCCGGCAAGGGACCGCATCTCGATTCGGAAAGGCACGCCGAGATCGGCGAGAATAATGTTAAGATAGGCGCTGTTGCCGGCCCCCAGCAGCGCCCAGGTCACGGTCGCAGCCAGCATTGAAATGAATAGGGGCAGGATGCCGACTACATGCACGAGCGGCTTGAATGGGATGTCCGTCCGGGCGGCAAGCCACGCCAGAATGCATCCGATCGTCGTCGCCATAAGGGTCCCGCCGATCGTTACGATCACGGTATTGATGGCGGCACCCATGGTCTTTTGTTCGAAGAGCGCTCCAAAATTTCCGAGCGTGAAATTCGACTCACTGCCTGAGAATGGCACCGCGTCCCGAAAGGCGGTGTAAACCACCATCATGATGGGCACGATGACCAGCACGAAGAGCGTCGCCAGCACCAGGACTGGAACAGCCGATCGCTCCGCCAGCGTTGTCGTTCTCATGATTCCGCTCGCATCGGCAGGAGAAGAACCGACTTCGGCGGGACGGATAAGCGCGCAGGCGATCCGGGCTGCAGATCGAGCGGCGCACGATTGTGGAAGACGTCGATGACCTGTCCTGCGGTGCTGCGAACGCGGTACTGCGTGTAGGATCCCATGAAGCTCGCCAGCGTCACCTCGCCGATAAAGGTATTTGGCTTCATCGGCTGGTCGGCGTGATGCGCCTCGATTTCAAAATCCTCCGGCCTCACGCATGCGAAGGTTCCGCCCTCGCCCGGCGGCGGGGGGTGCGCCGATGTCAATTCCATCGAGGATTCATCAAGCGCGAACAGAACTCCGTCATCCCCACGACGCCGAACCACACCTGGGAAAATGTTGCGGTAGCCAATGAAATCTGCCACGACGCTCGAAAGCGGACTCTGATAGATCGTGACAGGATCGTCCACCTGGAGGACGCGTCCTGTGTCCATGACTGCGATCTGGTCAGCCAGAGACAGGGCTTCGCTCTGATCGTGTGTCACGAATACACTCGTGATGTTGAATCGGGTCTGAAGTTCCCGAAGTTCAACCCGCAGGTGATCGCGCAGCCTCGCATCGAGATTCGATAGGGGTTCATCGAACAGCAACACCGCCGGGCGCATGACGAGGCTTCGGGCGAGTGCCACTCTTTGCATCTGCCCACCGCTCAGAGACGTCGCCCCTCGGTCTCGAAACTGTTCGAGGCCGACAATTCTCAGAATTTCGGCGACCCGTTCCTCAATCTCTGCCGCAGGCAGCTTTTGCATCTTCAGAGGAAATGCAACGTTATCGGTGACAGTCATATGCGGCCAGATGGCATAAGACTGAAACACCATGCCTACATTGCGATGGTTGACTGGGACATTGATCCTGCGCTCGCTGTCGAAGACTGCCTGCCCGCCGAGCTCGATGGTCCCTTCCGTCGGCGTCTCAAGGCCGGCGATGCAACGCATCGTCGTTGTCTTTCCGCATCCTGACGGCCCCAGGAGAACCAGCATCTTCCCCTCGGGGACCTCGATGTCGACCCCGTGGACAGCAACGAAGCTCCCGAACCTCTTTTTCAGACCTTTTATCCGGATGCTCATTGCATGTAAGACCTGTACCGTACCTTGGCTAAACGAAAACTATTGGCACCTGGAGAGCCGTCGCAGATCAATCCAGGTTTACAGCAACATGTTTCCCCGTTCCCTGAGCGCAAAAGTTAAGGCAGGCTCTCCGCAACAGGCTAGTCGAGAGCAAGCAGGCGAAACAAAAATCACATATGTGAGACAAACGGCGCGATCCATTCGCCGGTTGTTGCGAGAGGCAACCTGAGACTGCATATCCTGACATGGATTCTCCTCGCGCTTTTTGCGGCTCGTCGCAGCGCGCCATCTGTCGGCTCCCTCATGCGCTGGCGACCTAACGATCCGCTACGCGGAGAAGCGCCATGAGAGATCCCACCTCAGGCTGGGCCTCGATATTCATTATTGCTTCGATCACCCTCTCAGTTCGATCTTTGGTTAGGATCGGCTCCATCAGATCTTTGGCTTTGCCGATGATCTCATCGGTAGACATCGGGTTACTCGGAGTACCCCGGACATGGCGCACTTTCTTGACGAGCTCCTGTCCACTCACCGTTCTGATGGTGACATTTGCCTGACGCGTATAGATCCTGAACTCCTCGTCGGTCCGCGGGCCCAGGCTGATGCGTCTCTTGATGGCGACAACTGCCGGATCCCGCATGCGGCCCTTGTCATGGCTCGTCGCGAAGGTCATGGAGCCATCGAGCAGCAACACTGCGAGTTGATGCTGCAGGTTGACGTCCGGCATGTCGCGATCGTCGACAACACGCGACGACGTCTCAGGAAGCGCGACGACAATCTGGGCTACGTCGTTCGGCGTCAAATTATGCTCCATCATCAAAATTTGCAGTGCATCCAGCGCCGCCTGTATCGGCGATCCGACGCACCATTTCTTGATGGCGGTTCGGGAGATTTCGAAGCTCTCGCCGAGGCCCTGGATGGCCAGCGCCGGATCGGCATCCTGCGGAAAAGCGCTGAAAAGTCCGGGGCTGCCTTCGAGCGCATCTCGAACGCCGGTGAAGCCCGAAGCCACCATTTCCGCAGCCAGGGTGCCGTTCATCGCGGGCATCCCGCCGAAATCGAACGCCTTCTCGATATGGTCGGGATCCCGACGCCAGCAGGCATTGCCCGACGCCATCTGAACGGCGTAGCCGAGAAGAGAACAGCATTGATCCTGGTTCAGCCCGAACAACGCACCGGCGGCAGCGGCAGCACCGAAGAGCCCGCCGACGGCATGGGAGGAGTGATGCTGAACGAAAAACCTTTCGCCGCCAAGGGCCATCGATACCCGGGGCCCTACGTCGTAGCCGGCCACGACCGCACGGAGAAGCGCATCGCCGGACATTCCGCGGGTCTCGGCAACGGCAAGGGCCGCAGGGACGACGGCGCAGCCGGGATGTGTCAGGGATGGAGCGTGCGAATCGTCGGTTTCATCCGCATGCGCGAGCATCCCGTTGGCAAGCGCCGCCTGAACGGTGCCTGTCACGAGCGATGAACCGATCACCGACGCCCTCCCTGCTCCCCCATTGGCCGTGCAATAGGAGATTGCCTTTTGCCCGGCAGCAAGACGCGAACCGGAAACCATTGCTGCGACGGTGTCGAGCAGATGCTGGCGGCCCTTCAGGGCGATCTCCAATGGAAGCGGCCGGGACGCAGCCGTCGCGATATGCTGGGCAAGACGTTGGGTCAGCAAAAGAACGATCCTCCATTGAGGTGGATGGTCTGACCCGTGACATAAGCGAACTCGTCGCCACAGAGCGCCGCTGCCGCTGCCCCGATATCGGCGGGACGGCCTATGCGCCTCAACGGAATCTTTTCGAGCGGCGTGTGTCGGCGACGGAAGGCGGTATGCTCGGCATCGTCGCCCTCGTCCTCGACCAGGCCTGGCGAGAGGCAGTTGACCGTGATTCCATCGGGGCCCAATTCGACCGCCAGCGCTTTGGTGAGTCCGACGACGCCGGCCTTGGCCGCAACCACATGGGCGCGCTCGTCGGCGCCGATATGGGCGGTAATGCCGCCGATATTGACGATCCGCCCCTGCCCGCTCACCTTCAGATGCGGCGCGGCCGCACGACAGCACAGGAACGTGCCGTCTAAAATGACGGATGTAATCGCACGCCATTCCGCATAGTCGAGTTGCTGAAGCGGAACCGCGCGCCGAATGGCTGCATTATTGACAAGGATATCGAGACGCCCGCACAGATCGACAGATTCGCTCACGAAACGCTGAACGGCCTCGGGATCGGCCACATCACCCATCACCAGCTCGGCCTTGCCGCCATTCTTGCGGATCTCATCGACGACACCCTCGGCGTCCGCCTTCCCTTCGCGGGCATGCACGACGACAGTCGCGCCTCTTGCAGCAAGGTGCAGCGCGATCTGCCGCCCGATCCTACGCGCGCTGCCCGTGACGAGCGCAACCCTGCCCGTCAATTCACCACTGGTCGTCACTGCTGCATCCCCGCGGGTTCGAGACTCACCAACATACTGCGGACAGATTCGCTCATCCCGCCGTCGAACGCAGCCTCCAGCCTATCGGCCGCGTCGTTCCGCATGAGACTGGATGAACAATTTCGGAATTTTTTCATCGCATCGTCAAATGTCAAAGGCATTCTCGGATGGCCGGGCGCATAGGGAACTTCGAACGATAGATGCTCGCCGTCGGACAGGTCGACGTCGTATCGGGCTGCAAATTGGCCGTTCGTCGCACCGGGAAGATCTGCTGTCAGCATCATTCGGTCGATGATTGCGGTCACATCGCTGTCGAGCCATCGCTGGTCGTCGAACTGCGCGAGGGATAGATCACCGTCGCTCGCGGCCATCGCGATCAGCGCGTAGAATGAATGGTCGGCCGTCTCGCGGTTCATCGGCCGGCGATAAGTATCGCCGGTTTGATGGCTGACCACCGGATTATCTGCAAGGCGGACTGAGATCCGCTGAATGTCCTGCCCCTCGACCAATCTGTTCAGCTCGATCGCGCCAAAGACCGCGGCTTGCGCCGTTCCGATGCAGGGAAAGCGCTTGACGGCCACGTCGAGCGGTTTCGGTCTATCGATGTCATTCGGCAAGAGCCCATCGAGGGCGGCGTCCGGGCGGATGATCGCACAGAGGCCGTTGCGCCCGCCGATTGCGGCGCGCGGACCCGTGATCCCTGTCGCTGCCAGTCGCGCAGCCGCGACGCCTTCAGCGCAGGCAAGAGCGCCGGCCGCGGCCTTGATCTCCGCGATCTGTCCCTGACGAAGCGCAGACAATGCGGGCCCGCGCGCCAGCACGATCGCGAGAGCATGCGCCAACGCTTCGTCGTCAAGCCCGAGAAGGAGTCCCGCTATGGCTGCGGAGGCAAACCCACCGGCGGTCGTGTGATCGAAGGGCGCGCGGGCATCCATGAGGTCGAGAAGCCGGATATAGAGTTCGTATCCGGCGGCGGCGGCTTCCAACATATCCGCCAACGACTTTTCGAGTCGTTCCGCGACGACGAGCGCAGCGGCGAATATATCGCTCGGATGCCCACCCATCCCCGGGCCCCAGTAGAAGTCGTTATAGTCGAGGGCCCGGATCGCACATCCGGTGTCGACGACGGCATCATACGTGGACCGCCGCTGCCATGATGCGATTGCAATTGCGGGCCCCGAACTGTCGGATGCGGCAGCGACTTTTCCGACGGCGGGATGGCTTCGTCCATGGACAAGGCAGCCGAGCGTGTCGACAAGAAGAACCTGCATTCTCTGTCGGACGACATCGTTCGCGAGAGCCGGCTGAGCACGTTTCGACGCTCTAGCTATGGCAAGGCAGATGTCGTGCAACCGTATCCTCCCGCGGCTCCGCTCAAATCCTATTATGGCAACGGAGGGTAAAAGACGGTCGCGAAAGATGTCAAAGCAAAGCACCGCATTCTCGTCGGGAAATTTCTTTATATCACATATATGATATCGATGACGATGCGCTGTCGGTTAGAAGACACGCGATCAAAAGACGCTAATCTCTCCCAAATGTTCACAGGCGAGGGTGGATGACCGGATTAACGCAAGTTCTCGCGGAATTCGTAAGCGGCCTGTCGTTCGACGATATTCCGACTGACGCTCATCCCATTGTCGGGCGCGGTTTCGCGGATTGCATTGCAGTAATGTTACTCGGACGAGGCGAGGATGCTGTCGTCCGTTTGCGGCCGATCGCGCTCGGCGTACACGGGCCCGCGACGATTCTGTTCAATCAAGGGCGGAGCTCCGTAGAAATGGCGGGCCTCGTCAACGGCACCGCCGCGCAGGCCGTCGACTTCGACGACGCGACCCTCGAAGGACATCCCAGTGCCGTCCTTGTTCCCGTTGCACTGGCAGTCGGCGAAGAGATCGAAGCCAACGGCAGAGATCTTCTAACCGCCTACGTGGCGGGCTATGAGATCTGGGCCGAACTCCTGCGGCGCGATGCCGACAAATACCACGCCCGTGGCTTCCACCCGACAGGCCTGCTTGGAACATTGGCCGCGGCAGCCTGTGCGGCCTCGCTTTACCGCCTCGACGCGGTCCAAACACGCAATGCCCTGAGCATAGCGGCCTCCTTTGCCAGTGGTATCGTCGCGAATTTCGGATCCATGATGAAACCCCTTCAGACGGGCCGCGCCGCGGAAAACGGCATTCGTGCGGCCCGGCTTGCAGCCAACGGGTATGCAGGGGCCGACGACGCACTTGAGCACCCTCTCGGCTTCCTCGCAGCCTTCTCCCCGGAAGGGCGCGTGAACGCCGATCCGCAGTCGGAGGTAGGGAGATGCTGGGCCATCCTTGAGAAGGGGCTTAACATCAAGCTCTATCCCATCTGCTACGCTGCCCATCGGATCATCGATGCCGCCTTGTCGCTGCGAGATGATTATGCCGTGGATCCAGAGCAGATCGAGATGATCAAAGCTTCTCTGGGCAGAGCGCAGGCGTCCCCTCTCCGATGTCATGCGCCGACGACAAAGGTGGATGCGCGTTTCAGCGCCGAATTCGCTATCGCTGCCGCGCTTATTGCCGGTCGCGTGACGAGCGACGAGGTTTGCGACGAGTTCGTGATGCGGCGCGATGTACAAAGTCTCATGCGAAAAGTTTCGCTTGAGCTTCTCGACGAACGGGATCCTGAAGACAGCCTGTTCTCTCCAGCGGACTGGATCTCGATTCAACTGACCGACGGCAGAACGCTTTCCAGTCAGAAGATTCGTCACGCGCGGGGTCATGCCAGACGGCCCGCATCGGACGCCATGATGTGGGACAAGTTTGAAACCTGTACCAGAGCCACGCTCGACATGGAGGGATCCCGGCGTCTCTTTGAGAGGACGATGCAACTGAAGGATTTGCTCAGTGTCGCTGATTTGTATCTCTGTGCGACGAAGCAGTAGCGCGGAAATCCGCATCGGGCGCGATGCATCATGTATGTGAAATGTGAACGCGTGTATGATGAATGGGTGGAAACTCGTTCGATCTCATGGAAGCCTAATCATCACTCGAAGCAGAGATCAGATCGTACAATGACCCTCACAAAAGAAGAGATTCTCGGCGCTCCCATTAGGCAGCGCGGCAGAACGTTCGATGATTTCGAAATCGGCGCGACGTATGATCATCATTGGGGTCGCACGATCGGCTCCGCTGACAATATCCTGTTTTCGACTTCCACATTGCAGATCAACCCGATCTTCTTCAACTGCCGCCACGCCCAAGCGCACGGCCACCCCGATACCGTCGTTGCGCCGATGCTCGTCTTCTCGATCGTCTTCGGCCTTTCCGTCGAGGACCTGAGCGAGAGAGGCGGCGCCTTTTTGGGCGTCGAGGAATTGACCTTTCACGAGCCGGTTTATCCGGAGGATACTTTGACGGCGCGCTCGACGGTCATATCGTTGAGAGAGTCACGCAGCGATGAGAGGCACGGCATTGCGACTTGGCATACGGAAGGTTTCAACCAGAACGGAGACCGTGTCGTCGATTTCAAGCGCTCGAACCTGGTCATCAGGCGGGAATTTGCCGCATGAGCATCACGCTGACCGACGAGCAGCGCATGATTCAGGATGCGGCCCGCACCTTCGCGATGCACGAGGTCTTGCCGGTTGCGAATGAGCTGGATCCGGAGCGCGGCGACATTCCGGCCGATTTGCGCCGCAAGCTCGCGGAGATGGGTTTCTTCGGCATCACCATCCCGCAGGAATATGGCGGCCTCGGGCTCGGCATGTTGGAGTATTGCCTGGTCACCGAGGAACTCGCGCGTGCCTGGATGAGCGTGTCGAGCATCATTCGTCCCATGATGGGATATGGGCTTCTCTCCGATGAACAGAAGGCACGATATCTGCCGAGAATGGCGGCCGGAGAGATGCTCTGCGCCTTCTCGATGTCGGAGCCCGGAACCGGCTCCGACATCTCGGGTCTGTCCTGCCGCGCGGAGCGTGACGGCGACGATTGGCTCATCACCGGCAACAAATACTGGTGCACGTTCGCCGATGGTGCGGACGCCATTCTCGTTCTTGCCCGCACCGAACCCAAGAGGCCCGATGCCAAGCCGCATCAGGGCATCTCCGCTTTCCTTGTCGAGAAGGAGCGCGGCAAGCTGCCGAGCGGGGTCGCCGGGGCCCCAATCCCCAAGATCGGCTATTTTGGATGGAAGACCTGGGAACTCGCCTTCGACCGGTGCCGGGTTCCGCACGCCAACATGGTTGGTGCGGAGGGGCGTGGCTTCTACCTTGCAACCCATAGTCTGGAGACGGCCCGTGCCCACACGGCGGCCAGGTCGATCGGCTTGGCGAGAGCAGGCCTGGAGGATGCAATTCGATATGCGAAGGAGCGCGTTCAGTTCGGCCGTCCGATCGGCGAATTCCAGGCGATACGCTTCAAGATCGCCGAAATGGCGACGCAGATAGAGGCGGCCCGTCAGCTCATGTATTCCGTCTGCCGCAAGATCGATACCGGCGAACGCTGCGATCTCGAAGCCTCGATGGTGAAGCTCTTCGCCAGCGAGATGGCCGAGCGTGTCACGAGCGAGGCTCTGCAGATCCATGGCGGTGCCGGCTACACGACGCATTACGCGGTGGAGCGACACTGGCGCGATGCGCGCCTCACCAAGATCTTCGAAGGAACCTCCGAGATCCAGATGAAAATCATATCCGACCAACTTCTCGGGAGGGCCGCCGCATGATCGGTGACGGATTGACGTCCAACGACACGTATTTTGAGGATTTCGAGCCAGGAACGGTCATGCGCCATATGCGTGGCAAGACTGTCGGGGAGTTCGAAGTCGTCCAGTTGGCTCATCTCGTGATGAACTCGGCTCAAGGGCACTTCAACAGTCATGCCATGTCTGCGACGAAGTTCGGCGTCCGAGTCGCCTTCGGAGGCATCACGGCCTCCATCGTCGTCGGCCTCGCAAGTCAAGACACGAGCGAGAACGCCATCGCCGAGCTGGGTCTCGACAAGCTTCGGCTGAAAGTACCGGTCGTCGAGGGCGATACTTTGTACAGCACGACGGAGGTCGTGTCCTGTCAAGACTCTGAACAGTCGAACGCTGGAATTGTGACGTTCCGCCATTTCGGCATCAATCAGCGCGATGAAATCGTGTGCGAGCTTGAACGAACGGTGCTGATTGCGCGGCGCCCGGCGAGAGAAAACTGATGGCAGCGGCGTCGCCGAACGAAAGCCGGCACCAATTGGCGGGAGCGCTCAACGGGCTTCGGGTCATCGACATGACGCAGGTCCTGGCCGGCCCTTTCTGTACTCAACTTCTGGCGGATCATGGTGCCGATGTCGTCAAGGTCGAACCGCTGCGTGGGGACAGCACACGGGATCTCGGCCCTTTTCGAGGCGACGATCAGCTGCGCAGCTACGGTGGCTACTACGGCAGCGTGAACCGGAACAAGCGCAGCATCGCCATCGATCTGAAATCGCCGGAAGGGACGGAAATGCTTCTCAAGCTGATCGACGGCGCCGATGTCGTCGTCGAGAACTTCCGGCCCGGCGTCATGGATCGCCTTGGCCTGTCTTATGAAACGCTGTCCGCGCGCAATCCTCGTTTGGTTTATGCGGCCATTCGCGGCTTCGGCGATCCGCGCTCCGGACAAAGTCCTTATGTGGACTGGCCGGCTTTCGATGTCGTCGCTCAGGCGATGGGTGGCATGATCGGCATTACCGGCCAGAAGGACGCGCCGCTCAAAATCGGCCCAGGAGTCGGCGATCTGATTCCGGCCGCACTGACGGCGTTCGGGATTTTGTCGGCGCTGATCGAAGCAAAGCGGTCCGGCAGAGGGCAGTTCGTCGATGTCGGCATGGTCGACAGTATCATGGCAATTTGCGAGCGGATCGTGCACCAGCACAGCTACTCCGGTATCACGCCGCAGCCCGAAGGCAACCGACATCCCCTGCTCTGCCCTTTCGGACTTTTCCCAGCTGCGGATGGCTGGATCGCTCTCGGAGCACCGCATCCCGAGTTCTGGCAGGAGGTCTGCCGGGTCATCGGGCGGCCGGAATTGGCCGAAGATCCCCGCTATGCCACGAATGCTGCCCGCCTCGAGATTCGCGACGAGGTCTACGATCTCCTTGATTCTTTTACGTCTGTGCGGACCAAGCAGGAATTGATGGCCCTGTTCGGGGGCCACGTACCATTCTCGCCGGTCTACGACGTGGGGGAGATTTTCGCCGACGAGCACTTTCGCGCCCGAGAGATGCTCGTCGAGGTAGAGCAGCCAGGCTCCAGGTCGCCGGTAACGATCGCCGGCGTCCCCGTGAAGCTTTCGCGCACGCCGGGCAGCGTCCGCCATCGTGCCCCGCTTCTCGGCGAGCACACCGATGAGCTTCTGATGGCGCTCGGATTTGCCCGAGACACCATCGTCGACCTGCGCTCGCGAAATATTATCAGGTAGAAGGACATGAACATGCTCTCCCAACGCCCTCGGAGAAGTCGTCGCGTGCAGCTCGCCGTGCCTGGATCGAGCGAGAAGATGATGTCCAAGGCTGCTGGAAGCAAGGCGGACCATGTGTTTCTCGATCTTGAGGACGCGGTGGCGCCCAAAGAGAAGGTGGCCAGCCGCCAGAAGATCATCCACGCGCTCCAGACCCTTGACTGGACCGGAAAAACGCGGTGCGTGCGGATCAACGACCTCACCACGCAATGGGCCTATGAGGACATCATTTCGGTGGTGGAAGGAGCGCATGAGCATATCGACACGATCATGCTGCCGAAGGCGCGCTCGGCTTCAGACGTTCTCTTCGTCGACACGCTGCTATCTCAGATCGAGAAGAAGCTGAAGCTCGAACGCCGCATCGGGATCGAGGTTTTGATCGAGGAGGTCGAAGGCATGCTGAAGGTCGAGGAGATCGCCTTCTCGACGCCGCGCCTCGAGGCTCTGATCTTCGGCATGGGGGATTACTCGGCCTCGCAGGGAATCGACCCGAGGGTCATTGCCGGCAAGAGCGGGTATCCCGGCGACCCTTGGCATTATGGTCGATGGAAGATCGCCGTGGCGGCGCGCGCCGCGAAGATCGATGCGATAGACGGTCCATTTCCCGACTTCCGCGATTCCGAAACCTATAGCGAGGAATGCCGGCGCGGACTTCTGCTCGGATTCGTCGGCAAGTGGGCTATCCATCCGGCACAAATCGATCCCGCTCTCTCCGTATTCACACCGGATCCGGCGGCTGTCGCCAAGGCGCGGCGAATGGTGGAGGTCTATGCGCAGGCGGAGAAGGACGGATTGGGTGCGATCGCCATGGATGGGGAAATGGTCGATGCGGCGACCGTGAGAATGGTACAGGATATTCTGCAACGCGCCGAATCGGCCGGTCTTTAGGGCCATCGACGGATGTCCATGAACCGGGTCGTCAAATCTGCTCAGCGGGTGATGGAGATCTTCGAATTCTTCGCCGAGCGTCGCACGAGGTCGAACATCAACGACGTCTGCAAGGCCCTTGGATATCCTCAATCCTCAACATCCATGCTGTTGCACAGCCTGGTTCAACTCGGCTACCTGACCTATGACAAGCAGGCGAGGACCTTCCACCCGACCCTGAGAATTGCGACGGTCGGAAGATGGCTGCTTGACGAAGCGGCGGACGGCGTCAGCCCCCTTCACATTATGGAGAAGCTCTCGCGCGCGACCGGGCATACGATCGTGCTGGGCGTCCAGAACGGCATCGACGTCCTCTACATTCAAGTCATCCAGGCGACGAACCCGATTCGCTTTTATATGAAGCCCGGCTCCTTACGGCCGATCCATTCGACGGCGGTGGGCCAGATGCTGCTCAGCCTCAAATCCGACTCGGAGATCCGATCGATCATCCGCCGCATCAACTCGGAACGCGATCCGAGCGAGGCGAGAGTGAACGCCGATGAGGTTTTGAACGCAGTGGCGACCATTCGGTCGAAAGGTTATGCCATGACGGTTGGAATGGCGACGCCCGGGGCGGCCGTGATCGCGCGCGCCCTGCCCCCTCTCGCCGATCAGCCGCCGATGGTGATCGGCATCGGTCTTCCCGCCACGGATTCGGATTCCGAGCCGATCTATGCCGATATCCTGCGGGATGAAATTGAAGGGAAATAGGCCGGCATGAGAATTTGGCCGTTTTCGCAACGCGCTCGAGGGCACCAAGCGAGAGCATATGACCATATCGCTCCTCTGCGGATGGAATGGCGCAAGCGCGCCCGGAACGAGGCGTGAAAGCACGCCTGTCATCACCACGTCGAAAGGCCCGGCCTGCTTTCCGCCTCACCCGCCGGAGTGGGCATTCAGGAGGGTGGCGGACTTCACGGCCTGATCCGGTCAGGATATTTCCTGGCCGACACGTTCCCATACACACGATGAGCGCGGCCGCCGGGCTCAGGTTTCAGGAGTGCCGAAAAAGGGACATTACGGTTCCGGCTCTGTGGGCCTGCATCTGATCCGGCGAGACGTATCAAGGAGCGGCGATCATGGGGACGCCATCGCGAGCGACGACCTTTCCGCCCTTGATCACCAACGTGCGCGGACGGCGGCTTACGACGGCCTCTGCCAGCGTCTCGCCATCGAGAAGAACGAGATCGGCCCGATCGCCCGGTTGCAGGCCATAATCGTCCAGGTTCATCATCCGCGCGCCGCCATAGGTGCAGGTATCGAGCGCCAGCGCGACCTCGTCGTCGCGCCGCAGGTTGTTGCGCAGGCCGACGAGGAATGCACGCTCCAGCATGTCCGGGTTGTTGTAGGGGCCCCAGGTATCGCGCACGCCGTCCGAACCCGCAGCGACGACAATGCCGGCCTCGACGAGGCGCTTGACGGCGGGCGCAGGCCGCGAAGCCGGTGCCGTCGTCAGAATGTGGATTCGCGCCTCCGCCAACGCGTCGATCAGCGCCGCGACATAATCCTGATCGGTCATGCCGAGACAGAAAGCATGGCTGATCGTGACCTTTCCCTGGAGGCCCAGAGCCTTCGTCCGCTCGATGATCAGCTCCATGGAAAATGCACCGAGTTCCGCCGGCTCGTGGAGATGGATATCGATCGGCACGCCGTAGCGCTCGGCGAGACCGAACACGACGTCGAGATGTCCCTTCGGATCGCGGTCGATCGCGGAGGGATCGAGCCCACCGACGACCTGAGCGCCGAGCTGCAGCGCCTTCTCCATGAGTTCGACGGTGCCGGGCCGGACGAGCATACCGCTTTGCGGAAAGGCGACGAGCTCAATGTCGACCATATCGCGATAGCGCTCCCGCGTTGCGAGAATGCCCTCGATGCCTGCAACGCCGACTTCCGTGTCCACGTCCACATGGGTTCGAATATGCGTCACGCCGAGGGAGGCCGCGAGCACGGCCTGACGGGCCGACTGGCGGGCAGGCTCAATGTCGAGAATGCGCCGCTGTGCACGCTCGTTCTCGATCTTGTCGATGAGCGCCGGACCGACCTCGTTACGGTACCAACCCATGCCGAGAAGCGTCTTGTCCATATGCGTATGGGCTTCGACGAGCCCTGGGATGAGAATGGCCCCTCCACCGTCCAGGGTCTCGGCACCGTTCTCGGTCGCCTGGCCGTATCCGGCAATCCGTCCGTCGCGGATCGTCACCGAGGTCGTCTCACCGCCCATCGGGCGGACATTGCGGATCACGAGGGTCTTCATCAACGTCCTCGAATTGGAGTTCTATCTGGCGATGGAGGTATTGCACTGAGCGATGATTTGTATACATTTGTGCATACAAAAACTAGTGAAATCTGTCCTTCCTGTACCATACGTTTTGTGGAACAAAGTTCCTTTCGCTTATCACTCAGCAAGCTTCGATCCTCGATGAACGCGCCCGTCAGAAAGCCTAAATCAGCCACCGGCACCCGAAGCGATTCGGTCTATGCCGGCCTTCGCCGCGCGATCATCGAGCAGGCCCTGATGCCGGGCGACAAGCTGACCGAGGATGTGATCGGCGACAGGTTCGGCGTCAGCCGCACGATCGTCAGGACAGCACTGGCGCGGCTCCATGCCGAAGGTCTCGTCGACATGCAGCCGAACAAGGGAGCCACCATCGCCCAGCCGAGCCTTTCGGAGGCGCAGGACGTGTTCGAGACGCGGATGTGCCTGGAGCGCCAAGTCCTTGTCAGGCTTGCGGAAAAAGTCACGAGCGCGGACATCGAGCGCCTGCAGCAGCATGTGGATCTCGAGATCAAGGCCAATGCGCATGACGGCCCCGCCGCCATCAGGCTGGCAGGAGAGTTCCATATCCTCCTGGCGTCTCTTTCAGGCAACGGAGTGCTGGCCAGGTATGTGGACGAGGTCGTCTCCCGGTGCTCCCTGATCCTAGCGCTCTACAGCCGTCCCCATTCCTCGGACTGCTCCATCAACGAGCACCAGCAGATCATCGACGCCCTCAGGGCCAGGAACAGCCAGGCTGCCGTCAATGCCATGGATCACCACCTCAAAGCCGTGACGGACAGGGCGTTGCTGTCCTCCAGTTCCGATAAGCATCGCGACATCCGGTCCATCCTGGACCGCTACGCTTCCTGACGGTCGCACGGTAGTTCCTTCCGGAACATTCATGGAAGATGGAAAGCCGCTCGGTCAGCCGGCGTGCACTTCATTGCGCCCATTTGCCGAAAATTCAGCCAATCGCAGAATTGACGCCCGAAATTTTGTATGCAAATTTTTTCTCCATTGTATCCAATAAAGAATCCAATCCAGAGGATCCGTGGAGGCCGATATGAGAGCCAGACTTGCCGCCAGCCTGACCGTCGCCGCCTGCGCCCTGATGGGGGCATCGGCCGAGGCCAAGACCCTGAGATGGGCCTCGCCCACCGACATCACCACGCTCGACCCCTATGCCCATACGGAGAGCTTCACCACCAGCATGCTGCACCACGTGTTCGACCCGCTGGTGCGCCGCAGCCGGACGTTGGAGGTGGAGCCCGCGCTGGCGGTGAGCTGGAAGAATGTGAAGCCCGACACCTGGCGCTTCGAGCTGCGCCGGAACGTGAAGTTCCACAACGGCAACCCCTTCACCGCAGACGACGTGGTCGCCTCGATCACCCGCATCCTGGACCCCGGCGCCCGGGCCCGCGGCAATCTCGCCACCGTGGTCAAGGCGGAAAAGGTCGACGACTTCACGGTCGACATCGTCACGAACGGGCCCTACCCGCTCCTCCTCAACGATCTTGCCGGCATCTACATCCTCGACAAGGAATGGATGGAGGCCAACGGCGCCCTGAAGCCCGGCAACATCGCAACCGGCGTCACGACGGCAGCCTCGACCACCGCCATCGGCACCGGACCCTTCAAGGTCGAATCCTACAAGCCCGATTCCGGCACGACCTTCGTGGTCAATCCCGATTGGTGGGACAAGCCGCAGCACAATCTCACCCGCATCGAATTCAAGCCGGTGAAGTCGGACGCCACCCGCGTCGCGGCCCTGCTGTCGGGCGAGCTCGACCTGATCGCGCCCGCGCCCCTCCAGGATCTCCAGCGGATCTCCTCGTCCCAGGGCTTCAAGGTCATCGAGGAGCCTTCCCTTCGCCTGATCATGCTTTCGCTCAACGTCCGCCCCGAGCTGAAGGCCATGCCGGGACAGAAGAACCCGCTGCGCGATCTCAAGGTGCGCCAGGCCATGTGGCACGCCATCGACATGGAAACGATCAAGAAGCGCGTGATGCGCGACAAGTCGCGCAATACCGGCACGCTCGTCGCGCCGCCCGTCCCGGGCTACGCGAAGGAGAACGATGCCCCCCTCGCCTATGATCAGGCCAAGGCCAAGCAGCTCCTGGCCGAGGCCGGCTATCCGAACGGCTTCAAGACCAAGCTGAATTGCCCAAACGACCGCTACATCAACGACGAGCAGACCTGCGTCGCCATCGCCTCCATGTGGGCGAAGGTCGGCATCCAGGCCGAACTCCAGACGGAATCCCGCGCCACCTACTTCCCGCGCCAGGATCGCGGCGAATTCGACGTGTCCATGGTGGGCTGGGCGACACTGCCGCCGATGGACGGGTTCAGCGTGCTGTCGTCGCTGCTCACAGAGCAGAAGGACGGTTATGGCGGCTCCAACGCCGGCACCTACAGCAATCCCAAGGTCGAGGAGCTGACCCGCAAGGCGGCCGTGGAGCTCGACGAGACGAAGCGCCGGGCCATGCTCGTCGAAACGCTCAAGGTCGCGCGGGACGATGTGGCGTATATCCCGCTCCACCAGCAGCCGCTGGCCTGGGCGGTCCGCGACGGTGTCGAGGTTCCGCAGTTCCCGGACGAGTATGTCCGCCTGTGGTTCGCCACCGTCAAGTAACCCGCAGCAGGAGACGCGCGGCTCGTCTCGACGAGACGGGCCGGCGGGAAACGCCATGTTCAAAGTCCTCCTCTCCCGGCTGGGACAAGCCGCCCTCGTCATGCTCGTCGTGTCGGCGGTGTCGTTCGTGATGTTCCGCTATGTCGGCGATCCCGTCGCGACAATGTCGCGCGAGAATGCTTCCGTCGAGGAAAAGGCGGAACTCCGGCGCTCCCTCGGCCTCGATCAGCCGCTCGTGGTCCAGTACGGCCGCTTCCTCGGCCGGACACTGAGCGGCGATCTGGGCATCAGCTATCGCAACCAGCGTCCTGTCACGGAATTGATCGCCGAGCGCCTTCCCGCCACGCTTGAACTCGTTCTCGTCGCGACGATCCTGTCGCTCGCGCTCGGCATTCCCCTCGGCGTGCTCTGCGCACTCAAGCCGCACGGCATCGCCGCACGTCTGGTGCAGGCCTTGTCTCTTATCGGAATCTCGACGCCCACCTTCGTCACCGGCATCGTGCTGATCCTCGTCTTTGCCGTGTCCCTCGGCTGGCTGCCCTCCTTCGGGCGCGGACAGGTCGTCGATCTCGGCTGGTGGTCGACGGGCTTTCTCACGATCAGCGGCCTGAAGTCGCTGCTCCTGCCCGGCATCACGCTCGCTCTCTACCAGCTCACCCTCATCATGCGCCTGGTTCGCGCAGAGATGATCGATGTCCTGTCGAGCGACTACATCCGCTTCGCGAAGGCACGCGGTTTACCGACCCGCTACATCCACTTCCGTCTCGCCCTGAGAAATGCGCTCATGCCGGTCATCACGGTGACCGGGCTCCAGATCGGCTCGCTCATCGCCTTCGCCATCGTCACCGAAACCGTGTTCCAGTGGCCAGGCATGGGGCTCCTCTTCATCCAGGCCGTGAGTTTCGTCGATATCCCCGTCATGGCAGCCTACCTTCTGTTCGTCGGTCTGCTCTTCGTCCTCATCAACACCGTGGTCGACATCCTCTATGCGGTGGTCGATCCCCGCCTGCGCGCGAGGTCCGCATGAAAACCCTTGCCGCCGCTCCCAGCCTTTTCGTTCGCCTCGGCGCTCCGATCTCGGTGATCGTCGCCGCGATCGTCGCGCTCATCCTCGTCGCCTGCGCGCTGCTGGCCTCCTGGATCGCGCCCTACGATCCGACCGATCTCGCCTCGTTCGAACTGATCAACGCCGAACTGCCTCCCGCCTTCACGGCGGACGGCGATCCGCAATTCCTGCTGGGCACGGACAACCAGGGCCGCGACCTTCTCTCCGCCATGCTCTATGGTGCGCGCGTGTCCATCGCCATCGGCGGCGGCGCGGTCCTGTTGGCAGCCACCATCGGCGTTACGCTCGGCCTTCTCGCGGGCTATTTCGGCGGCAAGGTCGATGCGCTGATCATGCGGATCGCCGACGTGATCCTGAGCTTTCCCACCATCCTGCTGGCGCTTCTGGTAAGCGGCATCGCGCGCGCGATCTTTCCCGGAGCCGCAACGGCGGAATGGGCTCCGGTCATCCTGATCTGCGCCATCGCCATCCATGAATGGGTGCAGTATGCCCGCACCGTGCGCGCGGCCACCATGGTTGAGACGGCCAAGGACTATGTCCGCGCCGCGAAGGTCATCGGCCTGCCGCCGTGGCGGATCATGCTGCGGCACATCCTGCCGAACGTGATGAGCCCGGTCCTGGTCATCTCCACCATCAATCTCGCAGCCGCCGTCCTCACCGAGGCGACCTTGTCCTTCCTCGGCGTCGGCATGCCGCCCACCTATCCTTCGCTCGGCACGCTGATCCGCATCGGCAACGAGTTCGTGTTCTCGGGAATCTGGTGGATCGCTCTCTTTCCGGCCCTTGCCCTCGTGATCCTCGTGCTTGCCGTCAACATCGTCGGCGACTGGCTCCGCGATCGCTTCAATCCCAAGCTGAGGGTGAAACGATGAACGTGCAATCCACCCCCGTTCTCGCCATCGACAGCCTGCGGGTCGAGTATCCTCTCGCCAATGGCAGCGTTTTCACCGCCGTCGAGAACGCCTCCCTCGTCATCCGCCCCGGCGAAATCCACGCGCTGGTGGGCGAGTCGGGTGCCGGCAAGACGACCATCGGCAACACGGTCATGGGCCTTCTCGAAAAGCCCGGGCGCATCGCCGCCGGCACCATCCATATCGAGGGCAAGAGGTTCGACGCGGCCAGAGGTTCGGCGGAAGGCATCGTGCTCGGGCGTGATGTCGGGGCCGTGTTTCAGGATCCGATGACGAGCCTCAATCCGCTCTTCACGATCGAGAGCCAGCTGACCGAAGCGATGCGCTTCCACCTCAGGCTCGACAAGGCGGCCGCACGCGCCCGTGCGCTGGAACTGCTCGAATCCGTCGGCATTCCCGAGCCGAGGCGGCGCCTCAAGGCCTATCCGCACCAATTGTCCGGCGGCCAGCGCCAGCGCGTGGTGATCGCAGCCGCTCTGTCCTGCAATCCCAAGCTCGTGGTCGCCGACGAGCCGACGACGGCGCTGGACGTATCGGTTCAGGCCCAGATCCTCAAGCTTCTGCGCGATCTCGCCGACAGCCGCGGCATCGGCATCCTGCTCGTCACCCACAACATGGGTGTCGTCGCCCAGATCGCCGACCGCGTCACGATCATGCATCGCGGAAAGGTTGTGGAGACCGGAACGACGGAAGAGGTTCTGCGCCGGCCCAAGGCGGCCTATGCCAAGGCGCTGATCGGCGCAGTCCCGCGCACCGATCGGCGGCTCGACAGGTTCCCGGTCTTGGGCGACGAGGGCAAAGGCCGCGCCGAGCAAGCGCGCGCGGAACTGCGCGCGAAGGCGGAACGCTCGGACATTCCGGCCGAGGAGGCACCCATCCTCACGGTCGAGAACCTGTGCGTCGACTACACCACCAGCGGCTGGCTTCCAGGCTCCAAGGGCCACCGCTTCCGCGCGGTCGACGGCGTGTCCTTCTCCGTCCGCAGCGGCGAGGTCTTCGGTCTCGTCGGCGAATCGGGCTGCGGCAAGACGACCATCGCCAATGTCGTATCCGGCCTCGTGCGCCCGACTTCCGGCCGTGTGCTCTATCGCGGCCAGAGCGTCGCCGGCGAAGGTGCGACGCGCCGGGTCGGGCCGCTGCGACAGGCGATCCAGATGATCTTTCAGGATCCCTATTCGTCCCTCAACAGCCGCATGCGCATCGGCTCGATCCTGTCCGAGCCGATCCTGTTCTATCGCCTCGCCGGTTCCCGCGCCGAGGCGGAGAGCGATGTGGCACGACTCATCGAGGCCGTCGGTCTCGAGGCGGAGGCGGCCGAGCGCTTTCCGCATGCCTTTTCAGGCGGCCAGAGGCAGCGCCTCTCCATTGCGCGCGCGCTCGGAGCGCGGCCGAAGCTGATCGTCTGCGACGAGCCGACATCGTCCCTCGACGTGTCTGTGCAGGCACAGATCCTGAACCTGCTCAAGGACCTGCGCGACGCCACGGGCCTGACTCTCCTCCTCATCAGTCACGATCTCGCGGTGGTGCGCCAGATGTGCGACCGCGTCGCCGTGATGAGACAGGGGCAACTCCTGGAGCAGGCCGATTCCGAGACCCTCTTCGACGCGCCCCAGCATTCCTACACGAAGGAATTGCTGTCGCTCGTTCCCACGCTCGACCGCATCCGCGGCGAGACAAAAGCCGCCTGACCGACCGGAGTATAACGAATGGCCGATATCATCATCACCAACGGCATCGTCGTGACGATGGACCCGCAGCGCCGGGTCATCGAAAACGGCGCCGTCGCCATCGAGAATGACCGGATCGTCGCAGTCGGCACTACCGAGGACGTCCTGGCGGCCCATCAGGCTCCCACGATGATCGATGCCAGCCGCAAGATCGTCATGCCCGGTCTGATCGACGGCCATGCCCATGCCGGCCACGGCTTCATCAAGACCATGGGCGGCGGCAACGGCGAGGAATGGTACCAGGCCTGCCATCAGGCCTACACCGTTGCCTCGACACCGGAATTCTGGCGCGCCGAAGCGCGTCTTGCGGCACTCGAGCGCCTGCGCTTCGGCGTGACGACCGGCGTGTCGCTGCTGGGGGGCGGCGACACGATTCTGCGCACCGACGAGCCCGTCTACGGCGATGCCCATTGTGAAGGCGTGCGCGAGGTCGGCACTCGCTCCGTCGTCGCCGTCGGCCCGACCCGTCCGCCGCATCCGCGCACCTATGCGCGCTTCGTCGACGGCAAGGCCGTCGAACGCCCTGTGACCTTCGAAGAGCAGTTCGAGACCTGCAAGACGCTCATCGACACCTGGCACGGCAAGCATGGCGGGCGGCTCAACATTGCGCTGATCACGCCCACCTTGCGCGCCGAGCATGTCGAGGAGCTCGGGCAGGCCAATCTCGACGAGGCCAAGCGCCAGGCGCGCATGACCGCCGATCTTGCACGCGAGGCCGGGCTCGTCTTCACGCAGGACGGGCACACGAAGGGCAGCGTCGCCTACGCGCAGGAGCTCGGCATCCTGGGGCCGAACGCGCTCCTCTCGCACTCCACGAATCTCACCCAGGACGAGATCAGGATCGTCGCCGATACCGGCACCAGCATCGCCCACAACCCGAGCGCCATCGCCTCGATCCTCGGCCGCTGCCCGGTGCCGGAACTGCTGGAGGCCGGAGCCAATGTGTGTCTCGGCTCGGACGCCACCGCACCGGACCGCTCGGGCGACATGTTCCGGCACATGCAGCAATGCATGCATTACCACCGAACCTATTTCAAGGATCCCACGTGGCTCCCGCCGGGACGGGTTCTGGAGATGTGCACCATCGACGGTGCGAAGGCGCTCGGGATGGAGAAGGACATCGGCTCCCTCGAGGTCGGCAAGAAGGCGGATGTGGTGCTGCTCGACATGAGGCGCCCTCATCTCTATCCGCTCAACATGCCGGTCTTCCGCCTCATTTATTTCGCCAACGGCAACGACGTGGATACCGTCATCGTCGACGGCCGCATCGCGCTTCGGGACCGCAAGGCCGTCCTCGTCGACGAGGATGAGATTCTCGACGATGCGCAGCGCGAGACGGAAGCGATGCTCGATCGGACCGGGTTCCGGTACATGCTGGAGACGCCCAAGATGTTCTGGCGCCATGTGAGGGCGACGGACCAGATCGGGACCTGACGCGCAGCGCTGGAGCATCGGACCCAAAACCGGACCCACTTTTCGCCAGCGCGGCGCGCCGGGTCCGTCCGATGCTCTAGCGAAGGTCATCGAGCCAATCACACCGGTCACCATCTCGTGACTGGAAGGACAAGTCATGCTCACGCGACACGATCTCGGGACGAAAGAAGTGGAGGCGCCGCGCAGCAAAGCGCGAAGCGGCTCCCTTGTCGT
>Ga0182742_1001488_pt1 | contig 29696 bp, 20 predicted proteins | sample eDN5th37CBELigMG_FD_128880 | JGI IMG/M metagenome (GOLD analysis project Ga0182742, IMG submission 128880) | Enriched Miracle-Growth compost microbial communities from Emeryville, California, USA - eDNA 5th pass 37_C BE-Lig MG (version 2)... ... | reverse complement strand
GTACCCATCCCGAACACGAACGTTAAGCCTTCCAGCGCCGATGGTACTTGGACCGAAGGGTCCCGGGAGAGTAGGACGTTGCCAAGCCGATCACAGAAGCGCTTCAGATCACACGATGATCTGGGGCGCTTCTTTGCGTTGTTAGGGGATTGTACTTATTTGTTAGGTCCCCGGCGGGAGAGTAGGACGTTGCCAAGCCGGCAAAACTAACAATGCGAAAAAAAGCGACTCAGACCGTAACGGATCTGAGTCGCTGCTATGTAGACATCCAGCAAATTCAACGGTAAAGACAAGTTTACTGGACGAGTGTTTCGCTCGGTTTATTTCTTTTTCATAGCTAACACGATTAATTTATCAAGCTTTCTTGATAATTCTTGTACCTCCGGATGCTGAAGATCAAGGTTAGCTTCTGCTGCGCTTGATACTAATTGAGTTCTCAACGAATCAATTTTCGATAACAACGCGGGGCTCATGCTGTGTACCTCCTGACCAGACGTAAAAAATAAGACATTGGCCATTTTACTATGGGGAACACTGGGAGTAAATACAATTTGAAACGCGTGAATTCCAACGGAATTTCACAAAATTTACAAAAATATAGGCAGGGATTTCCTAAGCTCAAAGAGGAGCCATGGGTAGACATCATTTTCACCTCATCAACTAAGTAATAGATAGTGCATGAATTCTTTGTGGTATTCCTCCTACGCTGTGTTACCTTATGTGTATTATTTCAATAATATTTCATTTCTAACGGAACCTAGTGCCGCTGTTTAAATGCAGTCAATAACGTCACTCGATTCCGTTAGATTAAAAAACATCTCTCAGTTCCGTAAGAATATGGAGCATCGATTCAAATTTGAACCGAAGGCAAATGAGCTTTGACGGTTTCTCGATACTGACTTCCACCTTCCTCCTGAGAGGACAGATGGAACGCCAACCGCCACATATGATAGGCGATTCCGTCAATCAACAGAATTAACTGAACGTACTGGAACGCTTCATGGATCGCAACTTCGCCCGTAGCGGTGATGTTAAAGGTGTTGGCCCGCTCTTGCCTGCGGAAGTTTGCGAATTGCTGCGAGAATGAGCTCAGCTCATCTACGATGGACGACAAATTAGACTGCTGAAGCGTATCGATGGCCGAGGCTATGGTTTGCCGTAAATCTTGAACTACGCGATAAGGCTCTCCGTCCGGACCGACAAACACGATGTCATTCATATTTGCCCTGACTAACCGATTCATCCGATCGATATGGTCCAGCGCATGCAGCACAGAAATATAGTTGACTGCTGTTTCGGGAGAGTCGGTATGAATTTGCGCAATGAACTTCCGCACCTCTTCCATCTCAGCATCGATCGTTTGCAGCTCCTGATCATATTTCTCCCCTGTGCCGTAGGTGCTCGAACCGGGGATGTGCGCTTCAATTTTGTTCAGCATCGCCTGCAGCTGGAGCAGCGCCGCTTCTTTAAGCGAACGGGTTGCCGTCTCAATTGCTACGGCAGGCAGCAGAATCACTTGCTGGTCGAGATGCTTGGTGATGGCGGATTTTTTCTCCGGGAGCATTTTCTCGATCAGTTTGGTAAATTGACGAATCATAGGTGCTAATACTAGGATGCCGAGCAAGCTGAATGAAGTATGGAATAACGCCAGAATGAGTGCCGGATCCTGCCACCCCAGACGATCCGTTGACCACACAAGACCCGAGATCAGCAATGGGAAAAAGATATAGGCGACAATACCGGTAATCACGTTGAACAACACATGCGCCATAGCCGTCCGTTTCGCAGGAACGGTAGATCCGATCGCCGCAATGGCCGCAGTGAAGGTCGTACCGATGTTTTGTCCGATGACGAGCGCAACCGCTTGCTCTAAATTGATCGTACCGGCGACAAGCACGGTGATTGTCGTGGCGACGGCAGCGCTTGACGCCTGCATAACGATCGTCATCGCGATCCCGACCAAAATAAGGATGAACCGCGCGAACAGTGACGACCCCGCGAACGCGCCAAGATCGATATACTGGTTCAGGTCTGCCATGCCCTCTTGCAGAAATTGAATCCCAATGAATAAGAGCCCGAATCCCGTCAGGACATTGCCTAAGGAGGCAAGCTTGCGCTTGCGGAACTGGCGCATGAGTACGCCCAGTCCAATCACCGGCAAGGCCAACGAGCTGATGCTGAATTTAATCCCGAGCAAGGCGACGATCCACCCGGTGCTTGTGCTCCCCAGGTTCGCTCCGAAAATGACTCCAGTGGCCTGCAGGAACGTTAGCATGCCAGCGCTTACAAACCCTAGCGTCATTAGCGTAGTAGCCGTCGATGATTGCGCAAGGCAGGTCATTAATGCGCCGGTAGCGATCGACGACATCGTCCGTCCCGTAAACCGGTTCAATAATTGCTTCAGGGCATCTCCGGCGATCGACTTCAAGCCGTCCGCCATCAGGTTCATCCCCAACAGGAAAAAGCCGATTCCTCCAATAACCGTTAGTAAAGATAACATGGCTGTGCACCGCTTTCGAATAATTTTGTATAAAAAAACATAGAGAGCCCCCAATTTTTCGATAAAATGGGGACTCTCTATGTTCTCAGTCCGTTATCTTAGATACGTTATATTTAGTTATAAAGATTTATTTCATTCTATCGTTATTTTCCATCGATGTAAAGGCTACCAGTTACTCCACCATCCAAAATTCGGAGAGGATTGCCGATCAGTGAATAGAACTGTTTCGCCGATTGCAGGGGTGATGATATTCACTTTCATTTTCTCGGCATGGGTTAACGCTCGCTCGATCGGTTCTTTCCACCCGTGGAAGGCTAATGTGAAAGCTCCCCAATGAATTAACATCATGTTTTTGCCCTGCACATCTAGATGAGCCTGAACGGCTTCCTCAGGCGTCATATGAGCCCATGACCAACGCCGATCATATTGGGCGCCTTCCATTAAGGTGAGATCGAAGGGACCGTATTTCGCTCCGATCTCCTTGAAGTGCTTATCATATCCGCCATCTCCGCTCGTATAGATTCGCCGATGCTTGCCTTGAATGATCCAACCGCCCCACAGTGTTGAGTTTCGGTGTAACCCTCTTCCGGAGAAATGCTTGGACGGCGTGAATATAAAGGTTAGATCTTGGAACTTCACTTTGTCCCACCAATTGAGCTCTGTAATCTGTTCAGCTTTGATTCCCCAACGAAGGAGATGTGCGCCTACACCGTGAGGAACGAAGAAATGTCCGACCTTATGTCTGAGTTTAACAATGGATGGATAATCCAGATGATCGTAATGGTCATGTGTGATTAATACAGCATCGATAGGAGGCATTTCATCGATCAAGCGCAGCAAATCCTCGCTATAGCGTTTGCTGCCGGCAAACGCCACCGGTGAAGCAACCGGACCCAGCATAGGGTCTATTAGAATTTTTATATGGTCAATACTCAGGAAAAATGCGGAATGGCCGAACCATATGAGGCTGTTTTCTTCCCGCTGAATTTGGTTCCAATCGATGGCTTCAACAGGAATTCGGCCGGAAGGCTTTCGTTCCTTACCCGCCGATCTAGATTCTTTCATCATGGAGAAAATATCGGGGATTTTCATACTTATTTTGGTCGGAACAGGGTACATGAACTTCCCGTTCGCGTAATTATCAAAGGTGCGGTACAGCTGTTTTTGTTTTTGGCTTGGGCTCCCGCCGAGCGGGGGATAAGGAATTCTCATATTTTCATCACCAATCGTATTATCACATATCAAGCATGCAAATTTCCACGAAATCACAATGTATTCATGTATTATTAAGGTAGTAATGATAGACCGATGGCAGAGATCATCCAGTTCATGTAGAGGGAGGGGATCGTTCATGGGTTCAAAAAAATATGCGGTTGGCATCGATTTCGGCACACAATCCGGACGCGCGGTGATCGTCGACGTAACGGACGGAACGGAAGTGTCGTATCACGTAACCGAGTATACACATTCCGTCATTGACGAAACGCTGCCCGGTACGGGGCAGAGGCTGGAGCAGGATTGGGCGCTGCAGCATCCGTCCGATTATATAGCAGTGTTAACGTCATCCGTGCCGGAGGCGGTTCGAATCTTGGGTGTCGACCCCGCGGATATTATCGGCATTGGGATTGATTTTACAGCTTGTACGATGCTTCCCGTCAATCGGGCCGGGGAACCGCTCTGTTTGCTGCCCGAATATGAAGCGAATCCTCATAGCTGGGTGAAGTTATGGAAGCATCATGCGGCTCAAGACGAAGCAAACCGGTTAAATGAGATCGCCGAAAAGCACGGGGAAAAGTGGTTAGCCAGATATGGAGGCAAGATCTCCTCCGAATGGATGATTGCCAAGGTGTGGCAAATTTTAAATGAAGCCCCGGAGATTTACCATGCGGCAGATCAATTCCTGGAAGCGGCGGATTGGGTGGTCTCCCGGATGACGGGCGTGATCACGCGCAGCAGCTGCACCGCAGGCTATAAGTCGATTTGGCATAAGCAAGACGGTTATCCGAGCGACAGCTTTTTCAAGGCATTGGACCCGCGGATGGAGTTTTTAACTAAGACGAAGCTGGGCGGCGGCATCGTTCCGTTAGGGACGAAAGCAGGGGAGCTGACGCCGGACATGGCGCAGCGTATGGGCTTGAGGGCAGGTACGGCGGTAGCGGTTGGTATTATAGATGCGCACGCGGCCGTTCCGGGTGTAGGTGTTGTAACCCCAGGCAAGCTGGTGATGGCAATGGGGACGTCGGTCTGCCATATGCTGCTCGGCACGGAAGAGAAGGAAGTCGAGGGGATATGCGGTGTGGTGGAGGACGGCATCATCCCGGGATATTACGGATATGAAGCAGGGCAATCAGCGGTTGGGGATATTTTCGAATGGTTCGTGGAGGAAGCCGTTCCATCCTACATGAAAGAAGCTGCTGCACGGGAAGGTGTCGGCGTTCATTCGTGGCTGGAGAGGCGAGCGGCGGCTTATCGTCCGGGGGAAACGGGGCTGCTGGCCTTAGACTGGTGGAACGGCAGCCGTTCTGTGCTTGCAGATGCGAACCTAACAGGGGTCATTGTCGGGATGACACTCTCGACAAAACCGGAGGAAATCTATCGCGCACTGCTGGAAGCGACCGCGTTCGGCACGCGGAAAATCATCGATGCTTTTCACAACAGCGGAGTATATGTGAACGAATTATACGCCTGCGGCGGACTTCCGCAGAAAAATAAACTGCTCATGCAGATTTATGCCGATGTGACCAACCGGGAAATGAAAGTAGCGGCTTCAAAGCATACATCTGCTGTAGGTGCGGCTATGTTTGCCGCTGTTGCAGCAGGCCAGGAGCGCGGCGGTTATGAATCTGTTGTGGATGCGGCAGTACATATGGCGCGTATCCAAGAGGAGACATATAAACCGAACCCCGAACATGCCGCGGTGTACGGCAGCTTATATGAAGAATATACAATACTTCATGATTATTTTGGACGCGGCCGAAACGATGTCATGAAGCGGTTGAAGGCAACAAGGTTAAAGCGAAATTGCGAATAAATGATATAGCGCGGCGGCTCTATTAAGGTTACAATTTCCAAAAAAGGAGGTGCTGCGTTGAACGGAATCATTGGCGATATTGCGCGGTTGTTGGAAGGTATGGGGGAAACGTTGGAGCATGTGTCCTGGCCTGAACGGATTGTTCTGCGATCCGGCGCTATATCGGATGCGGCGGGTTACATAGAAGAAGCTGCGCATCAGAATATCTTGCTGGTTGCCGATGAACACACCTATGCCGCGGCGGGCGTACGGCTCGAGCGGGAATTGGCGCGGCGGAAGCTGGCGGTTCATACGGTTCGTGTTCTGCCGAACGGCTGGGGAGATGTCGTGGCGGATGAAGCGTCCGTTGTGCAGGTTCTGCTGGAAATTCAACGTACGAAGGCCGAAGTGATCGTTGTTACAGGAGGCGGAACGCTGCATGACATCGCCCGGTATGCCGCATATACGTGCGCAATCCCGTTCATATCGGTTCCCACCGCACCGTCCGTTGACGGATTTACTTCGAGGGGAGCCCCATTAATCATCAGAGGCGACAAAATTACGATTCCCGCTGTCGGTCCCGCCGCGATCTTTGCGGACATCGATGTATTGGTCCGTGCCCCAGCCCCTATGATTGCGGCCGGTTTTGGCGATATACTCGGAAAATACACATCCCTGTTTGACTGGAAGTTTGGCGCGTTGTGCGCCGAAGAGCCCTATTCTCTTCTCGCGGCGGCCGTAACGGAGCGCGCACTGCAAAGCTGCGTAACGAATGTTGCTGAAATCGGAAAGGGGTCCGAGGAAGGGGTTACGCTGCTTGCGAAAGCGCTGATTGAGTCCGGCATCGCCATGCTCATCTTCGGAGCGTCGCATCCGGCCTCCGGCGCGGAGCATCACTTGTCCCATTATTGGGAGATGGAATATCTTCGCAGGAAGCAGCGTCAGCTGCTGCACGGCGCCAAGGTCGGCGTTGCCTGCACGATTATATCCGATTTCTATCATCGCATGACGGATACGGTCTTGGAGGACATTGCCAGAGATAATACGGAACAAATCCGCAGCCTTATTCATAACATACCGGGTTCGGATGAACTGAAGACGTTACTTGGCGAAGCGGGGGGGCCTTCGACAATCGAGGAATTGGGCATCGAACCGGAACTTGTCGATAGAGGGTTAAGGAACGCACATGATGTCAGGCCGAATCGAAGCACTCTTCTAAACTTATATAATCATAAAATTCTAGGAGGAACACGGGATGCATGAAGCAGTAGGAGAAATCCATTGGATGATCCCGGACGGGTACATCCCGCCGGATAGCAGCGGCACGTTAACAAGCCACGAATCGATCTGTGTCGTGAATGCTTCCTCCGTGGATGCGGTGTTGGAGCGCATCATTCCTTCTTGGAGCGACCTGGAAGTGATGGCTACCCTGCTGCCGAGGTCGGCCACCGGCCAGAAGCTGACGGTGTACATGTCAGGCATTACCGGTCCGCGCAGGGCGGAGGACGCGGACGGCCCGGAGGAAATGCACATCATTATTGTAGATAACGGAAGATCGCTGCAGCTCGGCGACCCGGAATTTCAGGAGCTGCTGAACTGTATCCGCTGCGGAGCCTGCTTAAATGCCTGCCCGGTGTACCGGCATATCGGAGGACATGCTTATGGGGGAACCTATAGCGGCCCGATCGGCGCGGTCTTGACACCGGCGCTGAAGAAGAATGTCGCCGAGTGGGATGATATCGCGAATGCGTCCAGCTTATGCGGCGCTTGCTATGAGGCTTGTCCGGTTAAGATCCCGCTTCACGATATGCTTGTCGCGCTTCGCCGCCGCAAGGTCGAACGTGGGCATGGGAATCCGGCCGAACGCCTCGCGATGAAGGGGTACGCCCTCGTCATGTCGGACGCGAAGCGGTACCGCGCAGCGCTGAAGGCAGGGAAGATCGGCCAAAGGCTGGTCGCGCGGGACGGGGCCATCCGCGCAAAGATCGGACCTCTCAAGGGTTGGAACACTTACCGGGTTACACCGGCTTTGCCGGAGCAGACCTTCCGCGAACGATACAAGACGATTGAGGAAGAGCTGCGTCACGGGATAGCGGCGATCGCGCCGGACGTGAAAGAACGCATGCAGCGAATCGTGAAGGAGAGAAGCAGCAACGGGGGAGGGAGCGCACATGAGTGAGCTGACACATCAAGCATGGCTGCAGCAGCTGGATGAAAGCTCCAAGTTGAAGCAGGACGCCTTCATGGCATCTATCGCTTCGAAGCTGAAGCGGCCGCGGGTGCTGACGAAGCCGGAGCAGCCGCATCGGGGCGCGCCGGAGTTTTGGACACAGTTCACACTCTCCACAGAGGAGAAGATGGAGCTATTCACCCGCAATTTCCAAGCGGCGGGCGGGCATGTCGTGCAAGCGAACAGCTTGGAGGAAGCGGCTCAATTCATCGCCTCCAAGGCGAGAGAAACCGAAGCAACCCGCCTCCTTCGGCAGGATCAACCGGAGCTCGCGCAGCTGCGGCTTGAAGACGCGCTCTCGGAGGCGGAGTTCCGGGTGTGGAACCAAGCGCCGGGGGAAGACTGGAAAGCGCGCGCAGCGGAGTCGGATATGGGCGTCGTGATGGCGGATTACGCGGCCGCGTACACCGGCTCGATCGCGGTGTTCTCGGATCTGACCCAAGGGCGCTCCGTCAGCTTGCTGCCGACAATGCTCTTTGCCATCATCCCCGTCAGCAAGCTAAGAACCCGCCTGGGCGAGATCCTGGCAGAAATCGATCAAGCCGGGCGAGGGGAATTGCCTGCCGGAATTCATTTTATCTCCGGACCGAGCCGCTCCGCGGACATTGAGAATGATTTGACGATCGGTGTGCACGGCCCAGGTATTGTATATGCCATTCTATTGGTCTGAGCGTTTGCGCTCAGGCATTTTTTTTTAAACAAAAGAAAAATCAGCCGATGAGGAGCAAACGAGAAGGAAACACACCGATTCCCAAGAAATTCACCAATTTCGGTGTTTTCCTGTTTCTGATACATATTGTATATTTTTTAGGTTACGATTTGTATCATTGAAAAAGGAGAGTTGCATGGGATGGTGTGGAAGAAGCTGTTAAGGAGAGGAACGGCGTTGTTGCTGGCCGGAGCGGTGTTGGTGAACGCTCTCGGTACGGCATCAGCGTCAACGTCAGGAAAGGGGGAAGAAGAAGCTTTATCCAGTGAACAGGCTTTGCTGAATAACATGATCTCCGCTGTACAGCCCTTGGCGGCGGAGATGTCAGGAAGCGGTGCGGGATCCAGTGCCGTTGCAGCAGCCGAAGCCCTTCCTTCTTGGAACCTGTTAACGATGGCGGTTAGAGATGCTTTTATCTATGAGACGCAGTATCAACAAATTCACGTTAGTGCGGACGGACGATATGTTGCTTATAAGGTTATGGATTTTAGATCCGGGCTGATGATGAAGGAAGTTATCGATGTGTTCGATCGGCTGACCGGCGCTGTGGACCGAATCTCGGTACCGGCTGATCAGGCTTACGACTATGGCATGATCATGGATTTTGACATGTCCGCCGACGCTCGTTATGTCGTATTTTCTTATGGCTCGAACCTTTATGAACAGCTCGCGCGAATTTTCTTATTTGACCGGGAGACGCGGGAGTTAAAGGCCATTACGCCGCAAGAAGGAGAAGGCGGGTATTATCATCAAAACAACATGGTATCCATCAGCGCAGATGGCCGGTACATTGCATTCGACTTTGATGTGCAGGGCTTAGTTCCCGAGGATCAGGACGATAACCGGGATGTCTACCTCTACGATCGCATCACGGAAACGATCGAATGGATCAGCACGGAAGAGGGAATGGTTGACGAGTACGGAGACAGCTCCTCCCCGTCCATCAGCGCCGACGGACGTTATATCGTGTTTCAATCGGACAAAAGCTTCACGGATGACGAAACATATTACATGAGAAGTATTTACTTGTATGACCGCGAAGCGACAGGAGAACGGTTCCGCCTCATCAGCAAAGGCATGAACGATGAGCCTGCTGACGGTTACAGTGAAAATCCTCTGATCAGCGCGGACGGACAGGTGATCGCCTTCGAATCCGATGCTGCAAATTTGACGGCAGGCGATGAGAACGAGACGAAAGACGTATTTGTTTACGACCTTAGAACGAATGAGACGAAATTGGTGTCCGTCAGACCGGAGGGAGATCCTCTATACAGAAGGAGTTATCTCTCAAGCATCAGTGAAGACGGAAAATATGTCGGTTATTTTCTGGAAAGATACTGGGGCGACTATGAAGAAGAGGATCTTCCGGAAGAAGCCTTTATTACCGATACCGCTTCGCTTGCGGTAACCCGGATCGAGGTGCCCGGGAGCCCTTATCAGTTAAAGGATCCGAGCGGTGCGCCGATCGTTGCTTTAGGCGGCGACTTGGCCGCGTTCCAATCGAGTTATATTCGTAACTTTATGGGATTCGAATATGAGGAAACGGGTATTTTCCTGGCTATTCAAGGAGAGGCGCCGACATGGCCGGTCGGAAGCCAGATCACGCCATTGAATGAGTCTGTGTCGAGCATCACCTTGTCCTGGCCGGATGCTGTCGACCCAAGTGGAATCGTTGGCTACCACATTTATCAAGATGACGCGAGGATCGGATATGTTCCATACGGCAGTGAAGGGGGCAACCGGTTCACAGCCTCCGGATGGTTTCCGGGAAGTAGGCCGGTATTCCGCATTGAAGCTGTTAATGGGAATTTCATTGAAAGCAGCGGCGGGCTGACCTATCAACTTCAGGATGGCGGGGATCCAACGAAGTTTTTATCGTTAGGCTGGTATGCGGAACGGAACATTTATGGCGATATTATTCCTGATGGGAAGTTGACGGTGTCGGCTTATGGAGCGCCGGGCAAGCAAGTTGCTGCTGATGTGACTTATACGGTTTGGACGGATGACACTACGCAAGAAACCCGGAGTGCGCAGTTGATTTTTGAGGAAAAGGATACCATTCCCGGAGGATATGGCGAATATGAAGCGGAGTGGATCCTGCCAGAAGGGATTAGCAGGATTGACTCGCTGACCGCTGTGTTGACGGATCCTGCCGTGCCCAGTGAACCGCCGATCACCGCTTCTGCGGATGATCTTCCGGTGAATATGGCCGGCAAAATCATCGTAGAGTTTGACAATCCTTACAACATTGACCTGACAGGTGCCTACTTTTATTCATACAAAAGCCGGTCTGGAGTGGAATTAAGCATCCTGGACGGATCGGACACCGTTACGGCGTACGTCACACCGGATCGGGATTATACGTTCCGGCTTCATTCGTCGAATTTCCTGGAGATATTAGGTGAAACCGCGCAAGTACAGACTTCAGCAGGGAAAACGAAAGTCGTAAGCATGTTAGTCGTAGCCCCGGCTGAACTGAGAGTCCGCTTCGTGGACCAATACGGAAAACCGGTCGATCAAGTAAGGCTGGACCTGTTCGATTCCGACGATAAGTTTATTAAGTCGTTCACAAGTAATCTTGAAGGTTGGACGGATTGGCACGATTCTTTATCTGCAGGGCAAAGACTGGTTGCGAAAATCAGCATCGGTAAAGATCTGTTTGAACCGGCTCCGAATCAAGAGATTGTGCTCGCTCCGGGCCGGAATGAGCAGGAGATTCAACTTCAAAGCGCGCCGAGAGGAACCTTGGCGGGGATTGTTACGGGGCCAGGCGGTCAACCGGTAAGAAATGCACAAATCTCCGCGACACAGCTCTATCAAGGCCGTGAGATTGTAAGCCGCGCGACCTCCAATTTAGAAGGTGCATACCGGTTGGAGCTGCTTGCGGGTCCTGCGACGGTTGAAGTGTTTGAATCCTCCAATTACTACCAGACAGATGAGGAGATTTCTGTTCAAGTTGCGGAAAATTCCGTTACAACTCTGAATATTAACATTGCACAGCCGGAACGCGGCATCATTAACCTTGAGGTCCGTGTGAAGAGCATTAAAGATACGGAATTTAGTGAACCGCTTGATCTCGCGAGAGAGAACCTTTTTGCAAGCTTAAGCAATTTCTACCATCATACGAGCGGTTATACCCATAACGCATACTATTTCTTCGGTCATCCCGGCCAGCAAGTCAACGTATGCGTGGGTGGTACGGTAGCCGATATTCCCTCCAGTCTATCGGATTGTACGGTCGTAACACTGGATGAACAAGCGAATGCGACCGCGCAGCTGTTTCTAGAGGAGAAAGGCGGCAGAATTACGGGAACGTTAGACCAAACCAACTATATTTCGGTCTATGGGACATTGTACAGAGTCAACAACGGTTTGCGCCAATATGTCGCAAATTTCTATAAAGAACAATTCGGAGGAGCTTTCGAACTTCCTGTTCCGGAAGCGGGAACGTATGAATTGCAAGTAACCGGAATTCTCCCTGTTTACCCGTACGAATATGAGTATGCCAAAGTCAGCTTTACGATTGCGGATAAACAAATCCTGCCGCTTGGCGCGCTTGTGTTCAATTCGAAGAAAGTATTCAAGGATGAAAATCAAAATTTCTACACCGCGTTGAAAAACCGGGTTGTTCCCGGGGGCACGATTACCCTTCGGGCAGGCTATCAAGCAGCGGAGGATGCAACGGATGCGTCCCTTGTGTTCAGCATACCGGAAGGGATGACCCCGGTGAGAGATGCAGAGGGCCGGATTGTCATCAACGAGACGGAGCCTGCGGGTGAAGTTGGTTTTGAAGTGCAGACGCTCTCGGTGCCGGTAGGAAATCTAACGAAAAATCAGCCCGGCTACATCAGCTTCCAGTTGAAGATTGATCCCGAATTTAATGCTGCCTCGGCTGGCACCTCCGCTCAGATCCGTGCCGCGGTTGGGGCGGAGCAGGTGGAAGAGACGCTCGGTAACATCTCGCTTGACATCCCGGTCATTACATTAGTTGCACCGAAGATTGTATCGACTTCCGCGATTGCTGTTAACGGGGTTGCTCCACCCGGCAGCAACGTCCATGTTTACGGCGGGCAATCACTCCTTGGCAGCACAACCGCCTCCGCAACCGGATACTGGGAACAGCGCGTAACTTTGCCTGAATTGGGGGATCCAAGTTTCCATGCCCTGCATGCGGAGACGGAAACATCAGGTGTGAAGCTGACTTCCGAAACCGTATATGTCGAGTACAACACGACGGAGCCTAGATTGCTGGAAGTGGCTATGTCACAAGCGCCGAATGGCAAGTGGGTGACGCTTGATGTGGGCAACCAAGTGCCCAGATTCCCTTATTCTGTTGTTCCAGGCAACCCATTCCAATTCGAACTGAAATTTGACCGGCCTGATGATATTGAAAGTGTATCGCTCTTTCTAGATGGCCAACTCGGCGAGCCGATTAAAGCCGTGCGGGAGGGAGGACTGTATCGGGCGGTCGTTCCGGCGACCAGAGGTTCGCTCGGCAGTATCTACGTCGATTACAGAGTGAAAGAGCAGCCGTTCGTTGCGGATAATACGATTCCAACCATCGAAGAAATAAAAGACGAGATGCCTCCCGGCATGAAGGATTTCGAGCTCGAGGTGACTGAACCGTTCGCATTGAAGAACGGTGTTTACACCGGCACCGTAGAGATGACCTTCCCGGGTCTGGATCAAATGACGACGACCGTGACGCTGACGATCGACCCGAGCGATGAATACGAACCGACGGCTGAAGAACTGGCGGAGGCATTGCGAACCGGCTTGCCAATGTACAACAGTTCATTCGGCGTGACGGAGACGGAGGATGAACTGATCACTTCCGTCAAAGGTTATCTCCCGTTATCCGTCTTGTTCCCGGACGGCTTGCCGGAGGAACTGAATGAGTCGAACGCTCGCTCTTCCTTCGCGGCATTGGATGTCCGTGATAAGGCAATATCATTGAGCCTCAAGGCGTATACCAAAGCCGAATTGCCGATGGGCAAAGAAATGAGTGCAGTCAAAGGCCAATACGACATGATGAATGGGTTCTCCCAGAAGGTCAACCGAATTATGTCCAGCGCCCAAGCTTCCGGTTCGATGTGCTATAAGAATATTCCGCGGACCGTCAATCAAGCGGGCAAAGCGCTCGCGGCTACCATCGGCGGAGAAGTCGCCAAATATGCGCTTAAAGGTTGGGTCGGCGCGATGGGGTTGACCGGTCCTGGAGCTGCAGTAGCGGGCTTCGCATCCAAGGTTGTCAGCAAGCAGATCGATAATTATGTGGAAAAACAGATTTCGAAAGTAGGAACCGGTTATAACGAATGCAGGGATGATGTTGATCGTCAGTATCGGGTGCCCGACAACGGATATTGGCGGGAGATCGCTGATCCGAATTGGATTTACGACCCGAGCGGATACGTGTATGAAGCAGTGCCGAGCAACCGTCTGGAAGGTGTTCTAGCGACGGTGCTTTACCAAGATCCCGACAGCTCGGAGTGGGTGGTTTGGGATGCAGTGCCGTTCGAACAAATCAATCCGCACTATACGGATAGTCAAGGCCAATATGGCTGGGATGTTCCGCCAGGAAAGTGGAAGGTGGTATGGGAGAAAGAAGGGTACGAGAGACAGGAAAGCGCGGAACTGGATGTACCTCCGCCGCATACGGAAGTGCACGCCGGACTTGTGTCTTGGGAACCTCCGGCGGTGAAGAGCATTGCCGGCGTAACGGGCTCAAACGACAGCTATGTGTATGTGGAATTTACGAAATACTTGAGGGTTGGCGAGCTGCCGGCAGAGGCGGTTACTGTGAAGGCGAGTGATGGAACGGTCATTACAGGGACGCTTGCGTATGTTGAAACTCAAGATAATCCGGCGGATCCGGAAGGTGCAGACTTAGCGCGGACGATCCGATTTACACCGCAAACGGTATTGTCCATCGGAGCTTCTTACAGCTTGCAAATTGACGCGAGCTACATCCAAAGCTATGCCGGCGTCTGGATGACGGAAGATGCTGCGGGCGAATTTACAGTAGTGGAAAAAGATGAACGCGGACCGCAAGCCATCAGAGGCGAATACAACGGAGGAAGAGTCCTTCGAGTGGTGTTTGACGAAGAGGTTGCTTCGGAAGTCGACGTATCGAAAATCATACTGAACGGCTATTCGGGCCTTGTGATTTCCGCCGTGAAGTCATTGTCTCAAGGTGGCGAAGCAACGATTCTGCTTACGTTGAGCGCACCGTTAGTCCCAGGCGCGGCCAATGAGCTGGTATTGCAGGAGGGTACGGCATCCGATCCGGCAGGCAACGCTTCGGCAAGGGCGGTATTGACGATAGACGCACCCGATGAGCCGTCTGACAATGCGTTGTTAGCTTCGCTGCAAGCTGTGGGGGCCGAGCTTACACCGGCGTTTGATCCTGCAACGTTCGAGTACACCGTCCTGGTGCCGGCTGCCGCCGTGGAACTGCGTGTTGCTGCGGCAACCGCCGATCCGAATGCCCAACTGAGCATCGGTGGAATGGACGCGTTGAACAACACACCGAGATCGGTATATATCCCGGATGACCGGGTCATAGAAGTGCTCGTTACGGCGGAGGACGGTACAACGACGAGTCTGTACACGATTCAAGTGATCCGGCAACCTGCAGGAAATGATGCAGCATTGTCAAGCTTGGCTGTCACACCGGGCATGCTGGCACCAGCGTTTGATCCGGCGGTGACGACTTACAGTGTAGAGGTTGAAGCCGATGTCACGGAACTGACGGTGATTGCGACAGCCAACGATCCGAAGGCGAAGAGCATCACGATCAATGGTGCAGCGGCTGAAAGCGGAGTGGAGCAAGCGGTTGATATCCCTGTGGACGGCTTGATCACTATCACAGTCACAGCTGAAAACGGTGTGACAGAGCAAACCTACCACATTCAAGTAACCCGCAAACCCGCACCCGTCGAAGTAAATGTAGCGTTGACCGCATCTGCTTATGAGCTGCAAACGACCGAAGCTGTAACCGTAACGGCAACGGTGTACGGCAACAGCGGCGCGCCAATGGGAACTGTGACATTCTTTGACGGAACAACGCCGTTGAGCACGGTAGCATTGCAGGCGGATGGGACGGCAAGCTTTACAACGACATCATTGCAAGCAGGGACGTTCAATATTATTGCGGTTTTTAATGGGGATGCCGCATACCCGGCGAAACCGTCGGAGGTTGCCGCAGTGACCTTCGTAGCGGCACAACCGGGTCCCGTGTTGAACTATATCCTTGATCCTGTGTACTCGACAACGCCGAGAGGTGTGCAGTACGTTTCTGGATTCACACTGACGCTAGTTCCGCCAGTCGGCATGACGGAAATACCGGCATCGGTATACCGTCTGAATGGCGAGGGTGAGTGGCAGCCTTACTTGGCATCAATCTCCTTCGGGTTTGATGTCATGAAGGTCGAATATCAGAGCACTGACAGCCAAGGGGTCACAGGACCTGCCGTAGTCCTTGATTTCATGGAAGGCGTATTTGAGGCCATTTTAGGCAGGTAAAAATAGAGAGCAGCAGCCCGTTTTCTTGGGCTACTGCTCTTTATTTTTTGAAGGCGCCGCAGCGTTTGCGATATTGCAGCGGAGAACAGCCGTTCATTCTCTTGAACAGCTTATGGAAATTCGAGACCGGACCGATGCCGCTCTTCTCCGCCACCTCAATCATCTTCAGGTCGGTCTCCCGAAGCAGCCGCTCAGCTTCCCGAATGCGAACGAGCTGTACATATTCCGCGAACCCGAACCCTGTGCACAGCTTAAACTTGCGGCTCAAGTAATACGGGCTGATAAAGAATTGCTTCGCAACATCCTGCAGCAGCAATTTATCCTGGTAATGCGTCCCAACATATGCCGCGATCTCCGACATCGTCTTGTGTACGGGCGACGGTTGCGCCGCGGGCTCTTGTGTCTCCGGCTGCGCGCGAAAGACGAGCAGCAGCAGCCGCCGAAGCAGCGCATCCATCATGATATCGCGTCCCGGCGCGTCCGACTTCGCTTCCGCCAGCAGCTCTTGAATGAGCAGCTCTCCCTTGTATTGCTCCTGCACTGGCAGCTTTACAACGCCGCTAAATCCGCGTAACGGAAAATCCTGCAGGAGGGAAGGAGCGAAGTTAATCACGACCCGCTCGTGGTTGGGAACTCCCGTATCCACGGTCCGGTGCAGTTCTTCCTTTTCAATAAACACAAAACTCCCTTGCTCCACCCGATAGGTTCGGTTCCGAATGAAATAATCCCGCTGGCCCGCGAGTAAATAATACAATTCATAATTATCGTGGGAATGCTGCTCGGCCATCGTGTAATTGCCTGTCCGCTTTAAATAGTCGATCTGAATCGTTCCTTCGGTGTTATAGAAGATGCCCACAATGAAACCTCCCGATCAACGATGCAAGATTTGAGACTTTTGGCCGCAAAAGAGCAAGATCTATAGAAGATTATATCTCCTTCTTGCACTACAGTAAAAGGAAATACACGATATTTGTACAAAGGGGGTCACCAATGAGAAAAAGGTACGCACTTGTCGGCACCGGCGGCCGCGCGATCTTCTTCTATGGAGCGCTGGCGAAGGATTTCCGCGATACATCCGAGCTCGTTGCGTTCTGCGACACGAATCAAACCAGGATGAATTACGCAAATCAGCTGCTCCGCGAGCAGTTCGGGCATCATGAGGTGCCAACGTATAAAGCCCATGAGTTCGACGAGATGATTCGGAGGGAGCGGCCGGATACCGTCATCGTCACGACGATCGACCGGACACATCATACTTATATTGTTCGCGCGATGGAGCTCGGCTGCGATGTCATTACCGAGAAGCCGATGACCGTGGACGAAGAGAAATGTCAGGAGATTCTCGACGCGGTCAAGCGGACCGGCAAACAGCTCCGAGTCACGTTCAACTACCGCTATGCGCCGCATAACACGAAAATTCGCGAGCTGATTATGAACGGCGCGATCGGCGATGTTTATTCCCTACATTTCGAATGGCTGCTCAATACCGTACACGGCGCCGATTATTTCCGGCGCTGGCACCGCGACAAGCGCAACAGCGGCGGCATGCTGGTGCATAAGTCGACGCATCACTTCGATCTCGTCAACTTCTGGCTCGGTACCCAGCCGCAGACCGTGTACGCGCAAGGCTCCCTTATGTTCTACGGCAAGGAGAATGCCGAGAAGCGCGGCGTCACAGAATTCTACAATCGCGCGAGAGGAAGCGAAATCGCGAAGAACGATCCGTTCGCGCTCGATCTGGAGAAGAGCCCGCAGCTGAAGGGCTTGTACGCGGACGCGGAGCATGAAGACGGGTATTACCGGGATCAGAGCGTCTTCGGAGACGGCATCAGCATTGAAGATACGATGGGGGTCTTGGTGCGATACAAGAACAAAGCGATCATGACCTACTCGCTCAACTGCTATATGCCATGGGAAGGGTTCCAAGTGAATATCAACGGCTCGAAGGGCCGCATTGAGATGAAGATCGTGGAATCATCCTACGTTAATTCCGGCGGCAAGAAGGAAGACGAAGGCGCGCTTAAGAAGAAGAGCATTCGGGTGATTCCGATGTTCGGAGAAGCATACGAAGCGGAAATGGAGGAAGGCGCAGGTGGCCACGGCGGGGGAGACCCGGTTCTGCTGAACGACCTCTTTGGCGAACCGGTGTACGATCCGTATCATCGTGCGGCATCGCATATGGACGGGGCGATGTCGATCCTAACCGGGATTGCGGGCAATATTTCCATGCGCACGGGTCTGCCGGTGAACGTGGACAGCTTGGTGAAATTTTAGAGGAATTGGGGCGGGAACTCTCCCGCCTCTATTTATTTCTTGTGAGAAACCGCGCACCTTGAAAAAACCGTAGCCTACCTAAAAATACTCCAATGCGATTGCGGAGGGATTTGTTTACGATAAACTTGTAAGCGCTTACAATGCTTGTACATCCCAATTGAAAGGAGGAACCATAACGCAATCGGAAATCGGATGGAAGAGTTCCATGAAACCCAAATCGTAAGGAGATGGTGAATATGGCTCAGCTGTCAAAGAAATCATTGTACATGGTACTGACATTGCTGCTTGTGTTCCTGTTTGTTCCGCTGTCTGCCGTTTATGCGGCCAATGAATTGACGGTCGTGTCCGTCTGGGCTACCAGCGATGACGGCAATGTTCCCGCGAACACGCTGGACAATAATTACTCGACAAGATGGTCCGCGCAAGGTGACGGGCAATCCATTACGTACGACTTAGGCTCACAATACAACGTAGAATATGTGAAGATTGCATGGCATCAGGGCAATACAAGAACCGCTTACTTCGAAATCCAAGTCTCCTCCAATAACAGCAGCTGGACCACTGTGTATAACGGGTCCAGCAGCGGAACGACAACCTCGTTAGAAACCTACAATTTTTCTGATACGGCGGCAAGGTATGTAAGGATCGTCGGACATGAAAATTCTTACAATAATTGGAACAGCATTACGGAAACGGAAATTTGGGGTTCTGCCGTCTCCGGCGGCGGGGGGAAATTGGCGATCAGCTCGGCAACCGTGTCGACATATGACACCCGCTGCGATTGCAACGCTCCTAATGCAATCGACGGCGATCTGAATACGCGCTGGTCCGGCCAGGGAGACGGTGCCTGGATCAAATTTGATTTGGGTTCGAGCAAGACGGTAGGGTCGATCAAGATTGCATTCCATCAAGGAAACCAGAGGACATCCTCCTTCGATATTCAAACTTCAACGGACAACAGCAGTTGGACAACGACATACAGCGGTACGAGCAGCGGAACGACCTTACAGTTGGAATCGTTTAATTTTGCGGATGTGACTGCTCGGTACATACGTTACGTGGGGCATGGAAATACCTCTAACGATTGGAACAGCTTGACGGAGGTTGAAATCTACGGCGCGGACGGCACGGGAGACGGCGGAGGCGGCAGCGGAGGGGGAAGCGGACTCGACCCGAGTAAACCGCCGAGCGGGAATTTCGATCTGACGAAGTGGAAGATTACCCTTCCGGATGCGAGCGAGGTTCAGCCTTCCGCACTGAGCAGCGGGTATCAGCACCCGAATTGGTTCTTTACAGATCCGAATACAGGCGGGATGGTCTTCCGCTCTCCGAACCTAGGGGATACAACACAGAACAGCAGCTACACCCGTTCCGAGCTGCGCGAGATGCTGAACCCGTCCGCCGGCACTCAAGCTTTGGGCAACAACTGGGTCACGTCCACCTCCTCCAGCTCGACGAAACAGCAAGCCGGCGGCGTCGACGGCACCATGAATGCGACGCTGCGAGTGGATCATGTTTCGACAACGGGCGACAGCGGTAAAGTCGGCCGTGTAATCGTCGGTCAAATTCATGGTCCGGATACCGAGCCGATTCGATTGTACTACCATAAGCGGCCATCGGACAGCAAAGGCGCGATCTACTTTGGAACAGACGATCTAAACAATAACAACACGTGGGTCAACGTCATCGGCGGTCCAAACAACTTGAATCCTTCTAACGGGATTGCGCTCGGGCAAACATGGAGCTATGAGATCAAAGTCGCCGGCTTGCAAATGACAGTGAAGGTGACTCCGGAAGGCGGGACGACGACGACGGTAACCTACACTCTTCCATCCGGCTACAACAACAAATATTTATACTTTAAAGCGGGGGTGTACAATCAGAACAACACCGGCACGTCATCGGACTATGCACAGGCAACGTTCTTCAGCCTTACGCACACGCATCCTTAATCATAAAGCAAGGCGCGGAACAGAATCCGCGCCTTCATCATTTCACCGCCCCGGTCGTTAGGCCGTCGATGAATGTTTTCGATGCAAAGACGAACGCAATCAACAGCGGGAGGGAAGAGAGGGTCAGCCCTGCAAACAATAGATTCCACTCGGTGTCAAACTCCCCGAACAGCGTCAGCATCCCAAGCGGGATTGTCCGGTAATCGTCATCGCGGATGAAAATCAACGGATAGAAGAAGTCATTCCACACCCTCACCAAGTTTACAATCCCAACGATGGAGATCGAGGGCTTCATGAGCGGCAGGACGATTCTTGTATACACTTGGAAATCGTTGCAGCCGTCCAGCCTTGCGGAGTTCTCAAGCTCCTTGGACAAGGTCCGGAAGAAACCGTAGAAGATAAACACAGCGAACGGAATGCCGCCTCCGACGTAAATCGCGACCAGCGCGTAAAGCGTATCCACGAGATGCAGCTTGATCATTAACATATAAAGCGGAATAATGGCCAGCTTCATGGGCAGCATGAGGCCGATCATGAAGAAGAACAGAATGATCGGATTCCATGGAAATTCGAATCGCGACAAATAGAACCCGGCCAGGGAAGAAACCAGAATGACAAGGAACACCGATGCCCCGCTGACGATGACGCTGTTCAGGAAATAGTCCGAGAAATTGGCCCTCTCCCATACGGATATGTAATTGGCAAGGCTGAAGCTCTTGGGCAAGCTTAACGGAGATACGGCTACTTCGAGTCTTGTTTTAAAAGAGTTTAGGATCATAATGTACATGGGATACAGCACGAGAAAAGTGATGAATGCCAGAATGGCGTATTTGAACGTTTGTACATACCATTTGGTCCGCATGGTTTGGCTCCTTATCTTTCAAAATCCTTCCTTTTGAAGTAGAACATAAGGACCGCCGTTGCCGCAGCGATAATGAGGAACAAAACAACCGCCAGCGCCGAGCCGAGACCGATCGCTTGGCTGCCGTCGGATGATCCGAACGCAAGCCTGTAAAAATACAGTCCCAACACATCGGTAGAATAATATGGTCCTCCCGAAGAGCCTTGCATCGCATAGATTAAATCGAACGTTTCGAAGGAACCGATGAAGGTAAGGATCGTCATGATCATGAAAGCGTTCATCGACAACGGCACATAAATTTTCGTCACTAATTTCCACCCGCTGGCGCCGTCAATGCGGGCCGCTTCAAAGATTTCCTTGTCAATCGACTGCAGGTTGGCTAGAAAGATCAGCATCGAAAATCCGAGTCCGGCCCAGCTGTTGATCAGAATGATCGAAACAAGCGCCGTATCCGTGTCCCCAAGCCAAGGCTGCGCCATAAATCCCAGGCCGATTGCTTTAAGAAGCTTGTTTAATGCGCCGGACGCCGGGTTTAAAATCAAGCTGAACAAAAAACCGATAATGACGACAGACAGAAGCTTCGGCACAAAAAATACCGTCTTGAAAAATTCCTTGCCCTTGATTCGGCTGTACACGATAATCGCCAGCAGGAAGGCGGGAACCAGCTCGGAAGCGAAGTTAACCACAAAGAACACCCAGTTATGTTTGAACGCGTTCATGAACGTAGAGGTGTAGGGTTCCTTCGTCATGAGTGTAATAAAATTATTCAAGCCGACGAACGAATCGCGGACAAACCCTTTCCATGAGAAAAAGCTGTTCACAACGGCGCTAAGCAGCGGATACAGCTGGAATACCCCGTAGAGAACAACGGCAGGCAGCAAAAACAGATGCACGAGATGACGCTTGAGACTTTTTTTGCCCGAACGAACGAGTGCCATTTGACCACCCCTTATGGTTTGAAACAAAACCCCCAAACGGTTCACATTTGGGGGTTCGCTTAGATGTTATTCGCTGCCGGCCGCGCGGTCGGCGGCTTCTTGCGCTTGCTGAATCACTTGATCGACAGTAATCTCACCCAGGTACATCCCTTGCAGGGCGTTCTCGAACACGGTTTTGGTCGTCGGTTCACCCTCGCCGAAATGGACCAGCAATAAGTACGGTGTCGTGCTCTTCGCAATGGCGGCCGTAATTTGGTTAACGATCGGGTGCTTCGGCTGCACGCCTTTGACAGCGCTCAAACGGTTCAGTTCATCCGTGAAAATTTGGCCGAACGCCTCTGTCGTCATAAATTCCATGAACAGTAACGCTTCCTCCGGATGCTTGGTATCCTTCGATACCGCATAAGAACCGTCAACCCATGTCGTGACGATCGGGTCTTGGCCTTTCGCCGCGGCGAAGCCCGGAATGACACCGATGTTCATATCCGGCGCGGTCGATTCCAGAGTTGCCAAACGATAATCCCCGTTTATGTACATGGCCGCTTCACCCGTGTAGAACAGCGTCTGTGCGGAAGCGTCATCAAGCGCAACGAAGTCTTGCGGGAAGAACTGGCCCAGCGTTTCCATTCGTTTCACGGATTCGACGAATGCCGGATCGGTCAGATTCGCTTGGCCGCTGAGCACCTTATCGACAAATTCATTCCCGTTATAAGCGGTTGGGGCAATCGCGCCGTGCGTCAAGGAAAGCAAATATGCGGCACGGCCACCCTGAGCGATCGGGATGATGCCGTTGTCTTTCAGCGTCTGGGAAACCTGAACGAATTCCTCCCAAGTTTCCGGAACATTCAAGCTGTGGGCTTCAAACAAATCTTTATTGTAGAATATTGTTCCTGAGTTGAGTGTCAGCGGGACGCCGTAAATCTTCCCGTCGCTGCCTTTCGCCGCTTCAAAATATTGCTCGTTGATGTGTTCCAAACCCAACAGATTATCCAGCGGCAGTAAGTAGCCGTTGTCGGCAATGGATCTTCCGGAAGCATATGGGCGAAGCTGTAAAATATCCGGCGCGGACCCCGACATCAACGCATTCGTGAGAATCGTGTTATACTCGGTGGATTGGTACGGCTGGAAGTCGATTTGGATATGAGGGTACGTTTCGTTGAATTTTGCGATCGCCTTCTCGTACATGCCGCGGTCTTCCGCTCTCCAGCTGTACATGACTAGTTCGACTTCCTCCGGAGGAGCTTCATTCTGCGGCGTTGCGGGTTGCGAAGTTGTTGGTTGTGAAGCTGCGGGTTGCGGAGTTGTGTTGGAACCACTGGAGGTTCCCGAATTTTGATTGCCGGCCGATCCACTGCCGCTGCAACCGATTATGGCAATACTCAGAATGAGGAACAGCACGAAGATTGACAGCTTGTTCCATTTCATACTTTTCACCCTTTCATAGAAACTGTACAATTTTATTAAATCTATATTCCTATAAGAGCAAGAGCATGATAATAGAATGAAAGAAAATGGAGGCAATCGACATGGCGCGTTTTCTTTTTATCACCGATACACATATTGGGGCAAATCCGATCGGCTGGCATCAGCAGCCTGCATATCCGGACCATGCCGAGGAGCTTATGCCGTGGCTGGTGTCATTGATTCAGGAGCATTCCGTGGATTTCGTACTGCATGGCGGGGATCTCGTTCATCAATGCACGGAAGCGAACATCCGTCTAGCACAGCAAATTTTCTCGAATCTGCCGGTGCCGATGTATTTGAGCTTAGGCAATCATGATTTGGATCGGGAGGATGCGCTTGAGCTTTGGTTAGGAATTGCGCCGGAGTGGTTTGGAGGAGGGCAGCCGCAGTACGATATTTTGTGGGAAGACTGCGTGATCCATGTCGTTCCGAACAATTGGGAGCAAGACAGGCCTTATTTTTGGGGGAAGAAACAGGAGCCAAGCTTTACAGAGGAACAATTGGAGCGGCTGCGTTCGTCACTTCAATATAAGGATGAGGGGAAAACGCATCTGCTGTCGATCCATCATCCAATCTACGGCGTTCCCGAGAGCCAAACCGGCTTGGGCAAGGTCATTCATCCGGTTTCGCCTTCTTTTACAGAGGTTGTGGAAAGTTTCATGAAAGAATTCCCGAAGCTTCGCTGTGTTCTATCCGGCCATAACCATATCAATACATTGATCCGCAATGAGCATGGTCTGTTTGTCAGCGGGAGCTCCCTTGTGGAAACTCCTTTTGAATGCAAGCTTGTGGAGGTAACCTCCGGGGGGATTCGGATACAGACCTTGACGTGCGATCATCCGCTTACGTTCGAACCGTCCTACAATCAAACAAAGGCTTATGTGCAGGGGACGGATGTACATCGAAACATCGATTGGAGATTTTTTTGAAAAAGGGGTTTACATACCCTATGGGGGTATGGTATATTTCGGTTGTGAGGTGATAACCGCAATGAATCATGAAGAAGAACATTGCCATTCTCCGGATGTTCGGAAGAGCCATCATTCTGACAAGACGAAGAGCAACTTAATATCGCGATTGAACCGAATCGAGGGGCAAATTCGCGGTGTGAAGAGTATGATTGAGAAGGACACGTACTGCGATGATGTGCTGAATCAGATCGCAGCCGTCCAATCCGCGCTGAACAGCGTCGGCAGGCTGCTGCTGGAAGGCCATATGAAAAGCTGTATCGTCGAGCGGATCCAAGCCGGGGAACACGAGGTTCTCGATGAATTGTTGGTTACAATGAACAAATTGATGAAATAATAGACTTATGGAGGGAATGGACGATGACACAAGTAACGCTTCAAGTAAACGGGATGTCCTGCCAGCATTGCGTAAATTCGGTGGAGAAAGCTTTGAAGGAAATCGGAGCGAAGGGCAGTGTGGATCTGAAGAACAATTCCGTTACGGTTGAATACGATGAAAGCAAGGTTTCGCTCGATAAAGTGAAAGAAGCGATCGAAGAACAAGGATACGATGTAGCGTAACATCAGGCGGGCCGCTGAAAAGTGGCCTTTCCTTTTACAACGGAATATACCCCCTGTGGGTATTTAAATATAATGGAGTGGATCAAAGATGCAGGCGATGGAATCGAATTCGAACAAACAAACAACCTTGCAAATTACAGGGATGACTTGCGCGGCATGTGCCAACAGAATTGAAAAAGGGTTAAACAAACTGGAGGGCGTAGAAGCGGCAAACGTCAATTTGGCGTTGGAGAGAGCGAACGTTACTTACAATCCTTCGAAGGTTAACATAGAACTCATTGAACAAACCATTGAGAAACTGGGATACGGCACCGTGAAAGAAGTCGCCGAATTCCAGCTGGAAGGCATGACCTGCGCCGCTTGTGCCAATCGGATCGAGAAGGGTTTGGCTAAGCTTCCAGGCGTGACGAATGCAACCGTGAACTTCGCGCTGGAAACAGCCCGCGTCGAATATTCGCCAGAAGAGGTATCCGTGGCGGAGATGGAAAATAAAGTGAAGCAGCTGGGCTATAAAGCGATTGTGAAACAAGAGAACGCCGCTCAGAATGCGGGGGACCACCGGCAGAAGGAAATCCAGCGTCAGAGAAGAAAGCTAATCGTCTCCGCTATTCTATCGTTGCCGCTATTATGGAGTATGGTCGGTCACTTTCGCTTTACATCTTGGATTTTTGTACCCGAATTGTTTATGAATCCGTGGTTCCAACTGATCTTGGCGACACCCGTCCAATTTATCATTGGGCGGCATTTCTACACCGGTGCATATAAAGCGCTCCGCAACGGCAGTGCAAATATGGACGTCTTGGTTGCGCTTGGCACCTCCGCCGCATACTTCTATAGCTTGTACTTAACGCTAGACTGGTATGCGATGGGAGGGAACATCCACCACGGACCGGAAATGTACTACGAAACCAGTGCCATTCTGATCACATTGGTCATTATGGGCAAGCTGTTCGAGGCGCTCGCGAAAGGCAGAACGTCCGAGGCAATCAAGACGCTGATGGGCCTTCAAGCGAAGACGGCTCTTGTCGTACGCGACGGTCATGAAATCACCATTCCGGTGGAAGAAGTGCTGGTTGGCGATATCGTACTTGTCCGCCCCGGCGACAAAGTGCCGGTAGACGGCGTCGTGCTTGAAGGGGTATCTTCCGTGGACGAGTCCATGCTAACTGGAGAGAGTATACCGGTTGAGAAGAATGCGGGAGATCCGGTCATTGGCGCCACAATCAATAAGAACGGGATGCTCCGCATTCAAGCGACGAAGGTCGGCAAAGAAACCGCTCTTGCCCAAATCGTGAAGGTGGTTGAAGAAGCGCAAGGCTCGAAAGCGCCGATCCAACGCGTTGCGGATCGAATTTCTGGTATTTTTGTCCCGATCGTCGTCGCCATTGCCGCAGTTACCTTTGTCATCTGGTACTTTGCCGTAACGCCAGGCGATGTCGCCGGAGCCTTGGAGAAAGCCATCGCGGTCCTGGTTATTGCTTGTCCTTGTGCTCTTGGTTTAGCGACTCCAACATCCATTATGGCGGGATCCGGACGCGCCGCCGAATACGGTATATTGTTTAAAGGTGGAGAGCATCTGGAACAAACCCATAAAGTAAACGCGATTATTTTGGATAAAACAGGCACCGTTACGAAAGGCAAGCCCGAGCTGACAGACATATTGGCAGCAGGTGATGAAACGGAGTTCCTGCGGCTGGTCGGCGCGGCGGAAAAGAGCTCGGAGCATCCGCTCGCGGAAGCGATTGTGATCGGCATTCGGGAGAGAGGGATCGACATTCCCGAGCCGCAAGCCTTCGAAGCGATACCCGGCTACGGTATCCTGACGGTAGTAGAAGGAAAAGAGATTTTAATCGGTACTCGGCGGTTGATGGAAACCTACGAGGTAGACGCATCCGAAGCCTATGACGATATGATTCGCCTTGAGCAAGCCGGGAAGACGGCCATGATCGCCGCCATTGATCGGCGCTATGCGGGGATCGTGGCCGTGGCGGATACGATTAAGGAAACTTCCAAAGCGGCAGTGAGCCGGTTAAAAGAAATGGGCATTCAAGTCATTATGATTACTGGTGATAACGAACGTACGGCGAAGGCGATTGCCGCGCAAGTCGGCATTGACCATGTGCTTGCGGAAGTGCTTCCGGAAGGGAAAGCGGAGGAAGTGAAGAAGCTGCAAGCGAAAGGGCTAACAGTGGCGATGGTCGGCGACGGCATTAACGACGCTCCGGCATTGGCAACAGCGGATATCGGCATGGCGATCGGCACAGGTACCGATGTCGCTATGGAGGCGGCCGACGTCACCTTGATGCGCGGCGATCTCTCCAGCATTCCGGATGCCATCTATATGAGCCGGAAGACGATGGCGAATATTAAGCAAAATTTATTCTGGGCACTTGGTTACAACACGCTTGGAATTCCAATTGCCGCAATAGGTTTCTTGGCTCCGTGGGTCGCGGGCGCGGCCATGGCGTTAAGCTCGGTTTCTGTGGTGCTTAATGCGCTGCGCCTCCAACGGGTAAAAGTAAAGCATTAAACGGAGGGGAAGGAATATGCGTCCGGGTTTGCTAAGCTTCCGCATCTTTGAGTAGCTGTTTCTGATCAAGTGAAATGTGGCGCTAAGGAAATTCGGTTGAACACCTTTCCCCCCCTGACTAAACGAAATGTGTCCGATATGGTATGCTTAATCTAAACCTATTAAAGGATTAGATACTTATGAACCTGTTAACTGCTGAACAAATCTTTAAAAGCTACGGCGTCAAACAACTGTTCGACGCTGTGGATTTCAGTATAGATGACCGCGATCGTATCGGCTTCATTGGCGTGAACGGTACCGGTAAGTCGACCTTCTTAAAAATTATCGCAGGCATTGAGACTCCGGATCAGGGCCGAATTTCGATTCGCAATGGCGCATCGATCGAGTACTTGCCGCAAAATCCCGATTATGATCCGGAAGCCACTGTCCTGGAACAGTTCTACCGAAACAGAGCTGTAAAGATGGATTCAGCGGAAGGTTGGGAGCTGGAAAGCGAAGCGAAAAAAATTCTCTCCCGTATTGGGATCGCGGATCCGAGTGCGCGGATGGGAACCTTGTCCGGCGGACAGCGCAAGCGGGTCGCCATCGCCGCAGCACTGCTTCAACCTGCGGACCTGCTCATCCTAGACGAGCCTACCAACCATATGGACACGGAGTCCGTGCTTTGGCTGGAGCAACAGCTGAAGAAAATGAGAACCGCGCTGCTCATGATCACCCATGATCGTTATTTTCTCGACCGGGCAGTAAACCGGATTGTGGAGCTGGACGCGGGAAAGCTTTATTTCTATGCCGGCAATTACGGTACGTATTTGGAACAGAAGGCGGAACGGCTCGAGCAGCAAGAGGCCACGGAGAAGAAGCGCCAAAGTTTGCTGCGCAAGGAGCTTGCCTGGATGCGCAGAGGGGCCAAAGCAAGAACAACGAAGCAGAAGGCGAGAATCGACCGATTTGAGACCCTTCAAGCGGAGGAAGGCCCACAGCGCAACGAGGTTGTGGATATTTCTCTAACGGGGACACGCCTCGGCAAGAAGGTATTAGAACTTGAGCATTTGACCAAGCAATACGACGGACGAACCGTTATCCGCGGCTTCAGTGATATCGTGCAGCGCGATGACCGAATCGGGATTGTCGGGCCGAACGGAAGCGGGAAATCAACGCTGCTAAACATGTTGGCAGGACGGCTGGAGGCCGACGGCGGAACCATCGAAGCAGGACCGACCGTGAAGATCGGGTATTTCACACAAGAGCAGACAGAGATGGATGGCAGTCTTCGTGTGATTGATTATGTGAAGGAAGTTGCCGAGGAGATCGCCGTCGAGGGCGGCACAACGATCAGTGCATCTCAGATGCTTGAACGGTTCTTGTTTCCATCGGCTTTGCAATATGCGAAGGTGGGCAGTTTGTCGGGCGGGGAGAAGCGAAGATTGTTTCTTCTGCGGGTCTTAATCGGCGCACCTAACGTGCTATTATTAGACGAACCGACCAATGATCTGGATATCCAAACGCTCACCGTACTTGAAGACTATTTGGATGATTTCCCCGGTGCTGTGATTGTCGTTTCCCATGACCGATATTTCCTGGATCGTACCGCACATCGCTTATGGTCGATCGAACCTGACGGCGATATCGAGCGGTTTACAGGTCTCTACTCCGACTATCTTGAGAAAAGGCATATCGCTGTGTCCAACGCTGAGAGCGAATCGTCCGGACGGCAGGAGGATCGCAACAATAGCAGGCAGGAGAAAAAGGAAAAGCCGCTGAAATTTTCGTTTAAGGAACAGAAGGAATTCGAAGAAATTGACGACAAGATTGCGGCATTGGAGGAAGCGGTGCGAGCCGCTGCAGCTCGCCTGGAGGCCGCGGGAAGCGATTATACGGAAGTACAGCGCTTATCCGGCGAACTGCAAGAGCTGGAAACAAAGCTGGAGGAGCAGCTGGAACGTTGGACGTACTTGAACGAATTGAATGAACGGATCCAGCAGTCCAAACATTCAAGTTCAAATAAATGAAATGGACTTACCCGATTGATGATGATCGGGTAAGTCTTTTTATCTTGTCAGCCCTTCACCCCCGAGCTGACGATGCCCTCGATGAAGTAGCGCTGCGTGAACACGAACAGCGCGAGCAGCGGCAGCACCATGATCGTCGTGCTCGCCATCAGCAAATTCCACTGT
>Ga0182742_1001487_pt1 | contig 29703 bp, 24 predicted proteins | sample eDN5th37CBELigMG_FD_128880 | JGI IMG/M metagenome (GOLD analysis project Ga0182742, IMG submission 128880) | Enriched Miracle-Growth compost microbial communities from Emeryville, California, USA - eDNA 5th pass 37_C BE-Lig MG (version 2)... ... | reverse complement strand
GAGGCTGCGGTCGAAGGCCTCGTATTCGCGGCCACGGGCCAGCTCCATGAGCTTGTCGCGCGACAGCGGGATCTTCGGGTGGCGCGCAAACACCTTGAGCACCGAGAATTCGCCCGTGGTGATGGGGACTTGTTCGCCGTTGCGCGTGAGCGTGCGGGTCGACAGGTTCAGCACATAGGGGCCGAACGCGATGGATTCGTTCTCCTGGCTGGGGGCGCCGGGGTGTTCCTCGGTGCCGCGGCGGCGCAGGATCGCATTGATCCGCGCGAGCAGTTCCCGGGGGTTGAACGGCTTGGACAGGTAATCGTCCGCGCCCATCTCCAGGCCGACGATGCGGTCGATCTCTTCCGCCTTGGCCGTCAGCATGATGATGGGGGTATTGTCATGGCCACCGCGCAGCCGGCGGCAGATGGACAGGCCATCCTCACCGGGCAGCATCAGGTCCAGCACGAGCAGGTCGAAATGCTCGCGTTGCCAGAGCTTGCCCATCTCTTTCGCGTCTTCGGCAACGAAAACGTTGAATCCCTGCTCGGACAAATACCGGCGCAGCAGATCGCGCAAGCGCGGATCATCGTCGACGACGAGGATTTTTCGGGTGGGGGTGGTGTTTTGCGTATTCATGGCCGGAAATGTAACAGTGGCAAGAACCAGCGGCTAGTGGGCGTTCACAAGATATTACACATTGCGATCCATGGTTGAAATCCCCCTAATAACCGGGGGCGGAGCCGCCGTATTTCGTACAATCTGCATCTATGGAACTAAACCTGCTGGCCCTGGAAACCTCTTCGTCCCGCTGCGGCGTGGCCCTCTTGCGCGCGGCCGACGGCCGGGTGGAGGTCAGCGTCAGGGAGCACGAGGGCTCCCAGGAGCACGCGGAACGGCTTTTGCCCATGGCCAGCGAGCTGCTCGCGGCCAGCGGGCTGGCCCCGGACGCCCTGCATGCGGTGGCCTTCGGCCAGGGGCCGGGCGGCTTCACGGGGCTGCGCGTGGCCTGCGGCGTGGCCCAGGGCATGGGACTGGGGCTGGGCATTCCGGTGTTACCCATTGTCTCTCATATGGCGGTCGCCGCCCAGGTGGACGCGACCCCCGCCGACGCCATCGTGGTGGCGCTGGACGCCCGCATGAATGAAGTCTATCTGGCCGTGTACCGGCGGCTGGACGGGGCGGACGGCGAAGCTGGCTGGGATACCCTGCAGGCGCCGCTGCTGATCGCGGCGGCCGAGGTCGCGCCCTGGACCGAACATCATCTGCCCGGCTGGTCGGCGCGCGCGGGCCGTCCGTTGAACGCGGTGCTGGCCGGCGACGCCTGGGACGCCTACGCGGCTGACATGGCGGCGCCCGCGGACTGGCGCCGCGCCGCAGGCGCGCAGCGGCCCGAGGCGGCCAGCGTGGCGCGCCTGGCGCGCCAGGGCTGGCTGCGCGGCGAGGCCGTGGCCCCGGAACTGGCCGCGCCGCTCTACGTGCGCGACAAGGTGGCTTTCACCACCGCCGAACGCCTGCGCGGCGAGGGCGGCAATCCCAAGGCCCGGCCCGCGCTGGCGCCCGGGGTGCCGCAGCCCATGACCGACGCCGACCTGGACGAGGTGGTGGCGCTGGAGGCGCACGTGCAGGCCTTTCCCTGGACCCGCGGCAATTTCGCCGACGCGCTGGCGGCCGGCTACGGCGCCTGGGTGCTGCGCCGCGAAGGCCGGCTGGCGGGCTTCTGCATCGTCATGCACGCGCCCGACGTGGCGCATCTGCTGGTGATCGCGGTGGACAAGGCGCTGCACCGCCAGGGCCTGGGCGGCCTGCTGCTGGACTGGTGCGAGCAGCAGGCGCGCGAACACGGACTCGAAGGCGTGCTGCTGGAAGTGCGCCCCTCCAATGCATCGGCCGTTTCTTTCTACAAGCGCCACGGCTACCTGCAGATCGGCGTGCGCCGCGGCTACTATCCGGCCGAGAAGGGCGGACGCGAAGACGCCCTGGTCATGCAGAAGCGCGTTGCGGCGGCGGGAGCGGCCGCATGATGCCGCCCGCCGCGCCCCGGCCGCCCAGCGTCAACCCGCTGCAGCGCTTCTGGCTGCGCGAGATCGGCATGGAACGTTTGTGGCTGCGTCCGGCGCCGGCCGCCGAGCGGCCCGCGCCCCAGCCCCAAATCCCTGTTTCCAAAACGGTTTTGCAGGCCGAAGCGCCCGCCGCGCCCGCAAGCGCGCCGGCGCCGGCCCGCCCGGCCGCGGCCGAACCCGCGGCGCCGCCCGCGACCGGGCGTCCGGGCATTCCGGCTTCCATCCTGAACCGCAGCGGCCCGCCGCCGCGCCCGGCGCCCAAGGTGGCCGAGGAAGCGCCGCCGCCGGCGCCGATTCCGGTGGCCGAGGCCGTCCGCAACGCCAGCCTGGACGAAATGCGCGAACAGGTCGTGGCCTGCGAGGCCTGCGGCCTGTGCAAGGGGCGCCGCAACGCGGTGTTCGGCCACGGCGGCCAGCCCACGCGCTGGCTGGTGGTGGGCGAAGCGCCGGGCGAGCAGGAGGACCGGCAGGGGCAGCCCTTCGTGGGCCGCTCGGGCCAGTTGCTCGACGCCATGCTGTCGGCCGTGTCCATGAGCCGCGAGCGCGACGTCTTCATCACGAACGTGATCAAGTGCCGCCCGCCCGGCAACCGCAATCCCAAGCCCGAGGAAATCGCCGCCTGCAGCCCGTACCTGATGCGGCAGATCGCGCTGCTCAAGCCGCAGCGCATCCTGGTGCTGGGCCGTTTTGCGGCCCAGACGCTGCTGGGCACGGACGCCACCATCGGCAGCCTGCGCGGCCGCATCCATCAACTGAAGACCGAGGACGGCCAGCAGATCCCGGTGGTGGTCAGCTACCACCCGGCCTATCTGCTGCGCAGCCCCGCCGAGAAAGCGCGCGCCTGGCAGGACCTGAAGCTGGCGGCCCGCATGGACTGAGGCCGCCGGCCGCGCAGACGAAAAAAACCGGGCGCCAGCCCGGTTTTTCTTTGCAGCGTCCGTATTCAGTGCGAGGAATCCAGCGCGCGGCCGTGGCCCTCCTGGCCGATCTGCTCATGCAGTTCGGGGTTGGCCTGCAGGTTGCGCTTGCTCCAGCGCATGAACACCACCATCAGCACGGTGACCACGGTGCCGAAGATCACGATGATCAGGTTGATCGGCAGTTGCAGCCACAGCAGCAGGGTGTACATCGCCACCATGAGCAGGATGTTGAGCTGTTCGTTGAAATTCTGCACGGCGATCGAATGGCCGGCCGACAGCAGCACGTGGCCGCGGTGCTGCAGCAGGGCGTTCATGGGCACCACGAAGAAGCCCGCCAGCCCGCCGGTGATCAGCAGCAGCAGGTAGACGCTCCAGGGCGAATACACCAGCGGCATCAGCAGCACCACCAGGCCCATGGCGGCGCCGACGGGCAGCACGGCCAGCGCGCGGCGCAGCGGGATGCGGCCGGCCAGGATGGAGCCGACCACCGTGCCCAGGGCGGCCACGCCCATCAGCATCGAGGCCTTGTCCAGCTGGTATCCGAGGTGGCTGCGGCCCCATTCGATGACGATGAGCTGCAGCGTGGCGCCGGCGCCCCAGAACAGGGTCGTGACCGCCAGCGAGATCTGGCCCAGCTTGTCCTTCCACAGCACACAGACATAGCCCCAGAAGGTGCGGACCAGGCGGACCGGGTTCTTCTGCTGCGGCGGGTAGCGCACGTGGGTGTGCGGAATCATCAGGTTGCACAGCGCCGCCAGCAGATACACGAAGGCGATGACCAGGATCGCGGCCTCGGCCGGGGTGTGGACCAGGCTGCCGATGAACGAGTGGCTGAGCAGGGCGGTCGAGACGGAAGACGAAATCAGCAGGCCGCCCAGCACGGTGCCCAGGATGATGGAGAAGACCGTCAGGCCCTCGATCCAGCTATTGCCCTTGACCAGCATGGCCGGGGGCAGCATTTCGGTCACGATGCCGTACTTGGCCGGGGAATAGGCCGCCGCGCCGATGCCCACGATGCCGTAGGCGACACAGACGAGATAGGTCTGGTAGTGGGGCGGAATGCCGATATTGGCGTAGGAGAACATCAGCAGGCAGCCGCCCACCTTCAGCGCATTGGTGGAGAACATCACGCGGCCCTTGGGGAAGGAATCCGCCAGCGCCCCGACGAAGGCGGCCAGCACCACATACGCCAGCGCGAACGACCATTTCATCATGGGGGCAAGCCAGTCGGGCCCGTGCAGCTCCTGTATCAAGGCGATGGCTGCGATGAACAGCGCATTGTCCGCCAATGATGAGAAGGCCTGCGCGGCCATGACCAGATAGAAACCACGTTTCAAGAATGTCCCCGTGCTTGGGCCGGAGTCCGGCCGGTCCGCGTGAAAATTTTGTGTGTCGTGCCAAAAAGTGTCAGGGAGTATAGCCGGACGCCAGGCGGCGGCCATTGCGCGTTTGCCCGCGTGTTGACCGTTGCTAACGTTCTGGCCGGGGGCGCCTGCGGTATCATACGGACCATATGAGAGCCGGCCCTGAATGGGCCGGTTTGCAATCTGCGCGGCAGGTCCAGGTCCCCAGGTCCATTAACGCCTTTGGTTCAACCCCTCCGTCGTCACCCATCGTACTGTGCGTCTTACTCAGCTCAAACTCGCCGGCTTCAAGTCTTTCGTCGATCCCACCGTGATTCCCGTGCCCAGCCAGCTGGTGGGCGTGGTGGGTCCCAATGGCTGCGGCAAGTCGAACATCATCGACGCCGTGCGCTGGGTGCTGGGCGAGGCCAAGGCCTCGGAGCTGCGCGGCGAGTCCATGCAGGACGTCATCTTCAACGGCTCGGGCAACCGCAAGCCGGCCGCCCGGGCCTCGGTGGAAATGGTGTTCGACAACAGCGAAGGGCGCGCTGCCGGCCAATGGAGCAGCTACGCCGAAATCGCCGTGCGCCGCGTCCTGACCCGCGACGGCACCAGCAGCTACTTCGTCAATAACCAGCAGGTCCGCCGCCGCGACATCCACGACATCTTCCTGGGCACGGGCCTGGGCGCCCGCGGCTACGCCATCATCGGCCAGGGCATGATCAACCGCCTGATCGAGGCGCGCCCCGAAGAACTGCGGGTGTTCCTCGAAGAGGCGGCCGGCGTGTCGCGCTACAAGGAACGCCGCCGCGAGACCGAGAACCGCCTGTCCGACACCCGCGAGAACCTGACCCGGGTCGAGGACATCCTGCGCGAACTCAACAGCCAGCTCGAAAAGCTGGAGGCGCAGGCCGAAGTGGCCACGCGCTACCGCGAACTGCAGGCCGACGGCGAAAAGAAGCAGCACGCGCTATGGCTCTTGAAGGAAACCGGGGCGCGCGAGGAGCGCGCCCGGAAGGCCCAGGAAATGGCGCAGGCCCAGAACGAACTGGAAGCCGCCATCGCCGGCCTGCGGGCGGGCGAGGCGGCGCTGGAGTCGCGGCGCCAGGCCCATTACGCGGCCAGCGACGCGGTCCACACGGCCCAGGGCGCGCTGTACGAAGCCAATGCCCAGGTCAGCCGCCTGGAGGCCGAGATCCGCCACGTGGTGGATTCGCGCAACCGCCTGCAGGCGCGCCGCGAGCAGCTGCAGCAGCAGATCGGCGAATGGACCGCCCAGCGCGAGCACTGCACCGAGCAGATCGCCCAGGCCGAGGACGACCTGGCGACCGGCGCGGCCCGCACCGAAGAGGCGCGCGCCAAGGCCGAGGACGCCCAGGCCGCGCTGCCGGCCATCGAACAGCGCGTGCGCGAAGCCGCCTCCGGACGCGACGAGATGCGCGCCGCGCTGGCCCGGGTCGAGCAGAACCTGGCCCTGGTCGCCCAGACCCAGCGCGACGCTGACCGCCAGATGCAGTCCCTGGAGCAGCGCCGCGAACGCCTGCAGCAGGAACTGCGCGAACTGCACAGCCCCGACCCCGTGCGCCTCGAACAGCTGGCCGGCGACCGCCTGGCCGGCGAGGACCAGCTCGAGGAAGCCCAGCAGGAACTGGCCGCCCTGGAAGGCCGGGTGCCGGAAGCCGACGCCGAGCGCAGCCGCGCCCAGGCCGCCGCCCAGACCGAGGCGCAGAACCTGGCGCGCCTGGAGGCCCGCCTGTCGGCGCTGGTCAAGCTGCAGGAAGACGTGCAGAAGCAGGGGGCGCTGGAGCCCTGGCTGGCCAAGCACGAACTGGCCGGCCTGGCGCGCCTGTGGCAGAAGCTGCACGTCGAGCCGGGCTGGGAAACCGCCCTGGAGGCCGCCCTGCGCGAACGCATGGCCTCCATGGAAGTGCGCAGCCTGGACTGGGCCCGCGCCTTCGCCGAGGACGCGCCGCCGGCGCGCCTGGCGTTCTATCAATTGCCCGTGGCCGCGCCCACGCCACCGGCCCCGGCCGGGCTGACCCCGCTGGCCAGCCTGCTGCGCATCACCGATCCCGACCTGCGCACGCTGCTCAACGAGTGGCTGGGCGGCGTCTACACGGCCCCCGACCTGACCCAGGCCCTGGCCATGCGCGCCAGCCTGCCGGCCGGCAGCGCCTGCGTGGTCAAGGCCGGCCACCTGGTCGACGCGCACAGCGTGCGCTTCTACGCGCCGGACTCCGAGCAGGCCGGTCTGCTGGCCCGCCAGCAGGAAATCGAAAACCTGCAGCGCGAGATCAAGGCCCAGCAGCTCATCGCCGACCAGGCGCGCGCCGCGGTGGCCCGCGCCGAGGCCGGCTGGCAGCAGGTATCGCAGGCCATCGCGCCGGCGCGCCAGCGGGTCGCCGAGGTCACCCGCCGGGTCCACGACATCCAGCTCGAACATTCGCGCCTGCAGCAGCAGGCCGAACAGTCGGGCGAGCGCGCCTCGCGCCTGCGCCAGGACCTGGAGGAAATCAAGGTCCAGGAAGAAGACCTGCGCGCCACCCGCGAAGAGGCCGAAGCGCGCTTCGAGACGCTGGACGAAGAACTGGCCGAGCACCAATCCCGCTTTGCCGACGCCGAAATGGACGGCGAGACCCTGGCCGCCCAGGCCGAGGCCGCCCGCAACGCCCTGCGCGAGCTGGAACGCGCCGCCCAGGAAGCCGAATTCGCCGAACGCAGCATCCAGGTCCGCATCACCGAGCTGCAGCGCAACCAGCAGCTGGCCGCCGACCAGAGCCAGCGCGCCAGCGTCGAACTGGAACAATTGCAGGACGACCTGGCCGAACTGGACGCCTCGGCGTCCCAGGCCGGCCTGCAGGACGCCCTGGAAGTGCGCGCCGAGCGCGAGGAAGCGCTGTCGCGCGCGCGCCAGGAGCTCGAAAACCTCGCGGCCCTGCTGCGCGGCGCCGACGAAGAGCGCATGCAGCAGGAGCAGACCCTGGAACCGCGGCGCGCCCGCATCATGGAATTGCAGCTGCAGGAACAGGCCGCCCGCCTGGCCGAAGAACAGTTCACCGAGCAGCTCAACGCGCGCGAAGTCGACCGCGAGGCCCTGGCTCAGGAACTGGCCAACCAGCCCGACGAATGGCGCCGCGCCAGCTGGCTGCAGTCGGAAGTCGGCCGCATCTCGCGCCAGATCGAGTCGCTGGGCTCGGTCAACCTGGCCGCGCTGGACGAACTCAACACCTCGCGCGAGCGCAAGGGCTTCCTGGATTCGCAGCACCAGGACCTGATGACCGCCATCGAGACCCTCGAGGACGCCATCCGCAAGATCGACCGCGAGACCCGCGAGCTGCTGCAGGAAACCTTCAACGTCGTCAACGGCCACTTCGGCGAGCTCTTCCCCAAGCTGTTCGGCGGCGGCGAGGCCAGGCTGACCATGACGGGCGAGGAAATCCTCGACGCCGGCGTGCAGGTCATGGCCCAGCCTCCGGGCAAGCGCAACAGCACCATCCACCTGCTGTCCGGCGGTGAAAAGGCCCTGACCGCGACCGCCCTGGTGTTCGCGCTGTTCAAGCTCAACCCCGCGCCGTTCTGCCTGCTGGACGAGGTGGACGCGCCGCTGGACGACGCCAACACGGAGCGCTACGCGAACCTGGTCGCCAACATGAGCGAGCAGACTCAGTTCCTGTTCATCTCGCACAACAAGATTGCGATGCAGATGGCCAAGCAACTGATCGGTGTAACCATGCAAGAGCAGGGGGTTTCGCGTATCGTTGCGGTAGATATAGATTCGGCCGTCCAGATGATGGCCTCCGAAGCGGCATAAACCAATACTAAGAAGGGCGCCGGGCGTTTCGGCGCGGGATTGATACATGAGTGATTTGCAGATCGGGCTGATTGCCCTGGGCGTCCTGCTGATACTGCTGGTGCTGGGATTCAACTGGTGGCAGGACCGGCGCGTGCGGCGCAGGATGCAGACCCATTTCCCGGCCTCCGAGCAGGACCCCCTGCTGGGGGCGGGAGCCGCCGCGGGCGGCGCGGCCGCGGCGCGGCGTGAACCCGGCATGGGCGGCGAGCCCGCGCGCGCCCAGCCCGGCCAGCCGGCCCCGGTCGATCCGGGCACGGACGCCGACGACACGGTCGAGCCGGACCCCGCCTGCGAGGTCGTGATCGAAATCAACTTCGCCGAACCGGTGCGCGGCGCCGAGCTGCTGCCCTACATGCAGAGCCTGCGCCACGTGGGCCGCAAGCCCATGCGCGTGTTCGCCGAGACCGACCAGCGCCGCCACCGCGCGCACATCCACGCCGACGAATCCTATGCCTCGATGCAGCTGGCCGTGCTGCTGGCCAACCGCAGCGGTCCGCTGACGGCCATCGAGTGGTCGCAGGCCTGGGCCCGCGCCCAGGACATGGCCGAACGCTTCGACGCCACCATCGAAGGTCCCGACCAGCAGGCCGTGCTGGAGCAGGGCGCCCGCCTGGACGATACCTGCGCCGCGCTGGACACCCAGGTCGGCCTGACCCTGCTGCTGGGCACGGCCCAGCCGGCCGCCGAAGTGCTGGCCGTGGCGCGCGAGATCGGCTTCGTGCCGGACGGCAACCGCCTGGCCTGGCCGGCCGAGAACGGCGTGGCCCGCTTCACGCTGGCCCGCGCCGACGGCGCCGCCTTCGACGCGGGCATGGGCGGCATCGAACGCCTGTACCTGCTGCTCGACGTGCCCTGCAGCCCGGCCGACAGCCGCGCCTTCGGCCGCATGGTCGACGTGGGCCGCGACCTGGCCGCGCGCCTGCACGCCGAACTGGTCGACGATCAGGGCAAGCCGCTGGCCGAGGGTTCCGAGACGGTCATCGACGAACGGCTGCAGGTGCTGTTCGGCCAGCTGGAGCAAGCGGGCCTGCCCGCCGGCAGCGAACGCGCCCAACGGGTCTTTGCTTGAATGAAGACAGGCTCTTCCGGTGAAAGCGCGGCGCAGGCCGCCGCGCGCCTGCGCGCAGAAATCGAACAGCACAACGTCCGCTACTACGTCTACGACGAGCCCTCCATCTCGGATGCCGAGTACGACGGGCTGATGCGCGAACTGCAGGCCCTGGAGGCCGAGCATCCCGAACTGGTCACGCCCGAGTCGCCCACCCAGCGGGTCGGGGCCGCGCCGGTGTCGGCCTTCGGCGCCGTGCGCCACGCGGTGCCCATGCTGTCGCTGAGCAATGCCTTCGACGAGGAAGACGTGCTGGCCTTCGACCGCCGCGTGACCGACACGCTGCGCGGCGCCGGCCTGCTCGGCCCGGCGCAGCAGGCCGATTATTTCTGCGAACTCAAGCTCGACGGGCTGGCCATCAGCCTGCGCTACGAGGACGGCCGCCTGGTGCAGGCCGCCACCCGCGGCGACGGCCAGACCGGCGAGGACGTCACCTCCAACATCCGCACCATCAAGGCGATCCCGCTGCAGCTCAAGGGCCCCGCCCCGAAAGTGCTGGAAGTGCGCGGCGAGGTGCTGATGAACCGCGCCGACTTCGTCAAACTCAACGAAGCCCAGGCCAGGCGCGACGAGAAAGTATTCGTCAACCCGCGCAACGCGGCCGCCGGCAGCCTGCGCCAGCTCGATCCGCGCATCACCGCCAAGCGCCCGCTGCGCTTTTTCGCTTACGGCTGGGGCGAGGTGCATGGCCTGCCGGGCTCGCAGGGCGGCCTGTTCGCCGAGTCCTCGGCCGGCGCCGCCGAAACCTCGCAGCTGCCCGAGAAGTCCCACGGCGCCATGCTGGACTGGCTGGCCTCGCTGGGGTTGCCGGTCAACGTGAAGCACAACCACCGCGCCACCGGCGCGGAGGGCCTGATGGCCTTTTACGCCAAGGTCGGCGCGCTGCGCGCCGAGCTGCCCTACGACATCGACGGCGTGGTCTACAAGGTCGATTCGCTGCCGGCGCAGAAAGTGCTGGGCTTCGTGGCGCGCGCGCCGCGCTTCGCGCTGGCGCACAAGTTCGCCGCCGAAGAAGCCACCACCACGCTGCTGGACATCGAGGTCCAGGTCGGCCGCACCGGCGCCATCACGCCGGTCGCCCGCCTCAAGCCCGTGTTCGTCGGCGGCGTGACCGTCACCAACGCCACGCTGCACAACGAAGACGAAATCCGCCGCAAGGACGTGCGCATCGGCGACACGGTCATCGTGCGCCGCGCGGGCGACGTGATACCCGAGGTGCTGGGACCGGTGCTCGACAAGCGCCCGGACGACGCCCGCGAATTCGCCATGCCCACGGCCTGCCCGGTCTGCGGCTCGGCCATCGAACGCCTGGAAGGCGAGACCATCGCGCGCTGCACCGGCGGCCTGTTCTGCGGCGCCCAGCGCAAGCAGACCCTGTGGCACGCCGCCAGCCGCAAGGCGCTGGACATCGAGGGCCTGGGCGAGAAACTGGTGGACCAGCTGGTCGACAGCGGCCGGGTCAAGACCCTGGCCGACCTGTACAGCCTGCGTCCGCTCGAACTGGTGGGGCTGGACCGCATGGGCCAGAAGTCCGCCGACAACCTGGTCGCCGCCATCGAAAAGGCGCGCACCCCGAGCCTGTCGCGCCTGCTGTTCGCGCTGGGCATCCGCCACGTGGGCGAAACCACGGCGCGCGACGTGGCGCGCCATTTCGGCAGCATCGACGCCATCATGGACGCCGATGAGGAAGCCCTGTCCGCCGTGCCCGACGTGGGCCCGGTGGTGGCGGCCTCGATCCGCCATTTCTTCGCCGAGCAGCACAACCGCGACGTGATCGGGCAGTTGAAGGCCCAGGGCGTGAACCCCGTGGCCGAGGCCGCGCCGCAAGGCACCACGCTGGCCGGCAAGACTTTCGTGCTGACCGGCACCCTGCCCAACTGGACGCGCGAAGAGGCCTCCATGCATATCCAGGCCGCCGGCGGCAAGGTCAGCGGCTCCGTGTCCAAGAAGACCGCCTACGTGGTGGCCGGCGAGGACGCCGGCAGCAAGCTCGCCAAGGCCCAGGAACTGGGCGTGGCGGTGCTGGATGAGGACGGGCTGAAGGCGTTGCTGGGGATGGGCGGTTAGATACTGCTGCGCGGCATGGCGTTGCGGATCGCGACGGCCGCGCGCTGCAGCGTCGGCAGGTAATGGGCTTTCAGTTCATCCGGCGACCGGGAGCCCAGCACCATGCTGATGCTCAGGCCGGCCACCGCCCGGCCTTCGTGGTTGTAGAGCGGGACCGCGACGCCGGCGAAGCCGTCCACCAGTTCGCTCACCGAAATGCAGTAGCCGTCCTGGCGCACCTGCCGGATCAGCTTGCGCAGCGCGCTGCGCGAGACGGTCGTGTACGGGGTCAGCCGTTTCAGGTCGGCGCTTTCCAGGTATTCGTCCAGTTGCTCGTCGTCCAGCGTCGACAGCAGCGTCCGGCCCAGCGAATGCGCATAGGCGGGCAGCCTGCTGCCGACCGACAGGTCCAGCTTGAGCAGTCGGGGCGCTTCCTCGCGCGCAAGAAACACCACGTGCTGCCGGTCCAGCACGCCCAGCGAACATGTTTCCCCCACGCTGTGTGCGACCTCCTGCATGGTCGCGCGGGTCAGCTTCGGCAGGCTCAATGACGCGAAATAGGCGTAGCCCAGGTCCATGACTTTGGGGGTGGGCGAGAAATTCCTGCCGTCCTGGCGCACATAACCCAGCTTTTCCAGCGTCAGCAGGATGCGGCGCGACGCCGCCCGCGTCACGGACAGGTGTTCCGCCGCTTCCTGGACGGTGACGCTCGCCACGCCGGTGGCGTAGATCTGCAGCAATTGCAGCCCGTTGGCCAGGCTGTCGAGAAACTCCTCTTTCCTTTCTTTCGGTGGCGCCAAGATCGTGTCCATGTGGTCGGCAATCGTGTTTTGGTCAGGTCTCGATTGTAGTTTGACATTCGCCGCATTCCCCATAAAATGAGTTTTAGCGAACAATTGTTCGTTAAATAGATGGGTGCGACACGCCCACGAACCTTTGGAGGAATGCCATGCGCAGGAGACTATTGCGCGCCTTTGGCGCGTTCGCATTGGCGTCCGTCGCCGCCGCGGCCGGTCCGGCCGCGGTTGCCGCAGACGCTTTTCCCAGCAAACCCATTCGTTTCGTGGTGCCCGCCGCCGCGGGCGGACCCACCGAAATCGTCACGCGGCTGCTGGCCGAGCGCATGACCCAGAGCATGGGCGTGTCCGTCATCGTCGAGGCCAAGCCGGGCGCCGGCGGCAACATCGGCGCGGACGCGGTCGCCAAGGCCGCGCCGGACGGCTACACCATCCTGGTGGGCACGATCGGCACCAACGCGATCAACCAGACGCTCTACAAGAGCATGCCGTTCCAGCCGCAGAAGGACTTCGTGGCGGTGACGCAGGTGGTTTCGTATCCGCTGGTCGTGGTGGTGAACCCCAATCTGCCGGTCCGTTCGGTGGCCGATCTCATCGCCTACGCCAAGGCCAACCCCGGCAAGCTGAACCGCGCCTCGGGCGGAAGCGGCACGTCCATGCACATGTCGGGCGAACTCTTCAACGAGATGGCCGGGGTGAAGATGCAGCACATTCCGTACAAGGGCAGCCTGCCCGCGCTGACGGACGTGATCGGCGGACAGGCGGACGTGGCCTTCGACAGCCTGGTCATCGCCCAACCCCTGATCAAGTCCGGCAAGCTGCGCGCCATCGCGGTCACCGGCCCCGAACGCTCGCCGGCCGCGCCCGACCTCCCCACGGTTGCCGAAACGCTGCCGGGATACGCCATGACGTCGTGGATAGGCGTGTTCGCTCCCGCCGGCACGCCGCGGCCGGTGGTGAACCGCCTGCAGCAGGAAATCGCCAAGGCGCTGGCCGACCCGCGCGTGCGCGAGCAGCTGAAGTCGCAGGCGGCGGAGCCGGTGGCCAGCACGCCGGACGAATTCGCCCGCTTTACCGCCGAGGAAACCAAGAAATGGGCGCCCGTCGTCAAGGCGTCCGGCGCGTCGGTTTCCTGAACCCCAAAACGAGGAGCTATTCATGCAGTCCATCGATTTTTCGGCGCGTCGCAAGCGCGTGGCCCAACATGCGCGCGAACTGGGTTTCGACGCCTACCTGGGTACCCGCCAGGGCGCATTGCACTACCTGAGCGGCGCGTTCATGCCCTGGCGGGGAGCCGTGCTGGTGACCGCCGACGGCCATTGCGAATTCATCTACTGGGCCATGGACGCCTCGCGCGTGCGGGCTGAAGGGCACGAGATGGATATGTATGAGTTCGAGTTTTCGGACTTCCCGCAACTGATCCGCCAGCGCCTGGAGCATCACGGTCTGAGCCGGGCCAAGGTGGCGCTGGACCTGGCACATCCCGGGGCCGCGCAGGTGGCGCCGGGCATGCTCACCGCCGCGGAGTATTTCGATCTGTCCACGCACCTGCCCGACATCCGCTTCGAGAACGGCGTGGACGTGATCGACGACGTCATGCTGATCAAGGACGCCCCGGAGATTGCGCGCCTGCGTCTGGCGGCCGAGGTGTCGGACTATGGATTCGAGCAGGGCATGAACGCGGTGCGCGTAGGCGCCACCGAGAATGAAGTCGCTGGCGAGATCGAGCGCGCGATCCGGCGGCGCGGCAGCACCTGGTCATGGGCGGTGACCGGCGGCACCGAAGTGGGGGCGGGCGAACGCACCGGCTTTCTGCGGGGCGTCACGCAGCAGGCGACCGACCGCCCCATCCAGGCGAACGAGTTCGTGATCCTGGACCTGCACCCGCTGATGGATCTCTACATGGCCGACACCGCCTTGCCCGTTTTCCTGGGCAAGCCCGACGCGGCCCAGGCCAAGCTGATCGACTGCTGGGAAGAAACCGTCCAGACCATGCTGGGCTCGCTGACGCCGGGCAGGCCGATCGCCGAGTGCGCCAGCCGCGGGATCGCCGTGTTCGAAAAGCATGGCCTCGCCGAGTTCGGGCTGCCGCTGTTCGGCCACGGACTGGGAACCTGCGCGCGAACCAGGCCGTTCATCAACCTGCGCAGCCGCGACGTCGTGACGCCGGGCATGGTGGTGGCGCTGGGCACGCACCTGTACCGGCCCGGCGTGGGCGGCATGCGGCTCGAATTCCCGGTGCTGATCGGCGAGCACGGCGCCGAGCCTCTGGTGCAAACCGAGGCGCGCGTGCACCGCCTTTCCTGAAGCCTTCCGCTGGAGTTTCATCATGCAAGCAAACCCTCTTAGCGACTTGATCGGCGCCGAAGTGCGGGGCGTGGACCTGGAAACGCTGGACGCCGGCGGCTTCGAGGCCGTCAACGCGCTGTTCCTGCGCCACCAGTTGCTGGTCTTCAAAGACCAGCACCTCTCGCCCGAAGGCCAGCTGCGATTCAGCCGCCGGCTGGGCGAACTGGATATCCACGTGCTGGCCCAGTACAACCATCCCGACTATCCCGAGATCTTCGTGCTGTCCAACGAAGTGAAGAACGGGGTGCCGGCCGGGATCGCCGACGGCGGTTCCTATTGGCATTCGGACTTCGCCTTCCGGGAGTGTCCGGCCAAGGCCACCATCCTCAATGCCCAGCTGATCCCGCCCGAAGGCGGCAATACCCTGTTCGTCAATATGTACCGGGCCTACGAGGAACTGGACGAGGCGACGAAGTCCCGGCTGGCCGGGTTGCGGGCGATACACCGCTACCGGCGCAGGAACACCAAGGCCGACGAGGGAACCCGCGTCGCCATGGACGCAGGCCAACTGGCGCAGACCCCGGACGTGGAGCATCCCATCGTGCGCACGCATCCCGAGACGGGACGCAAGGCGCTGTTCGTGCATCCTGGCATGACCGCAGAGGTGGCGGGCTGGGGCGAGGCCGAGAGCCAGGAATTGCTGGACAGGCTGTTCGCGCACAGCACGCAGGAACAATACCAGTACGCCCTGCAGTGGGAGCCGGGCGACGTGGTGATGTGGGACAACCGCTGCGTCATGCACAAGGCGACGACGCGCCAGCTTCCTCCCAGCATGCGACGCACGATCTACCGCACGACCGTCATGGGCGAGCGTCCCTTCTAGGAGCGCCCGGTGCCGGAGTATGCGCCGCAGTCCCCGATGGTCGAGGCCGGCACAACCCGATTTCCCGGCTTGCCGCTGGACGGCGGCGCCAGCCTGGCTGCGGTCAGGCTGGCCTGGTCGCGCTTCGGCCCGCCGCCGGATCGGGCGCGCGCCGTGGTGCTGTTGCTGCATGGCATATCCGGCAGCCAGCAGGCCTTGCGCGCGCCGGGCGGGCAGGCGCAGCATCCCGACGCGGGCTGGGCCGCCGCGTGGCTGGGACCCGGCAAGGTGCTGGATACGCGTCACATCTGCGTGCTGGCGCCGAATGCGCTGGGCTCCTGCTTCGGCAGCAGCGGCCCAGAGGGGAGCGCGGCGCGCGAATTCCCCGGCATCTCGATCGCCGATGGCGTGCGCCTGCAGGGCATGTGGCTGCGGGCGATGGGAGTGGAGCGACTGGACGCCGTGGTCGGGTACTCCTATGGCGGGTACCAGGCGTTCCAGTGGGCGGTGCGACCGCCCTTGCCGGTCGGCCGGGCGATCGCGATGGCGTCGGCGCCGCGCGGCGGCGGTAGCGAAGCGGACGTGCAGCGCCTGCGCCGGGTTGCCGCCGCCCTGGATGCCGGCGACCCGCAGGCGTGGAACGAATGGGTCGAACTGCGCTGCGCCACCCTGCGTCGCTACGGCTATGCCCAATGGCTGCGTGATATGGGGGAGTCGGGCGTGGAGCAGCGCATCCACGGCGAAGCCGCGGCCTGGGCGGCGCGTTTTTCGCCCTGGTCCATGGCGGTTCTCAGGGCATCGGCCTGCCGCTACGATGCCCGCCCGGCGCTGCGCGATGCGGTCACGCCCGTATATTGGCTGCGCTGCCGGTCGGACGCGCTGTTTCCGCCGGGCGTTGCGGGCCATGAGCCATATCCGGCCCACGTCGTGCAGATCAGCGTAGACGGACGATACGGCCACGCTTCGCCGGTGCTGGAGGGCGAGATATGGCGCGCGCCCCTCGTGCGGGCGATGACGGGTTCTTCGCTGTAAAGAAAAAGCCGGCTTTCGCCGGCTGATGGGTTACGCGCGTTGAGCGGTCGAGTTCTTGCGCAGAATCTCTCGCGCTCCACCCATCCTACTGGATCTTGGCCTTTTCGCGCAGTTCCTTCTGGTAGTCGGCCAGGGTTTGCTGGCGCAGCATTTCTTCCAGTTGGGTGCGCACCTGGTCCAGCGGCGGGAATTCCACCGGGCGGGTGTCGTCGACCATGATGATGTGCCAGCCGAACTGGGTCTGCACCGGCTTGTCGACCAGTTCGCCCTTCTTCAGCTGGGTCACGGCCTGCGCGAACGGCTGGACGTAGTTGGTCGGGGGCGCCCAACCCAGGTCGCCGCCCTTTTCGGCGCTGCCGGGGTCCTTGGAGTTCTTCTTGGCCAGGTCGTTGAACTTGCTCTTGTTGCTCTTGATCTGGGCCAGCAGGTCATTGGCCGTCTTCTCGTCTTCGACGAGGATGTGACGGACCTTGTATTCCATCTTGCCGGCCTGTTCCTTCTTGATCTTCTCGTATTCGGCGTTGACCTTGGCTTCCGAGACCGGATGCTTGGCCAGGTAGTCGGCCATCAGGGCGCGGACCAGGATGCCCTGGCGGGCCAGTTCGATCTCGGTCTGGACGTCGGCCTGCTTGGCGATGCCGCTGGATTCGGCGGCCTGCACGAAGATCTGGCGGTTGATCATTTCCTGCTTGACCTGTTCGCGCAGTTGCGGCGAATCGGTCGCGCCCTGGCTGACCAGCAGCTTGACGAATTGATCCAGGCTCTTTTGCGAAATGGCCTTGCCATTGACGGTGGCCACGTTCTGGGCAATAGCCGGCACGGCGATGACGCAGGCCGCAGCCAGCATGACGATGCGTTTCATGAATATCCTTTGCTTTCTATTTGGGAGCCTGGGCATCTAGCGCAAGCGCATGAATCGGATAAGGGATCAAATCTTGCAAATGATGATACACCAGCCGATGCCGCGCGACCGGCGAGAGCCCCGCGAAGCAAGGCGCTACGATGATCACGCGATAGTGGCCGGCGCCGTTTTTACTGCCTTCGTGTCCGGCGTGCAAATGGGAGTCGTCGATGATTTCCAGGCTGGCGGGTTCCAGGACGGCGAGCCGTTCCCGGATCAGGGCGATGCGGTCGGTGGTGTCTGACATGGCTGAGGAAGAATGGACGCCGGCGCGCGGGGCGCCGGACGGAGCAGGGCGGTTCAGGGCTTGCCGGCCGGGGAGTCGGGGCCGGAGGGCGTCTGTTCGTCGGACTGGATGTGCTTGCCCAGCCAGATCGACTGTCCGATCACGAAGACCACCATCAGGCCCATCAGGCCGAAGGCCTTGAAGCTGACCCACTGCGACTCCGTGAACTGGCCGGAAAACGCCACGTAGAGATTGAGCGCGCCGGCGATCAGGAAGAAGGCGGCCCACACCAGGTTCAGCCGCTCCCAGGCCGCGTCGGGCAGCTGGATCTGCTTTTCCATCAGGCGGCGGATCAGGTTGCGGCCGAAGAACAGGCGCGCAAACAGCAGCGCGCCGCCGAACAGCCAGTACAGCACCGTGGGCTTCCATTTGATGAAGACGTCGCTGTGCAGCCAGATCGTGGCGCCGCCGAACACCAGGATGACCGTGAGGTTGATCCAGTGCATGGCCTCGGTGGCGCGACCGGTGGCCTTGAGCCAGACGATCTGGACGACCGCGGCGGCCATGGCCACGCCGGTGGCGATGAAGATGTCCGTGTACCGGTAGGCGATGAAGAAAAGGAACAGCGGAAACAGGTCGAACAGGAACTTCTTCATTCAGTCGTCTACGGGTTCGAACGTCATTGACAGGGAGTTGATGCAATAGCGCAGGCCGGTGGGCTCGGGGCCGTCGGGAAAGACGTGGCCCAGGTGCGAGTCGCAGACGTTGCACAGCACTTCGGTGCGCACCATGCCGTGGCTGGTGTCGCGCTCTTCGCGCACGTTTGCCGGATCCAGCGGCTGGAAGTAGCTGGGCCAGCCACAGCCGGCGTCGAATTTGGTGTCGGACGCGAACAGCGGCGTGCCACAGCCCACGCAGCGGTAGATGCCGTGCGTGAACGTATTCCAGTAACGCCCCGTGAACGCGCGTTCGGTACCCTTTTCACGGGTGACGACGTATTCTTCCGGGGAAAGCTGGGCGCGCCATTCGGCGTCGGATTTGCGTACTTTGTCCATATGAGCTCTTGGAGTCCCGATGCCCGAAATGGTTCGGGCATAATCCCGCCCCATGTTAATCGAGTTTGACCAGGCGGTTGTTTCCACGCCCCGGGCCGAAGTGCTGCGCGGGGTGAGCGCGACGCTGGCCGAACGCCGCATCGGCATCGTCGGCCCCAACGGCGCCGGCAAGAGCACGCTGGCGCGACTGGTCAACGGGCTGGTGCTGCCCTCGGCGGGCAGCGTGCGGGTGGGCGGGCTGGACACCCGCCACGACCTGAAGGCGGTGCGCCGGCAGGTCGGGTTCGTGTTCCAGAATCCCGAGAATCAGATCGTATTCCCCATCGTGCGCGAGGACCTGGCCTTCGGTCTGAAGCAGCTGGCGCCGGACCGGCGCCAGCGCGAGGCCCGCATCGAGGCCCAGCTGGACAGCCTGGGCGTGGGGCACCTGGCCGACCGGACCAGCCACACCCTGTCCGGCGGCGAGCGCCAGCTGGTGGCGCTGGCGGCGGTGCTGGTCATGGAGCCGGCCCTGATCGTGTTCGACGAGCCCACCACCCAGCTGGACCTGCGCAACCGCAACCGGGTGCGCGACGCCATCGGCGCGCTGCCGCACGACGCCATCGTGGTCAGCCACGATCTGGAGCTGCTGGAGGATTTCGACCGGGTGCTGGTCGTGCGCGACGGCAATATCGCGGCCGACGACGCGCCGGCCGCCGCGCTGCGCTGGTATCGGGAGCACTGCGCATGATGGAGCCGCTGTACGTGCCCGGTGCCACCGCGCTGCACCGGCTGCCGGCCGGGTTCAAGCTGGCGGCGCTGGTGCTTGCGGGGGCGGGGCTGTTCCTGCTGCGCGATCCGCGCTGGCTGGCGCTGGCCTGCCTGGCGGCGGCCGTGCTGGTCTGGTCCACCGGCGTGGCGGCGGCCGCGGTCTGGCGGCAGGTGCGGGGGCTGGTCTGGGTGCTCGCGGCGGTGGGCGGCTTCACCGCGTGGTTCCAGGGCGGGGAGGCGGCGCTGGCGGTGCTGCTGCGCGTGGGCGCGCTGGTGGGCCTGGCGCTGGCCGTCACGCTGGCGACGCGCACGTCGGACCTGATCGCCGTCTGCGAAAAAGCATTGATGCCGCTGCAGCGCGTCGGACTGGTCGACGCCGGCAAGGTCGCGCTGGCGCTGGCGCTGGCCTTGCGCTTCGTGCCCGAGATCTGGCGCAATTTCCAGGAAATCCGCGAAGCCCAGGCCGCGCGCGGCCTGGGCGCCAACCCCGTCGCGCTGATCGTGCCGCTGATCGTGCTGACCCTGAAACGGGCCCAGGAAGTCGCCGAGGCCATCGACGCGCGCAGCGCCTGACCTTATCCACCAGCAAGGAACCACCATGAAATCCAGCAACACCGTGCTGATCGCGCTGTTCGCGGCGCTGATCGTCGTCCTCAGCCTGATCCCGCCCATCCCGCTGCCGGCCATTCCGGTGCCGATCACCTTGCAGACGCTGGGCGCGATGCTGGCCGGCGCGATGCTGGGGCCGTTGCGCGGCGCGCTGGCGTGCCTGCTGTATCTGGCGCTGGCGGCCATCGGCCTGCCGGTGCTGCCGGGCGGGCGCGGCGGGCTGGGCGCGTTCTTCGGGCCGACCGGCGGCTTCCTGGTGGGCCTGGTGGCCGGCGCCTGCGTGACCGGCTGGCTGGCCCGGCGCCTGGCCGCGCGAGCCCGCGGCGCGGCGCAGGCGGCGGCCTACGTGCTGGCCTGCGTGGTCGGCGGCATTCTGGTGGTGTATGCGTTCGGCGTGCCGTGGCTGGCGGTGGTGGCCAAGATGGAACTGGCCAAGGCGGCGCTGGCCGTGGCGGTGTTCCTGCCGGGCGACGTGGCCAAGGCGCTGGTGGCCGGCTGGGTGGCCTGGCGGGTGGAGCGGGTCTGGCCGATGCTGCAGCGCTGAAGCCCGGGCATGGTCCAAGGGAATCCCCCAACTGACGCGCCGCGGGCTTTTCTAGTACAAGTTCGCCATTAACGAATGCGTTTGCTGAAAGCGCTTCTTGTAGCACATCAGGGATTTACCGGATTTGCGCGTAGTCATCTGATACTGTTTTAACCCTATAATATTTTTTTCTGTATAACTTTAACTAGGCTCGCACCAGCCTCGACCGAGGCGCTCGCAAGCCACCACAGGAGACAAAAATATGCGCAAGCACTTCGGCTTGTCCGCGGCGGCTGCCGCTCTCGCCCTGACGCTGCCGCTGCTGGCGAGCGCGCAGGTCAAGGTAGGCGTGACGGTCGCCAGCACCGGCCCGGCCGCGTCGCTGGGCATCCCCGAGCGCAACACCGTGGCGCTCTTGCCCAAGGAAGTGGCCGGCCAGAAGATCGAGTGGATCGTCCTCGACGACGCCACCGACACGACGCAAGCCGTCAAGAACTCGCGCAAGCTGGCTTCGGACGACAAGGTCGACGTGCTGATCGGCACCTCGGTCACGCCGGGCTCGCTGGCCATGGTCGACGTGGCCGCCGAAGCCAAGGTCCCGATGATCAGCGTGGCCGCCAGCGCCAAGATCGTCGAGCCCGTGGACGAGAAGCGCCGCTGGGTCTTCAAGACCCCGCAGAACGACGCGCTGATGGCCGGCGCCCTGGCCGACGCGATGGCCAAGTCCAAGGTCAAGACCCTGGGCTTCATCGGCTTTGCCGACGCCTACGGCGACGGCTGGCTGGACGTGATGCAGAAGGCCGCCAAGGCCAAGGGCATCGAGATCGTCGCCATCGAGAAATACGGCCGCACCGACACCAGCGTCACCGGCCAGGTGCTCAAGCTGGTCAGCGCCAAGCCCGACGCCATCCTGATCGCCGGCGCCGGCACGCCCTCGGCGCTGCCGCAAAAAGAACTGAAGGCCCGCAACTACGGCGGCACCATCTACCAGACCCACGGCGCGGCCAACAACGACGTGCTGCGCGTCTGCGGCAAGGACTGCGACGGCATGCTGCTGCCGGCCGGCCCGCTGCTGGTGGCGGCGCAGCTGCCGGACAGCAACCCGGTCAAGAAGTCGGCCCTGGCCTACGTCGAAGCCTACGAGAAGGCCAACGGCGCCGGTTCCACCAACACCTTCGGCGGCCACATGTGGGACGCCGGCCAGCTGGTGGTGGCGGCCCTGCCGACGGCCCTGAAGTCGGGCGCCAAGCCGGGCACGCCGGAATTCCGCGCCGCCATGCGCGACGCGCTGGAAGGCGTGAAGGACCTGGCCGCCTCGCAGGGCGTGTTCAACATGTCGCCGACCGACCACGCCGGCTTTGACGAGCGTTCGCGCGTCATCGTCAAGGTGCAGGGCGGCAAGTGGGTGTACCAGCCCGATCTGTAAATCCCTGGATCGCCCGATCCACGGGGGCCGCCCGCGGCCCCCGCGCAATGCCACACACCGGCCTTTCCGGCCGGTGTGTCGTATCGGCGTCCCGGATGCCGCGGAACGCCCAGAACCCAAAGGTAGTTGTTAGATGGATTCCTCAATTGCGCTGATCCTGCTGCAAGACGGAGTGGTCAACGGCGCCATCTATGCCCTGCTGGGCATGGCCCTGGTGCTGGTCTTCGCCGTCACGCGCGTCATTTTCATACCCCAGGGCGAGTTCGTGGCGTTCGGCGCCCTGACCCTGGCCATGCTGGTAGACGGCAAGGTGCCCGGCACCGCGTACCTGCTGCCCCTGCTGGGCGCCGTCTGCCTGGTGCTCGAACTGCTGCGCGCGCTGCGCACCCGCAGCGTCGCCGGCCTGCCCAGGACCGTGGCGACCTGCGTGGTCCTGCCGCTGGCGCTGCTTTGGCTGACGCTGACCTACACCGCCGCCGGCAACTCGCTGTGGCTGAACATGCTGCTGACGCTGCTGCTGGTGATCCCGATGGGCCCGATGGTCTACCGCATCGTCTACCAGCCGCTGGCCGAAGCCACCGTGCTGGTGCTGCTGATCGTTTCCGTGGCCGTGCACTTCGCGCTGACCGGCCTGGCGCTGGTGTTCTTCGGCGCCGAAGGCTGGCGCACTCCGGCCTTCGTCAGCGGGCAGGTCGACCTGGGCTTCGCCACGTGGTCCGCGCAAAGCCTGTTCGTGGTCGCGACCTGCGCGATCCTGATCGTGGGACTGTGGCTGTTCTTCGGCAAGACGCTCTACGGCCGCGCGCTGCGCGCCACGGCGGTCAACCGCCGCGGCGCCCGCCTGGTCGGCATCAGCACCACCATGTCCGGCAGCCTGACCTTCACGCTGGCCGTGGCCATCGGCGCCATGTCCGGCATGCTGATCGCGCCCATCACCACCGTCTATTACGACACGGGCTTCCTGATCGGCCTGAAGGGCTTCGTGGGCGCCATCATCGGCGGCCTCGCCAGCTATCCGGTGGCGGCCGCGGGCTCGCTGCTGGTGGGCGTGCTGGAATCCTTCTCTTCCTTCTGGGCCAGCGCCTACAAGGAAGTGATCGTCTTCACCCTGATTATCCCGGTTCTGGTCTGGCGTTCGTTCAGCACCCATCACGCGGACGAAGAGGAATAAGCGTCATGAACCGTATCCTGCTTGCCGTTTTCATCGTCGTCCTGGCGGGCCTGCCGCTGGTGTCGGCCACGCCCGAATTCTGGGTCACGCAACTGAACTACATCGGACTGGCCAGCCTGGTGGTGCTGGGGCTGGTGCTGCTGACCGGCGTCGGCGGCCTGACCTCGTTCGGCCAGGCGGCGTTCGTGGGCCTGGGCGCCTACACCACCGCCTACCTGACCACGCAGTACGAGCTGTCGCCGTGGCTGGCGCTGCCGGCCGGGCTGATCCTGACCGCCGTGGTCGCCTATCTGCTGGGCGCCATCACGCTGCGCCTGTCGGGCCACTACCTGCCGCTGGGCACCATCGCCTGGGGCCTGTCGCTGTATTTCCTGTTCGGCAACATCGACTGGCTGGGCAAGCATGACGGCATCGCCGGCATCGAGCCCATCAGCATTTTCGGCATCTCGCTGGCCAGCGGCCGCCATATCTATTACCTGATCTGGATATTCGTGCTGCTGGCGCTGTGGGCCACCCGCAACCTGCTGAACTCGCGCCCGGGCCGCGCCATCCGCGCGCTCAAGAGCGGGGCCGGCATGGCCGAGTCCATGGGCGTCAACACCGCCGCCTACAAGATCGTGATCTTCGTCTGGGCCGCGCTGCTGGCCTGCGTGTCGGGCTGGCTCTACGCCCACATGCAGCGCGCGGTCAGTCCCAGCCCCTTCGGCATCAACTACGGCATCGAATACCTGTTCATGGCCGTGGTCGGCGGCGCGGGCTACGTCTGGGGCGCGCTGCTGGGCTCCAGCGTCATCCTGGTGCTGAAGGACCAGCTGCAGAACCTCCTGCCCAAGCTGCTGGACACCAACGCCAACTTCGAGATGATCGTCTTCGGCGTGCTGCTGATACTGATGCTGCAGTACGCGCGCAACGGCCTGTGGCCGATCCTGGCCGGCTGGTGGGACAGCCTCACCGGCGCCGACGGTTCGCGCCGCAACCTGGCGCCGCCGGCGCAGGCGCCGGCCCTGCCGACGCGGGTGCGCCCGCAGGCCGGGCAGGTGGTGCTGGAAGTCGACGCCATCCGCAAGGAGTTCGGCGGCCTGGTCGCGGTCAACGATATTTCGTTCAAGGTCAGCTCCGGCGAAATCATGGGCCTGATCGGCCCGAACGGCGCCGGCAAGAGCACCACGTTCAACCTGATCAGCGGCGTGCTGCCGGTCACGCGCGGCAAGGTCACGTTCATGGGCCAGCGCATCGACAACCGCTCGGCGCGCGAGATCGCCAAGCTGGGCGTGGGCCGGACCTTCCAGCACGTGCAGCTGCTGCCGGGCATGACGGTGCTGGAAAACGTGGCGCTGGGCGCGCACCTGCGCTCCGACGTGGGCGTGCTGGCCGGCGCGCTGCACTCGGACCGCGCGCGCGAAGCCCAGCTGCTGCACGAGGCCGCCGAACAGCTCAAGCGCGTCGGCCTGGGCGAATACCTGTACGAGCAGGCGGGCAACCTAGCGCTGGGCCAGCAACGCATCCTGGAAATCGCGCGCGCCCTGGCCGCCGATCCGGTGCTGCTGCTGCTGGACGAACCCGCCGCCGGCCTGCGCTACAAGGAAAAGCAAGACCTGGCCCGCGTGCTGGAGCAGCTGCGCGCCGAGGGAATGAGCATTCTGCTCGTCGAACACGATATGGATTTTGTGATGCGCCTGACCAACCACCTCGTGGTGATGGATTTCGGCACCAAGCTGGCCGAAGGCGTGCCGGCCGACGTGCAAAAGAACCCTGCGGTGCTGGAAGCCTACCTGGGCGGGATTGACGACGACCTGCCCGAGTCGGACCAGGCCAAGCCCGTGTCGGCAGGAGGCGTGTGATGAGCGCGACGCAATCCCCCGTCCTCGAAGTCAGCCAGCTGTCGGCCCGCTACGGCAAGGTCGGCGCGCTGGTGGGCGCCTCGCTCACGGTGCCGGCCGGCAGCATCGTCACGGTGATCGGCGCCAACGGCGCCGGCAAGTCCACCATGCTCAACGCCATCATGGGCTCGCTGCCCCACACCGGCCATGCGGCCGGCGCGGTGCAGTACGCCGGCGCCGACGTGTCGGGCTGGCAGGTCGAGCGCCGCGTGGCCGCCGGCATGTCGCTGGTGCCCGAGCGCCGCGAGCTGTTCGGCACCATGTCGGTGGAAGACAACCTGCTGCTGGGCGGCTTTCGCCGCTACCGCAGCCGCGAAAGCGGCTGGCGCGATACCTTGAACGAGGTCTTCGACCTGTTCCCGCGGCTGCGCGAGCGGCGCACGCAGCAGGCCGGCACGCTGTCCGGCGGCGAACGCCAGATGCTGGCGGTGGGCCGCGCGCTGATGGCCAAGCCCAATCTGCTGATGCTCGACGAGCCCAGCCTGGGCCTGGCCCCGCGCATCGTGCGCGAGATCTTCCACATCATCGCGCGCCTGCGCGAAACCGGCGTGGCCATCCTGCTGGTCGAGCAGAACGCGCGCGCGGCGCTGCAGGTGGCCGACTACGGCTACGTGCTGGAAACCGGCGAAGTCATCCTGCACGGCCCGGCGCGCGAGCTGGCCGGAGACCCCAAGGTCATCGAGAGCTACCTGGGCCTGGGCAAGGGCGGCGAGGAAGGCTGACGCTTTCCGACCTCGTCCTGCCGCTCACGAAAGCGCCGGGCCCAGCCCGGCGTTTATCTTCTATTCCGGCAATTTGCGCGGCAACCACACCCAGGCCGCCAGTCCGACCAGCAGCATCAGCAGGCCCCCCACGCCGACTGCCAGATGCAGCCCCGAGAGGAAGGCTTCCCTGGCCTGCATCGCGGCAGCTTCTGTGATCCCGGGATGGCCCAAGGTCTCGTTCAATGTTCCCGCCACGCCCGGGCCGGACAGCCGGAACACCAGCGCCGCCAATGAACCCAGCAAGGTGATGCCCAAGGCATTGCCGATCTCGTTGCTGGTTTCCGCGATGGAGCCTGCCGCCCCGGCGCGCTCGCTCGGCACCGCCGACACGGCGATTTCGGCGACGAGGCTGAACGACAGGCCATAGCCCACACCCGCAATCACCGTCGAAGCCACGAACGCGATGACTCCGGCCTCGGTCGTGGTGAACAGCAGCAGGAACACGCCCAGGCCAATCAGGAAATGCGTGCCCACCAAGGCGGCCTTGCGCCCGATGCGCTCGACGATGCGGCTGGTTCCCACGCAGGTGGCCGTAAGCACCACCGCGCCCGGCAAGGCCATCAGCGCCGCCGTGAAGACCTCATGGCCCAGCACCGACTGCAGATAGATGCCAGACAGATAGCCTGCCGCCGACCAGACCACCAGCGACAACAGCCCGGTCAGGATGGCGATCGAGAAAATCCTGTCCTTGAACAAGCTCAGGTCCAGCAGCGGAAAAGCGATCTTCGTCTGTCGGCCCAGGAAGGCCGCCAGGGCAAGCAGCCCCGCGATTCCTGCGACGGACTGCACCGGTGTAAAGCCGGCGGCCGCCGCGCTCTTGATCGAGTAGGTGAACAGCAGGATTCCTGCGAAGGACAGCACCAGGCTCGGCACGTCAATGCGGCCGGAGGTGGTGGTGCGCACTTCGCGCAGCAGCGCTGGCGCGACCAGCAGGAAGGCCAGCACCACCGGCACGTTGATCAGGAACACCACGCCCCAGTCGAAGCGCTGCAGCAGCAGCCCGCCGATGATCGGCCCGATGGCAAATCCCGCCGCGAATGTGGCCGCAAAGATTCCGATGGCCTGCGCCCGCTGTCGTGGGTCGGGGAACAAGGCGCTGACGATGGCCAGCCCCGACGGCAGCAGCGTGGCGCCGCCCAGTCCCATCAGCGCGCGAAAGCCGATCATGCTGGCGGGCGTCGTGGAGTGCGCCGCGCCCAGAGATCCCAGCCCGAAGATCACGGCCCCCGTCATCATCAGCTTCAACCGTCCATAGCGGTCGCCGATGTTGCCGAAGGCGATGAGCAGAGAGCCGACAACAAAGCCGTAAATGTCCAGAATCCACAGCGCCTGGTCCGCCGTCGGCAAGATGGCGGCCGTCATGCGCGGCATGGCGAGGTACAGGACGGAGCCGTCCATCGCCACCAGCAACACCAGGGCGAGAACGGTCAGAAGCCCCAGCCATGCCTTGCGGCTGGCGGGCTGTGGAAGTGAAAGCGTATTGGAGGTCATGGTCATGGTCCGGTTGTGGACGCCACCCGGTTGCCTGCCGGGCCGCGATCCAATATACTGAAGGTAACTTACGGATGGTAAGTTACCTTTGGTATATAGCGATGTCAAGCCCCCTGAAAAAACCTGTCCCCTCCAAGGACTCCCCGCGTCGCCGCCTGTCCAGGGACGAGCGGCTGCGTCAGCTTCTCGATGTTTCATGGCAGTTGATCCGGGCCGAAGGCACGGATGCCTTGACCCTGGGACGGCTGGCCGACGTTGCGGGTGTCACCAAGCCCGTCGTCTATGACCACTTCGGCACCCGCAATGGACTGCTGGCAGCGCTCTACCAGGATTTCGATGTGCGTCAGACGGCCGTGATCGACGCGGCCATCGCCGCCAGCAAGCCCACGTTGAAGGACAAGGCCAGCGTCATCGCCGGCGGCTACGTCGATTGCGTGCTGACCCAGGGCCGTGAAATTCCGGAGGTGCTGGCCGCCCTCAGCGGCTCGCCGGAATTGGCGGCCGTCAAGCGCCAGTACCAGCAGGCGTTCATCGAGAAGTGCCAGAAAATCCTTGAACCCTTTGCCGGGCCGCGGAGCGTGTCGCCGGCAAGCCTGTGGGCGATGTTGGGCGCGGCGGAGGCGCTGTCTCAGGCGGCGGTGGCCGGAGACCTCAGTGAAGCGCAGGCGCGGGACGAGTTGACGGAAACCATTCTGGCGATGGTCAAGCGCAGCAGGCTCGTCGATAGCCAGTGATCGCGGCGGCGTTGCAGGAAAAACCTGACGACGGACACTTCATGCCGCCGGCGTCCAGCGCAATACCGGCTCGCCGCCCATCGCGGGATCGGAGGTGGACGGCGCGCCGGTTTCGATGCGCCCGGCCAGCCGTCGGACGTAGGCCGGATCGCTTTCGTCGCGCACCGTCACGTCGTACCAGCCCGCGCTGCGCGCCATGTCCCAGGACAGGCTGATGGCCTCGCCCGGGGCCAGCGCCGTGGCGGCCTGCGCCGGATAACCGTAGGCGTTGGCCTCCACGCGGAACGCGCGGGTTTGCGGGCCGGGGTTGCTCACGGTCAGGCGCAGCGGCGCGCCCGACCCTGCGTGATCGGCCGTGACCTCCAGCGGCGGCTGGGCCGCCGTGTCCAGGCGTCCGCAGCAATGCCGGTGGAATCCGTTGGGGCCGAGCACCCACAGGTCGTAGCGGGCGCCGTCGATCCAGGCCGGCCATGCGTCCTGCAGGGACTTGCCGGCCTCGACGGTATAGCGGCGCGGACCGCGTTGCAGGTCGAGGCGGTCGTACACATGGAACACGGCGCCGGCCCGGCCGGTGTTCTCGAAGCGCAGCGCGATGCGTCCGTCCCGCGCCTGCGCGTGGACCTGCAGCGCATAGGGCAGGGGGCGCGACGGGCGCGTGCCGGCCGGCTGCCGGGCCACGTCGGGGCGCAGCGGAGCCGCCGGGACGACGGTCTGCGGCAGCGCGCGGGCCAGCCCGGCGCGCTCGGCCGTGGGCGGCAGGCCGCGCAGCAGGTCGGCGTCGTCGGGCGCGGCGAAGTCGAAGGTCGAAGTCAGGTCGCCGCAGACCGCGCGCCGCCACGGCGAAATATTGGGCTCGGCCACGCCGAACCGCTGCTCGACGAAGCGCAGCACGGACGTGTGGTCGAACACCTGCGAATTGACCCAGCCGCCCTTGGTCCAGGGCGACAGCACGTACATGGGCACGCGCGGCCCCAGCCCGTACACCCCATGCAGATGCGCCGCCGTGTCGTCCTTTTCGAGGCCGGTGACGATCTCGTGGTATTCGCCCTTCGTATCGACCGTGGACGCGCCGGCCAGCGCGCCGGCGGCATCGCGCGAGGGCGGCGCGGGCGGCGGCGCGTGGTCGAAGAAGCCGTCGTTCTCGTCGAACATCAGCAGCAGGACGGTCTTGCTCCAGACCTCCGGGTTGGCCGTCAGCGCGTCCAGCACGCGGGCGGTGTAGTCCGCGCCCTGCGCCGGGCTGGACGGGCTGGGATGCTCCGAGCCGGCCTTGGTCGCGCAGATCCACGACACCTGCGGCAGCCTGCCGTCCAGCACGTCCTGGCGCAGCAGGTCCAGGCCGCGGGTGGTCAGCGCCTTCTCTTTCAGCGCGGGCTGAGAGCCGGGCGCGCCGTGGTAGGCGTCGCGGTAGGCCTTGAAGCCGGCCATGGGGTTGAGCGAATAGTTGTCCGCCATGTCCTGGTAGATGCGCCAGCTGACGCCGGCGGCCTCCAGCCGTTCGGGATAGGTGGTCCAGGTGTAGCCGCCGGCCGGATCGCCGCCCGACAGCTTGTTGTAGAGATTGCCCAGCGCCGGGCCGTTGCCGCGTCCCAGGCCGTCGTTGGTGCCGGTCCACAGGAACAGCCGGTTGGTGTTGGTGCCGCCGGTGAACGAGCAGTGATAGGCGTCGCACACGGTGAAGGCGCGCGCCATGGCGTACTGGAAGGGCATGTCGTCCTCCGTGAAGTACGCCATCGAATGGTTTTTCTTGGCCGCCGGCCAGTTGCCCATGCGGCCGGCGTCCCAGGCGTCCTGGGCGTTGGACCAGGTATGCGGCGTGCTGGCCACGCGCATGGTCTCGAAGGCCTCGCGGGTATCCAGGTGAAACGGCAGCACGGT
>Ga0182742_1001485_pt1 | contig 29730 bp, 26 predicted proteins | sample eDN5th37CBELigMG_FD_128880 | JGI IMG/M metagenome (GOLD analysis project Ga0182742, IMG submission 128880) | Enriched Miracle-Growth compost microbial communities from Emeryville, California, USA - eDNA 5th pass 37_C BE-Lig MG (version 2)... ... | reverse complement strand
TCTACCCGGGATTCATCCCCGGCATCTGAGCGGGCGTCAGGGCTGCGGGTCGTGGTGGATGCGCGCGACCGGCACGCCCGCGGCGCGCAGGCGGAACGTGGTGGCCCGCACCATCGACGGTGACCCGCAGATCTGCACGTCGTGGTCGGTCCACGTGCCGTGTTCCGCGACGACCTGCCCGACGACGCCCTCGCGCACCGCGGTGCCGGGGCCGGACGGACGGGTGTGCCAGAGCGGGGTCTCCGCGTTCTCGACGACCGGGACCACCGTGAGCCAGGGGGAGATCCGGGCCAGGGACTCGAGCGTCGGCAGGTCGTAGAGGTCGTAGGGGAAGTGCCCGGAGTAGAACACGTGCGTGGGCAGGTTGTCGGTCCGTTGCGCCATCGCCATGAGTTGCGCGCGGATCGGTGCGATACCGGTGCCGGACGCGATCATCAGGCGGGGGCGGCCCGCGCGGTCGCCGTCGTCGCGAGCACCGAGGGAGCCCAGGGGTGAACCGAGCACCCACGTTTCCCCGACCCGGGTGTGCCGGACGATGGACGGGCTGACCCAGCCGCCGGACACGCGCCGGACGTGGAACTCGATCAGCCCCGTACGGTCGGCCGGTGTCGCCGGGGACAGGTACCGCCACATACGCAGCCGCCCCGGCACCTGGACGCTGACGTACTGCCCGGCGACGTAATCCATGGGCTTGTCGAGCTGCAATCGGATCACGGCGATGTCGTCGGTGACCAGGCGATGCTCGATGACGGTGCCGACCCACGCGGCCGGCCCCTCGTCGGCCTCGGCTGCCTCCGACATCGCGGTGGTGATGAGATCTAGTGCAGTACACCATGATTCGGCGAGATCGCGGGTCCAGTCCTCGCCGTTCGCCTGTTCGACCGCGAGTGCCAGTGCCTCGGTGAGACAGGCGAATCGGGAGGGGTCGAGACCGTGCTTGCGGTGCTCGCGTCCGAGCTGCCGGACCAGCGGCAGGACCGACTCCGGCCGGTCCAGCCCGTCGACGATGTGCGCCAGGCCGCGCACGATCCGATCACGCTGACCGGCCATCGTCGCGGGAAAGAACTCGCGTGTCTCGGGATGGCGCGCGAAGAGGATCGAATAGAACGAGTTGGACAGGGCGTGTGTCCGGTCGGGACTGTCGGTCAGCGACTCGAAGTTGGACCGGATCAGCGAGCACTGCCTTGAATCCACCGCGTTCGTCACCTCCGTCGTGTGTCCTCTCCCGATCGGTACCGGGGGGACGACCGGGATTCGACTCTAGGCGTCACGCGCGCTACGGCGACGGTCTGCGGCTTTCGAAAACGTCTCGGCTGCAACCTGTTCCAGGACCATGGATACAGGTCCGAGGTCCCGGGTCGATGGGGACTGTCGGCCATCGTTCGACGTAGGCGCCACCGACGTCGACGCCCCCGATCGTGACCAACGTCTCGTTCCCGGTCCGCGCGCCCCGACGGGTCAGGCGGCGGCCACCGAACACCAGTCGACGGTCACCGACCGTGCGCCGGAACAACACAGCAGGCACCGCAACGGCCCGTCGCAGCACAGCTGCCGGTCCAGTTCGCGTTGCTCGGCGGCCTCGTCGAGGTCGTCGGTGCCGACGAGGATCTCCGCGGGCAGTCCGCTGCGCCCACCCTCCAGCAGCAGGCGTTCCTCGCCGACCGCGCGGACCGGCACGTCCTCGCCGCCCTCCACGTCCCCGACCATCAGGGCCACGTAGTCGTGATCGTCCTCGGCGTCGTGGTACGCGACCAGACGCCCTCGCCCCGTCGCCGTGGCCACCTGCCGGTCCATCGTCAGCCCCGACTGCGACGCGGGTTCCGTGACCACCGCCGTCAGTGTCCGCGGAAGCATCACCCGTCGCGATGTCCAACTGAAGTACGCCCCGCGCCCGGTGTTCATGACGCTCGCCTCCCGTGTCGAACCATCAGGTGTCGAACCATCAGGTGTCGAACCATCAGGTGTCGAACCATCTCTTCGAACACCAGTGTGAACCGGGGGTACGACACGTTCGTCGGCTCAGCGCAGCCCCGGGGACACCAGCAGACGCCGAAGCCCCGCGAAGATCGCGAGCACCAGGAGCGAACACACCGCGGCCAGCGCCGCCCCACCCACGACGAGCGTGTAGTCGTTGCGGGCGAGCCCGTCGACGATCGGACGGCCCACCCCGCCGAAGCTCACGGCGGCGGCGATGGTCGCGGTCGCGACGATCTGCACCGCTGCGGTCTGCGTCCCCACCAGGATCAGCGGCAGCGCGACGGGCAGCTGTGCCTCGAACAGCACCTGTCGTCGCGTCATCCCCATCCCGCGCGCGGCGTCGGTGAGCGCGGGATCGACACCGCGAATCCCCTCGTACGTGTTGAGCAGGATCGGTGGGATCGCGAGCGCGAGCAGGGGGATCAGCACCGGCACCAGGCCGATCCCGGACAGCACGACGAGCAGCACGAGCAGACCGTAGGTGGGCAGGGCCCGGGCGGAGTTCGCGATCAGCGTGACCACGGCACCGCCCCGGCCGGTGTGTCCCGTCCACAGGCCGAGCGGGAACGCGATCACGAACGCGAGACCGAGCGCGAGCAGCGTGTACCCGAAGTGCTCGCGCAGCCGGGTCGGGATGCCGCCCGGTCCGGACCAGTTCGCGGACGTGCCGAAGTACTCGCCCAGGTAGTGCAGCAGCGTGTTCATGCCCTACCGCTCCGTGTCCGTGTCCGCCCCCGCGTCCGCCGCAACCACGGCGTCGCGAGCCACTGCACACCCAGCAGCGCGGCGTCCACGACGAGTGCCATGACGACGGTGACGACGATGCCGGTGACCGCCAAGCCCAGCCGGTCGAGCTGGACCGCGGCCGTGAACAGCGAGCCGAACGCCCCCATCCCGATGAGCGCGCCGACGCTGACCATGCTGATGTTCGCGACCGTCGCGACCCGCAGACCCGCCAGCACCGTCGGCAACGCGATCGGCAGATCCACCGTCAGCAGCCGGCGGGCCGGCGAGTACCCCATCGCGGTGGCCGACTGGCGCACGCTCTCGGGCACCGCGCGCAGACCGTCGACCACGTTGGGGATCAGCACGGCGAGCGTGTAGACGGCGAGGGGGATCACCACGGTGGTGCGGCTGATCCCGGTGAACGCGATGAGCAGCACGAAGAACGCAAGGGACGGAATCGAATACAGCACGCTCGCGCATGCCAGCACCGGGGGATACCACCGCGGACGGCGCACACACAGCAATCCCAGCGGCAGCGCGACGACCAGCCCCAGCAACGACGCCCCCAGTGCCATCACCAGGTGGTCGACGAGCAGTTCCGTGAAACTACCCAGATACGAGGGTATTCCGAGGTTCACGCGTCGGTCCGTTCGGTGATGTCGACGGAGCGGGCGGCATGGTGCGCGCGGATCGTCGAGGCCAGTTGCTCCTGGCTGATCACCCCGAGTGCCCGGCCGTCCGGATCGACGGCCACGGCGTGCCCGGAGGGCGACAGCACCGCCGCGTCCAGCGCGACCCGCACTGAATCGCGGCCGGGCACGAATCCACGGCCCGCGGGGACCAGTCCACCGGTGGTGTCGCGCCAGCCGATCGGCCGCCGATCGTCGTCGACGACCAGCAGCCACGGTTCGCCGCCGGGGATGCGTTCTTCGTCGGCGGTGACGACCGGTTCGGTGCGCAGCGGCAGGTCGTCGGACGGGAAGAACGACAGCAGCCGGACGCCGCGGTCCGTGCCGAGGAAGTCGGCGACGAAGTTGTCGGCCGGTGCGGTCAGCAGATCCTCCGGCGGCCCGTAGTGCGCGAGGGTGCCGCCCGGCCGCAGCACCGCGACCCGGTCACCGAGAGTGATCGCCTCGTCGATGTCGTGGGTGACGAGCACGATCGTCTTGGCGAGCACCGACTGCAGGCGCAGCAGTTCCTGCTGGAGTTCCTTGCGCACCACCGGGTCGACGGCCGAGAACGGCTCGTCCATCAGCAGCACCGGGGGATCGGCGGCGAGCGCGCGGGCCACGCCGACGCGCTGCTGCTGACCGCCGGACAGTTGGGCCGGATAGCGCCGCGCGAATTCGGCTCCGAGCCCGACCCGTTCGAGCACCTCGAGTGCGGCCGCACGGGCCTCCCGGCGGGTCGCCCCGAGCAGCCGCGGCACCGTCGCGACATTGTCGACGACCGTGCGGTGCGGGAACAGGCCGGCGTGCTGGATGACGTATCCGATCCCGCGCCGCAGCGTCTGCGGGTCCTGTTCGCGAACGTCCTTGCCGTCGAGCAGCACCCGACCGGCGGTCGGATCGACCATCCGGTTGATCATGCGCAGCGACGTCGTCTTCCCGCACCCGGACGGCCCGACGAGGACCGTGAGGGTGCCGGTCGGCACCTCCAGGCTCAGTCCGTCGACCGCGACCGTGCCGTCCGGATAGCGCTTCTCGACGTTGTCGAACGTGATCACCGTCGTGTCCTACCCGATGCCGGCGGACTGCAACCATTCCGCGGCGACCACGTCGATGTCGCCGCCCTCGGTCACGACCTGCCCGACCAGGACGATCAGATCCTCGGTGCTCAACTGCGCGGACACCTTGTTCAGGGTCTCGACGGCCTCGTCGGACAGGTCGGCGCGGTGCACGAGCGGCGTGACGTTCTGCGCACCGAACAGGGTCTGCGGATCATCGAGCGCGACAAACGGTTTCGTCGACAGCGAGGGATCCGTGGTGTAGATGTTCGCGGCCTGGACGGTGCCGTCCTCGAGCGCGGCGATCGTGATCGGCCCGCCGGTGTCGGTGGGGACGAACTGCCGGAACTCGACGCCGTACACGTCCTTCAACCCGACCAGTCCCTGCTGCCGCGTCTCGAACTCCGGGGCCGCGCCGATCGCGAGTTCGCCGGCGACCGGGGCCAGGTCGGCGATGCTCTCCAGGTTGTAGCGGTCCGCTGTTTCGCGTGTGACGACGACCGCGTCCTTGTTCTCGGCGCTCGCCGAGTCCAGGATCTCCACACCCTCCGGAAGGGACTCGCGCAGTGCGGCATTCACGTCGTCGGTGGTTGTCGCGGTGCTGTCCGGGTTCACCCGGGCGAGCAGGGCCCCGTTGTACTCGGGCAGGACGGTGATGCCGCCGGAAATGATCTGGTCGTAGTAGATCTCGCGGCTTCCGATGTTGAACCGGCGCGTGACATCGGCGCCGGTGCTCTCGAGGGCCTGCGCGTAGATCTCGGCGAGCAGGACGTTCTCGGGGAAGTTGGCGGATCCGACGACGACGCTGCCGTTCCCACCTCCGGATGCCAGCGGATCGTCGGTGTCCCCGCCGGAACATCCGGTGAGGACAACAGCTGCGGCGGCCACGGCGGCGAACGTACGCACGAGACTCTTCATCGAGTGATCTCCAATGCAGTCGGCGACCGACCGACTCTAACCCGACACCCCGTCTCGTGCCGGATTTGTCACCAATCGGCTCCGGCCCGTTCGGAACTCGTCAGATGCAGGATCCCGTCCTCGATCCGGTAGCGGTGCATGCTGCTCAGCGCCGGGGCATAGACGTGCACGGACACGGCGGGACGGTCGCTGTCGTTGACGATCTCGTGTACGTGATGACTGTCGAACTCACGGGCCTGTCCCGCGTCGTACTCCGCGGTGGACAGGGTCGGCGCCAACCCTTCGAGCAGGCCGTCGCGCGGATTTTCGACGGTGATCTCGCGCAGCGAGCCGTCCGCGACCGCGAACACCCCGGCGCTACCGCCGTGGTCGTGGATGCCGGTTCGCTGCCCGGGCAGCCAGCTGAGCAACCACACCTCGTACTCGTCGGTGAACGTGAGCCGCGTGTACCAGCGTTCCTGCGCGTCGTACCGGACGATCGGCAGCCACCGGTCCGGGTCGTCGGCGATGGAGCGGGCGACGGCGACGAGATCGACGGACGTGCGGGAGAGAACGGAGGCAGGCATCGTGGTTCCTCGAAGAACTGCGGGCGCGTTTGCGCCCGAAAGACAGGCAGGGTTGCTGGGTCAGTCGCGACAACAACAGCAACAACAGCCACAGGAGCCACCGGCGACGTGGACGAGGTCCACATGATGCCCGCGGAGTCGCGGGGTCGCCGAAGGATGCATGCCGACCATGTCATCGGCGATCGTTCGCTTTGTCAAGGGTTTTGTGTGGGGAATCTCGTCCCCAGCAGCCTCGTGGGATTGTCGGTCCGCAGCCGCCGGTCCCCGGCGCCGATGCTCAGCGGGGGTGCGTAGGGACGGTCAGAGCCGAGCACGATCCGGTCGGCACCGAGCTGCGCGGCCACCGCATCGACGGTTCCGGACCCGTACGACGACGTCTCCACGAACACTCCGGCCCCCGGGTATCCGTCCGGCCCGCCACGCGCGGCGATCCGATCGGAGTGCAACGGCGCGAGCCCGGCGAGCATCGCGAACACCACCCGCAGCCGCGGGTATCGGGGCGCGCCGTACTCGTGCCACGCGAACCAGGCCGCGTGCATCTGCCCGACGTACCCGACGATCGCGGCCCACCACGCAGGCCCGCCCGGGGCCACCGGACCCGGGTGCACGAACAACGGCCGGTCCTGCCGTTCGAGTTCGGCCAGCAACGGGCCGCAACGCTCGTACCCTGCCTCGTCGGCGATCGCGTTCGCGGGAAGTTGCAGACCCACGCACCCGGCGGTGAGGACGTCGCGCAGGGTCGTCGGGTCGGGGTCGTCGAGTCCCGCGGCGGCCCATGCCCCGAACGGGCGGGGCAGCGCCAGCACCCCTTCGTGATAGGCGTCGAGCAGCGGACGGGCCTCGTCGGCCGGCAGCGACTCGATGCCGAGCGGACTCGACAACGACACCAGCGCGAGATCGATTCCGTCGGCGGCGGCGAGTTCGGCACGCGCCGAGACCGAATGGTCGCCGGGCTGCACCGGGTACGGCGGCTCCCCGGTGGTGTGCAGGGTCCAGCCGTCGAGCCGCGGCACGGCCTTACGGGCCCGCAGGGCGGCCAGGAACGGTTCCGGCCACACGTGCTGGTGGACATCGATCCGCGGGGCGCTCATGGCTCCACGGTCGCAGACGTGTCAACGACGGTGTCACCGAGGCAGTGTCACCCAGGCACGCGAGGCAGTGTCACCGAGGCGCGCGAGGCAGTGTCACCGCGGTGGTGTCCACGGCTGGGTGTCGGGCCCCTGCGCCGGCCACGGCTCCGCCGGCCACTGTTCGGACGGAGCACCGTACTGCGCACCGGTTGCCGCACCGACGGTCTGCCACTGTTGCGTGGTCGCCGACGAGTCCACGTCCGTCTCCTGCAGCACTCCCTGGTAGGGCTCGACGGCGCCGCCGTAGTACCCGGCGTCGTAGCCCTCGCCCGGGAGCCTCCGCGGCTCGACGTGATAGGGGTCGACGAAATGGCTTGTGCCGCTGAGTATCTTCGTCGGCAAGTACACGCTGGCCGTGATGCCACCGTTCGTTGCCGAATCGAAGGTCGGGCGCAGCCGGACGGTGATGCCGTGTCGCTCGGCGAGCCGGCCCACCACGAACAGGCCCATGCGCCGGGTCGCGCCGGTGGCGTGCTCACTGCTGGAGGCGAGTCGCGCGTTGATCTCCGCCAGATCGTCCGGGGGAATCCCGATGCCCTGGTCGGCGATCTCCAGCAACATCCCGCCGTCGACGGCACCGGAGAACACGAACCTGACCGTGCTGTTCGGCGGGGAGGCGCGCAGCGCGTTGTCGAGCAGCTCGGCGACGAGATGGACGACGTCGGCGACGGCGCTGCCGACCAGGTTTCCGGCCGGCACCGACCCGATGTGTACGCGCTCGTAGTTCTCCACCTGAGAGGCAGCGCCGCGCAGCACATCGCCGAGCGGGGTGTCGGGCATGCGCCCGAGACGCTGCCGGGTTCCGGCGAGCACGAGCAGGGAATCACCTGTGCGCCGCATGCGTGCGGCGAGATGGTCCAGAGTGAACAGGCTGTGCAACCGGTTCGGGTCCTTCTCCTCGAACTCGAGGGACTCGATCAGCGAAAGCTGTTGCTCGACGAGCGTCTTGTTGCGGCGAGCGAGAGTTTCGAGCATCTCGTTGACCTGCCGCCGCAGCTGCGCCTGCTCGCCGGCGAGGCGCAGGGCCTCGGACTTCATGGAGTCGACGGCGCGGGCCACCTGACCGACCTCTTCGCGGGTGTGCACCCCGACGGGCGGCAGGTCGACGGTCTCGATGTCGACGCCGTCGCGGATGCCGGCGATCGCTTCGGGGAGATCGTGTTCGGCAGCGCGGAGCGTGTCGTCGCGCAGACGCCGCAGTGGCCGGACCAGCGAGATCGACATGGCGATCGCGAGGACGACGGCGAGGACGAGCACCGTCCCGACGGCGATGCCGTCACGCCACGATTCGGCGCGGGTACTCGACGCGAGCTCGTCGAGCGTGGCGACGATCTTCTGGGCGGAGGCGTCGACGAACTCGTTGTACGACATCAGTGCGGCGAACAGGGAGTTGCGAAGCGCACCGACATCGGCGGTCTCGTCGTCGATGTTCGCGGTGAGTGCACGCCGGTTCTCGACCTCGGCGATCAGCGCATCGACGGGTGCGCGGTCGGGAACCGTGTCGGCGAGCACCCTCAGCTGGGCGAGCTCCGTGCCCATCGCGTTGTTCCACATGAGCAGCGCCGAGCCGGGTTCGTCGCGCATCGACGAGAATGCCACGACCTGATCGAGCAGCACCCACTGGATCGTCCAGCTGTCGAGGAGGATGTCGCCTTCGGTCAGCACCGTGGGGTTCGCCGACGAGTTGATGATCGTGCGGTACGCGTGGGTCATCCGGGAGACGAATTCGCGGACGCGTTCACTCGCCTCGAGCGGAGCCAGTTGCCGCGACATTGCGCTGCCCAACAGCTGTTTACCGTCTTCGAGGACCCGTGCCAGCGGTGCCGCGATCGCGGGGTCGAGGTTGCCGCTGCTCATCAACTCGAGGATCGAGTCGTCGGCCTCGTCGGCGATCTGTGCGCCGTTCTCCGGTGGTATGCCCACGATCGTCGCGGCCCCGGCACCTGCGACGGCGGTGCCGTACTCGGTCAGAGCGGGGAGGACGGCGACCTGCTCGGACTGCGTCGAGTAGTGGGAGGACTCCTCCACCAGCCGGTTGACGCGAGACGCGCCGAACAGGCTTGCCGCGATCACCGGCAGGCACAGCACCACCGTGACCTTGCGCCACAGGCGCCAGTTCTGCGGCGAATAGGACCGGAACGGTCGCGATGCGCGGCTCATGAAGGACCGTTCCTTTCGAGCTTCGGGCACCGCCGAGCCGGCCGAATCGGCGGTATACACGAAAATGGCGATGTCGAAACAGTTTTCGGGGGGATTCAGGCTGTCAGAGTAGGAACGGTGCAGGCCGTGCACAAGGTCGCGGGCACATTCGAATAGCACCTATATTGCTGGGCATATGAGTTCGAGTCGGATCGGACCGAGTGCGGGTTAGGATCCGGTGGAATTTCACAGTGGGGCGTGCGGGGGAGGCATGGTGGATTTGCGGCGGGTCGATCTCAACTTGCTCGTTGTACTCGACGCGTTGCTCGCCGAGTGCAACGTGACCCGGGCCGCGCAGCGACTGCACATGTCCCAACCGGCGACGAGCACCGCCTTGGCGCGGCTGCGCAAGCAACTCGAAGACCCGATCCTCGTCAAGGACGGTCGCTCCCTGCGCCCGACGCCGCGCGCGCTGGCGTTGGTCGAGCCGCTGCGCAGTGTGCTGGCCACCGTCGAACGCTCGATTCTCAGCCCCCCGGACTTCGACCCGGCCCGCGACTCGCGTGTGTTCACCGTGCTGGCAGGGGATTACGCCGAAGTCGCGTTGCTCCGCGTTCTGATGAGGTCGGACCGGTATCGAACGACCGCGGTGCAGTTCGACCTGCGGCCGGTCACCGGACGGAGCCTCGCCGCATTCCACCGGCACGACGTGGACCTGGCCATCCTGCCCGACCATCTGCTCGAACAACCGCAGTTCGACCGCTGCGGCCGCGCACTCGTCCTCACCGACCGGTTCGTCGGCGCGGTGTGGACCGGGCATCCGCACCGGGGAACCGAGCTCACCCCGGAAGTGCTGGCCCGCTACCCGATGTTGTCGTATGCCGCCCACGACGGCAGTAGTCAGATCGACCGGTCGCTCGCGCGCGTCGGTGTGTACGCCCGGGTGGGCGCGACCACCGCGAACGTCGCGGTGATGCCGTACGCCCTGGAGGAAACCCACCTGGTCACCCTGATCCCGGAGCGGTTGGCGTCCCGCCTCGTCGGCAGCGCTGACATCCGGATCCTCGAACCGACGTTTCCTCTGGCCGAGGTGCGGCAGTACGCGGTGTGGCACGAGGTGCACGAGTCCGACCCCGCGCACACCTGGCTGCGCGGGCAGATCATGGAGATGTCCGCTCGCGTGGCCCGCGTCGGCTGATCCGCTCCGGTCCTGCTCGATCCTGGCTGTGTCGGTCGATCCTCGCTGTGTTGGTCGATCCTCCAAAGCGTGGCGCGCGCAGCCGATGAACGTTGTCGCGATGTTCCCGGCGCCGCGAGCGCCGATCCGTCAAGGTGGAGACGGAACAGATCGGAGGAATCGTGGACTGTGCGACATTCGATGCGCTGCCCGACGCCGACGCCGTCGCGCTGCTGCAGACCTGCTGCAGCAGCCCGGCGTGGGCACGCCGGGTGGCCGCCGCCCGTCCGTTCGGCAATCGAGACGCTCTGTTGCGGAACGCAACTGAAATGTCGCTGGCGCTGAGCGACGACGAACTCGGCGATGCCCTCGCCGGGCATCCGCGGATCGGGGAGCGCAGCGAAAGCGCGGCGTCACAGCGGGAGCAGTCGTCGGTGGCGACCGCGACAGACGAGGTGCGCGCGGCGCTCGCCGCCGGAAACCGGGCCTACGAGGAGAAGTTCGGGCACGTGTATCTCGTACGGGCAGCGGGCCGTTCGGCCGGTGAGCTGCTCGAGATCCTGAACCGGCGGCTCGCCAACGACGCCGCGACCGAACGCGGTGAGGTCCGCGCCGCGCTCGCCGACATCAACCGCCTCCGGCTGGAACTGCTGATCGACGATACAGCCGCTGTCACAGGAGGTACCGAGTGAACACTGTGAGCACGCACATCCTCGACGCCACCGCCGGCGCCCCCGCAACCGGTGTGGCGGTGACCCTCTCGGTCGACGGCACCCCCCTCGCGTCCGGGGTCACCGACGCCGACGGCCGCATCGGATCGTTCGGCGACGAACCGCTCGAGCCCGGTACCTACACGCTGACGTTCGCCACCGGCGAGTACTTCGACGCGCGCGGTGTCGAGTCGTTCTATCCGGAGGTGGTTGTGACCTTCCGCGTTCCGGACGGCGACAGGCACTTCCACGTTCCGTTGCTGCTGTCGCCGTACGCGTACTCCACCTATCGAGGGAGCTGACCCATGGACCCGCTCACCGGCCGGATCGTCCTCGGTTCCAATCGCTACGGCAAGGCCGAGAACCGGGTCGTACGCATCTTTCGCGACACCGTCCGGCACGAGATCCGCGACCTGAACGTCACGTCGAGTCTGCGCGGCGACTTCGATGCGGCTCATGTGACGGGCGACCAGCACAACGTCCTGCCCACCGACAGTCAGAAGCAGACGATCTTCGCCTACGCCGCGACGCACTCGAACGGGTCCGTGGAGGACTACGGGCTCGCGCTGGCCCGGCACTTCGTCGACGACATCGGCCCGGTGTCCTCCGCGCGCATCGAGATCGAGGACTTCCCGTGGGAGCGGGTGGGCGATCACCCGCACACGTGGACCCGGAAGGGTTCGGAGGTGCGCACCGCCGCGATCACCGTCAGCGGTTCCGGCGACACCCGCCGGGAATGGGTCGTCGCGGGGCTGAAGGATCTGGTGGTCCTCAAATCCACCGGTTCCGGGTTCGCCGGTTTCCTCGAAGATTCGTTCACGGTGCTCGAACCCACCGACGACCGGGTTCTCGCGACCAGCCTCGTCGTGCGGTGGCGATACGCGGACCTCGCCGTCGACTGGGACCGCACCTACGCGGGAGTGCGCGCGGTGATGCTCGACCGGTTCGCGAACCTGCAGTCGAAAGCCCTGCAGCAGACGCTGTTCGAGATGGGCCGCGCGGTGCTCGAGGCGTTCCCCTATCTCGCGGAGATCCGTCTGCAGGCACCGAACAAGCACCACTTCCTGTACGACCTCGACCGCTTCGGCATCGCGAACCGCGGCGAGGTGTTCCACGCCGACGACCGCCCCTACGGACTCATGCACGTGACCGTGCAGCGCGAGGATGCCCCTGACGCCGGCAGCGCCTGGGACGAGTACACCGGACGTGCGTGAATCCTCGGCCGGGACAGTCGGTCAGGCCAGAGCCCGCACCGCCAGGAACACGTCGAGACGGTCGCCGATGTGCGCGAGATTGCGCCCGGTGAGCGCCTCGACCCGCCCGATCCGGTAGCGCACGGTGTTGGGATGCAGGTGCAGCCGATCGGCGGTGCGCCGCCAGGAGCCGTCGCAGTCCAGGAACGCCTCCAGCGTCGTCATCAGGCCGGCCCGGGTCCGCCGGTCGTAGTCGAGGACCTGCCCCAGTGTGCGATCGACGAAGGCGCGGCGCACCCGGTCCGGCACCGCGGACAGCAGGCCCACCGCCGAATCCAGGTCCGCGGCGCGCACCGACACCGGTCCCGTGTCCCCACGGGCGATGGCCGCGGCCGACTCGGCCGAGCGGATGCCGCCGTCGATCGACTCTCCGGCACACGTGCCGGAGACCCCCACCGCGATCCGGGCACAGGCCAGGACCGGGGCGAGACGCCCGAGCCGGCGCTGCAGCACGGCGACGACGTCGGATTCGTTGCCCGCCACCACCGCGACCGTGCGCCCGGCCGCGTCGATACCGGTTACACACGACGGCAACGCATCGCTCACCACCGCGCGCAGGGCGACGTGCTGCTCGGGCGTCGCGGCGGGTGTCCGCTCGACGACGACCGCGACGAGCGGTGTGCCCGCCGGGTGGGCCGCACCCGCGGTGTCCGCGACGCCTCGCGCGTCGGCCGTGTCCCACGCCGCGCGCAGCCGGTCCTCGCGCCGCACACGCTCGAGCGCGGCGACGGTGGCGAGTTCGGTGAACGCGTCGAGGCAGTCCTCGCTGCGTGCGGCGGCCGGTCCGAGCACGAGGAACCAGGCGGTCGTGCGGTCGCGCAACGCCGAGCCGACCGGCAGCACCGTGTAGCCGTCCGGGGTCTCGGCGGGGAAACGCGGCGCGGTCAGCGCGACATCGCAGCACGCGTCGATCACGGATTCCCCGAGCTCGTCTGGGCCGGCGACGAGCGTGCCGGTAGCACTGAACACCCATGCCGGAACGTCGAATTCGCGACACACCCGGGCGAGCAGCTCGCCGAGCGCGTGCCCGTCGGCGAACGCGGCGAGCAACCTGCGCTGGCGGGCCAGGCCGGTCTGCAGCCGGTCCATGCGCGCGCTGGACCACTGCCGGGTGAGGTGTTCGAGGACGGTGCTGAACGGCACGTCGTCGGGCACCGCGAGCAGCGGCAGCCCGTGCCGGGCGCAGGCGTCGACGACATCCGCGGGCACCTCGCCGAGCAGGGCCTCGCCGGCGGCGACGGCCGCGACCCCGGCGCGCGCGAGGTGTGCGACGAACACCTCCGAGTCCTCCGGCGCGCGGCGCCACACCAGACCCGTGAACACCAGTGATCCGGCGCTGACGTAGCGGGTCGGGTCGGGCATGTCGGTGGTGCACGCGCGGTGCACCGGACGGGCGAGCGCGGCCCCGCCGCCGTGGAGCAGCCGGATGCCGAGTCCGGGTGTGTCGAGGACGTCCTGCAGCAGCACGATCGTCACCCCTTCCGGGCGAGATCCGGCGGGTCACCGCCACCGGATCCACGGGTTTGGACGATCGCACAATAGGAAACCGCCGTTTCGATTCGGTTTCGTCGATGGTGCCCGGGATATTGCGACGAATCGGGAGTTCACTGGAACTGTTCACGAGGTGAGGAGCAGCGCCCATGGATCCGCAACAGCCGACGGCACCGATCGTGATCCGTGATGCCTACCTGGTCACGATGGATTCCGCCCGCACCGAGCACCCGCGCGGATATGTCGTCGTGGAAGGCAACCGCATCACCGGGATCGGTGCGGGTGAACCGGCCGGATACGACCGCGCCACGATCGTCGATGGCAGCGGGTGCGTGCTGACGCCCGGCCTCGTCAACACCCACCACCACCTGTACCAGTGGATCACCCGCGGGCTCGCCGTGGACCACACCCTGTTCGAATGGCTCACCACGCTCTATCCGGTGTGGGCGGGGATCGACGCCGACGCCGTCCACGTCGCCGCGAAGGGCGCGCTCGCGCATCTGGTGAAGACCGGGTGCACCACCAGCACCGACCACCACTACGTCGTGCCGCGCGACGGCGGTGACGTGTTCGGTGCGGAGATCGCCGCGGCCGCCGAGGTGGGCATCCGCTTCCATCCGTGCCGTGGCTCGATGGACCTGGGCACCAGCGCCGGCGGGCTGCCGCCGGATCACATCGTCGAGGATCTCGATGCGATCCTCGAGGGCAGCCGGAGCGCCGTCGAGCAGTGGCACGATCCGTCGTTCGATTCGATGCTGCGGATCGCGCTGGCGCCGTGCTCACCGTTCTCCGTCACCACCGAGCTGCTGCGGCAGTCCGCGGTGCTCGCTCGCGACCTGGGGGTGCGGCTCCACACGCACCTCGCCGAGACCCTCGACGAGCAGGACTTCTGCCTCGAGCGATTCGGATGCAATCCCGTGCAGTACATGGAGTCGCTCGGCTGGACCGGCCCGGACGTCTGGTACGCGCACGCGGTGCACCTCGACGACCGCGACATCGGGGTGCTCGCCGCGTCCGGCACCGGCGCCGCACACTGCCCGACGTCGAACGGCCGGCTCGGCGCGGGCATCGCGCGTGCCGCCGACCTGTATGCCGCCGGGGTCCCGCTCGGTCTCGGTGTCGACGGGGCCGCGAGCAACGAATCGTGCTGCATGCTCGAGGAAGCCCACCACGCGGCGCTGTTCGCTCGGGCCCGCAGCGGTCCCCGCGCGATGACGGTGCGCCAGAGCCTCGAACTCGCCACGATCGGCGGCGCCCGGGTGCTGGGTCGCGAGGACGAGATCGGGTCCCTCGAGGTCGGCAAGCTCGCCGATCTCGCACTGTGGCGGATCGACACCCTCGCCCATTCCGGGATCACCGATCCGGTCGCGGCGATTGTGCTGGGTTCGCAGCCGCCGCTCGAACTGCTGCTCGTCAACGGCCGTGAGGTGGTGCGCCGCGACGAGGTTCTCACCGTGGACGAGGACGTCGTCGCGGGCGAGGTCGCCGCCGCTCACCGGGCGCTGGTCGCGAAGGCGGGGTGAGCACCGTGGATCTGCACACCGTCACCGACTACCGGGTGGCCCGCGATCGAGCGGATCTCCTGGCCGGTCCGGGCACCGCCTACGTCGGCGGCGGCACGTGGTTGTTCTCCGAGCCGCAGCCGCACCTGAATCGGCTGGTGGACCTCACCGGATTGGAATGGCCTGCCCTCACCGTCACCGAGGACGGCCTCGAGATCGCCGCGACCTGCACGGTGGAACGGATCGCGAACCTGTCCCTATCCGAAACATGGCCTGCCGCACCGCTGTTCCGGCAGTGCGCGTCCGCTCTGCTGGCGTCGTGGAAGATCTGGAAACGCGCAACAATCGGTGGCAACCTGTGCCTCTCGTTCCCCGCGGGTGCGATGATCTCCCTCGTCTGCGCCTTGGACGGGACGGTACTGATCTGGTCGACGGACGGCACCGACCGACGGATCCCGGTGGTGGACTTCGTGACCGGCATCGCCACCAACCTCCTCGACGCCGGAGAGGTGGTGCGCAGTATCCACATCCCCGCACCGATGTTGCAGTCGCGCACGGCGTTCCGGAAGATCGCGTTGTCCCCGCTCGGCCGCTCGGGGGCGGTCGTGATCGGACGGCGGGACCCGGGCGGGACGTTCGCGCTGTCCGTGACCGCGGCCACCGACCGGCCGTACGTGCTGACGTTCGACCGGGTTCCCGACGCGAACGAGATGGAAGACGCTCTGGGAGAGCGTATTCCCGTTTCGGCCTATTACACCGATGCCCACGGGGCCGCGGACTGGCGACGCGCGGTCACCGCCGTGCTCGCCGGGGAGATCTGTGAGGAGCTGTCGTGAAGTTCACCGTGAACGGCCGCGAGATCGACACCCCGGCACGGCCCGGGCAGTGCCTGCGCACCCTGCTGCGCGAGAACACCCATTTCGAGGTGAAGAAGGGGTGCGACGCCGGCGACTGCGGCGCCTGCTCGGTCCTCGTCGACGGGGAAGCGGTGCACTCGTGCATCTATCCCGCGCAAAGGGCCGAAGGCCGCGAGGTCACCACCGTCTCCGGGCTCGGCACCCCCGAGGACTTGCACCCGCTGCAGCGCCGGTTCGTCGACGCCGCGGGATTCCAGTGCGGGTTCTGCACCGCCGGGATGATCGTCACCGCCTCGACCTTCACCGACGACGACCTCGACGACCTGCCGAACCGGCTCAAGGGCAATCTGTGTCGGTGCACGGGGTACCGGTCCATCGACGATTCCCTGCGCGGCGTCACCAACACCGAATGCGTCGGGGCCGCAGCGTCGTTCGGGCGTTCGCAGGCCGCCCCTGCCGGTCCGCGCGTGGTCACCGGAACCGAGCCGTACACGTTCGACACCGTCGTGGAGGGCGCCCTGCACATCGCGGTGCTCGGCAGCCCGCACGCGCACGCCCGCATCACGGCGATCGACACCTCCGCGGCCGAAGCGCTGCCGGGAGTGCACGCGGTGCTGTGCTACCGGGACGCTCCCGATGTCGCATATTCGACTGCCCGCCACGAGAATCGGGAGGAAGATCCCGACGACACCCTGCTGTTCGACCGGGTGCTGCGCTTCCACGGGCAGCGCGTCGCCGCGGTCGTCGCCGAGTCCCCGGCGATCGCGCAGGAGGGTTGCCGCCTGCTGAATGTCGAGTACGAGGTGCTGCCGTTCGTCCTCGACCCGGACGAGGCACGGTCACCCGGGGCGCCACTGCTGCACGTCGGCAAGGGGCCCGAGTCGCGGATCGCCGACGTCTCCCGCAACCTTATCGGCGAGGTGCACGGCGGGGTCGGCGACATCGATGCCGGGATCGCCGCGGCCGCCGCGGTCGTGCGCGGCCGGTGGCAGACCCAGCGCGTGCAGCACACGCACCTCGAAACCCACGGGGCCATCGGCTGGATCGACGACGACGGGCGCCTGGTGATCCGCAGTTCCACCCAGGTGCCGTTCCTCGTCCGCGACGAACTGTGTCACGTGTTCGGGCTCGAGCGCGACCGGGTGCGGGTGTTCACCGCGCGGCTCGGCGGCGGTTTCGGCGGGAAGCAGGAGATGCTGGTCGAGGACGTTATCGCCGCGGCGGTGCTGCGGACCGGACGTCCGGTGCAGTGGGAGTTCACCCGCAGCGACCAGTTGACGGTCGCGCCGTGCCGGCATCCGATGCGGGTCGACATCACCGTCGCCGCGGACGCCGACGGGATCCTCACCGCGCTGGCCATCGACGTGCTCAACGACGGCGGTGCGTACGGAAACCATTCGGCGAGCGTCATGTTCCACGGATGCGGCGAATCGATCGAGGTGTACCGCTGCCCGAACAAGCGCGTCGACGCCCAGTCGGTGTACACGAACAACCGGCCGTCCGGGGCCTTCCGCGGCTACGGCCTCGGGCAGGTGATCTTCGCCGTCGAATCCGCGATGGACGAGCTCGCACTGGAACTCGGCATCGACCCCTTCGAACTGCGGCGGCGCAACGTCGTGGTGCCGGGCGACGATCTGATCGGAGCGCACCCGGAAGGCGCCGACCTCGTGTTCGGCAGCTACGGCCTCGACCAGTGCCTCGACGTCGTGCAGGAAGCCCTGTCGCGGGGCAACGACGTGGCGGCGCCGGTGGGGGAGCAGTGGCGCATCGGCGAGGGCATGGCGCTGTCGATGATCGCGTCCAACCCGCCCGGCGGCCACATCGCCGACACCTCGATCGAATTGCAGCCCGACGGAACGTATCTCGCCCGGGTCGGCACCGCCGAGTTCGGGAACGGCACCACCACGGTGCACACCCAGATCGCCGCGACCGAACTGGGCACCAGCCCCGACCGGATCCAGGTGCGGCAATCCGACACAGACGTCACCACCCACGACACGGGTGCCTACGGATCGTCCGGCACGGTGGTTGCGGGCAAGGCCCTGCTGGCGGCGGCGCGGGAACTACACGGCCGCATCCGCAAACTCGCCGCCGAACTGACCGGCACCGACGCCGAATCCGTCGTGCTCGAACCGGACGGAGCCCGTAGCGGGGACGTGTTGGTCTCACCTGCGGAGTTGCTCGAGGCCGCCGGTGAGCCGCTGCGGGCCGAGGGCAACCACGGCGGTCTGCCGCGGTCGCTGTCGTTCAACGTGCACGGCTTCCGGGTCGCGGTGGACGTGCGGACCGGTGAGGTCCGGATTCTGCAGTCGGTGCAGGCCGCCGACGCCGGCACGGTCGTCAACCCCGAACAGTGCCGCGGCCAGGTGGAGGGCGGCGTCGCACAGGGTATCGGCACGGCCCTCTACGAGGAACTGATCACCGACGACCTCGGCCGGGTGACGACGAATGTGCTGCGCAACTACCACATTCCGCAGTACGCGGACGTGCCGCGCACCGAGGTGCACTTCGTCGACACGTTCGACACCATCGGCCCGATGGGTGCGAAGTCGATGAGCGAGGCCCCGTACAACCCCGTCGCGCCAGCACTGGCGAGCGCGGTGCGCCGCGCGATCGGCGTCCGGCCGCACGAGCTGCCGATCTCCCGCGACCGGGTCTGGCGGGCGCTCGGGCGCTGACGCGCCCGTGTGCCTTTGTGACGGCAGGAGCCGCCACAAAGGCACACGGGGGCGAAGCCCCACTCAGTCGCGCGAACCGAGCAGGCGGCGCAGCACCAAGAGCACGATCACCAGCAGCGCCGCCGCACCCACGGCGGGTCCGATGCGTTTGATCGCCGAGCCCCGCGCGTACTGCATGAGGTCGAGCGGCTCGGCCTCGGCAACCGGCGCCACCGGGGCCTGGGTGGCCGCGGGTGCGGGTGCGGCGGCCTCGGGCGTTGCCACCGGTGCCGCGGCCTCGGACGCGGCGGCCTCGGCGGTAGCGGCCGCGGCGGCGGTGCTCCCCGGCACGGCTGCCTCGGGGGCGGTGGTTTCGGGAGAAGGGGCCTCGGCTGCGGGAGCCGGTTCCTCGGCGGCCGGGCCGAGCTTCTTCGACAGGCACTCCGCGAACTGCTCGATGATCTTGCCGCCGACGTCGGAGATCATGCCCCGCCCGAACTGGGCCGGCTTACCGGTGATGGACAGATCCGTGTTCACGGTGCCGTCGGTCTTCTCGCCGTTCTCGGTGAGGGTGATGGTGATGGTCGCGTCCACCGTGCCGTTGCCGCGGGAGTCCTTCGCCTTGGCCAGCAGCACCACCTTCCGCGCGGCCTCGTCCTTCTCCACGAACTCGCCGGTGCCCTTGTAGGTCAGGGCGACGGGCCCGATCTTCACCTTCACGGTGCCGGTGAAGGTGTCACCGTCGACGCCGGTGAGGGTCGCGCCCGGCATGCACGGCGCGACCTTCTCCGGATCGAGCACCGCCGACCACACCTCGTCGATCGGGGCGGGCACGGACAGTTGATGTTCCAGTTGCATGGTCGATCCCCTCAGATGTCAGAGCCCGGCTGCCGTCGTCACGGCTCGGCGCGTGAGGACCCGGGCGAGATGCGTGCGGTACTCGACGTCCGCGTTGCCGTCACCGATGGGACTCGTGCCCTCGGCGGCGTGCTCGGCGGCCTCCCGGATCGTATCCGCGTTCGCCGGCCGACCGGTGAGTAGCTCCTCGACTCCGCGCGCCCGGACCGGGACCGACGCCATGTTCGTCAACGCGACCCGTGCTTGGGCGATCGTGCCGTTCTCGACGGCGACGGTCGCCGCGACACCGACGATCGACCACGCATGCGCGACCCGGTTGAACTTCTCGTAGTGCGCCGCCCAGCCGCTGTGCTTCGGGATCCGGATCTCGGCGAGGATCTCGTCGGCGCCGAGCGCCGTGGTGAAGTAGTCCTCGAAGAAATCGGCGGCCGGGATGCTGCGCCGCCCGGCCGGACCGACGGCGACGAACGTGCCGTCCAGTGCCATCACCGGCGCGCCCATGTCCCCGGCCGGATCGGCATGCGCGAGAGCGCCGCCCAGCGTGCCACGATGCCGGATCTGTGGATCGGCGACCGTGCTCGCGGCTTCGGCGAGCAGGCGGGCGTGCTCGCGGACCAACGGGTCGTGCGCCACGTCGTGGTGGGTGGTCATCGCACCGATCACGAGTTCGTCGCCGTCCTCGCGTACCCCGCGCAGCTCGGGGACACGACCGATGTCGACGAGCACCGTCGGCGCGGCCATCCGCAGCCGCAGCACCGGCATCAGGCTCTGGCCACCCGCGATGACCTTCGCATCCTCACCGGCGGAGACCAGCGCGTCGACGGCCTCGTCGAGACTCGTCGGGGCGACGTAGTCGAACGCGGACGGAATCATCGGGCCCCTCCCTGAGCGGATTCGATCGCGTGCCACACCCGCATCGGCGTGCACGGCATTTCGATGTCGCGGACACCGAGATGGCGCACCGCGTCGAGCACCGAATTGACCACCGCCGGCGTCGAGGCGATCGTGCCGGCCTCGCCGACGCCCTTGACGCCCAGCGGGTTCCCCGTCGCGGGGGTTTCGGTGCGGTCGGTGGTGAACTCCGGCAGGTCCGCCGACGACGGCAGCAGGTACTCGGCGAACGATCCGCTCAGCAGCGTGCCCGTCTCGTCGTGCACCGCCTCCTCGTACAGTGCCTGCGCGATGCCCTGCGCGAGCCCGCCGTGCACCTGACCGTCGACGATCAGCGGATTCACCACGTGACCGATGTCGTCGACGCACACGTACTTCCGGATCCGCACCCAGCCGGTCTCGGTGTCGACCTCGACCGCGCACAGATGCGTGCCGTGGGGATACGAGAAGTTGTCCGGGTCGTAGGTGGCCTCCGAATCCAGGTTCGGTTCGATCCCGTCGGGCAGGTTGTGCGCGGCGAACACCGCCAGCGCTACGTCGGTCAACGCCACTGCCTTCTGCGTGCCCGCCACCTGGAACCGGCCGCCGGTGAATTCCAGGTCCTCCTCGGCACATTCGAGCAGGTGCGCGGCGATGGGCCGGGCCTTGGCGACGACCTTCTCGGCGGCCGCGACGATCGCGATACCGCCCACCGCCAGCGACCGCGACCCATAAGTGTCCAGGCCGCGCGGCGCCGTCTGGGTGTCGCCGTGAAGCACCTCGATGTCCTCGAACGGGATGCCGAGCCGGTCCGCGACGATCTGGCTGAACGCCGTCTCGTGACCCTGACCGTGCGCGGACGCGCCGGTGACCACCTCGACCTTGCCGGTAGGCAGCATCCGGATCGACGCGTGCTCCCAGCCGCCCGCACCGTAGGCGAGGGACCCGAGCACCCGCGACGGTGCGAGCCCGCACATCTCGGTGAACGTCGACACCCCGATCCCCAGCTGCACCGGATCGTTGCGTTCGCGCCGCTCCGCCTGTTCGCGCCGCAACGCGTCGTAGTCGAACAACTCCTTCGCGCGGGCGGTCGCGGCCTCGTAGTTCCCCGAGTCGTACGTCAGCCCGGCGATTGTCGCGAACGGGAACTCCTCGTGGCGGATCCAGTTCTTCTCGCGCAGCTCCAGCGGATCCATGGACAGTTCGGCGGCCAGTTCGTCCATGATCCGTTCGATCGCGAAGGTCGCCTCCGGCCGGCCCGCACCGCGATAGGCATCGGTCGGCACCTTGTTGGTGAACACGTTGGTACACGAGAAGTGGTAGGCGCCGAACTTGTAGATGCCGTTGAACATGAACGCGCCCAGGATCGGCACACCCGAGGTCACCAGTCGCAGGTAGGCGCCCATGTCGGCGAGCAGTTCCACCTTCAGCCCGGTGACGGTGCCGTCGCGGCGCGCGGCGAGGGTGAGCTTCTGGATCTGGTCGCGGCCGTGATGCGCGGCCGCCATCGACTCGCTGCGCGTCTCGGTGTACTTGGCGGGCTTGCCGAGCCGCCGCGCCACCAGAAGGGTCACGACCTCCTCCGGGGTGACCTGCAGCTTGCCGCCGAACCCGCCGCCGACGTCCGGCGCGATCACCCGCAGCTTGTGCTCGGGGATGCCCAGACTCATCGCGAGCATCAGCTTGAGCACGTGCGGCACCTGGGTCGCCGACCACATGGTGATCTGCGGGCCGGTCGGATCCACCACCGTCGAGCGCGGTTCCATGAACGCGGGGATGAGCCGCTGCTGCCGGAAGGTGCGCTCGACGACGACCTCGGCGTCGCGGATCGCGTCCTCCACGTTGCCGCCGGTGCCGGCCTCGGCCGAATCGAAGATCCACGTGGCACTGACGTTCGTGCCCAGATCCGGGTGCACGAGGTCGCTGCCCTCACGCGCGGCCGCGGCCAGATCGAGCACCACGGGCAGTTCGTCGTAGTCGACGTCGATGCCCTCGAGTGCGTCGTGCGCCTCGTACGCGCTGCGCGCGGCGACCACCGCGACCGCTTCACCCGCGAAGTTCACCGTGTCCACCGCCAGCGCCGGTGCGGGTGGCGCCTTCATGTCCGGGGTGATCTGCCAGGCGCACGGCAGGCTTCCCTGCTCCTCGGCCAGATCGGCGCCGGTGTAGACGGCGATCACCCCGGGCATCTTCCGGGCCTCGGTGACGTCGATGTTGGTGATGCGGGCGTGTGCGAGCGGGCTGCGCAGAATCGCCAGGTGCACCATGCCGGGCAGCACCAGGTTGTCGGTCCACTTGGTGCGGCCGGTGAGCAGGTGCTCGTCCTCCTTGCGGGACCGGGCCTTGCCGATCTCCGGTTCCGGAGTGGTGGTGCCGGCGTCGACGGTGCTGGTCATCGGGCACCTCCCGCGGTCGCGTCGGCCTCGCGCAGGCGTCGCGCGGCGTCCTGCGCGGCGGCGACGATGTTCTGATATCCCGTGCAGCGGCACAGGTTTCCCTCGAGCCCGAGGCGGACCTGCCGGTCGTCGGGGTCCGGGTTCTCGCTGAGCAGGTCGAGCGTCGACATGATCATGCCGGGCGTGCAGTAGCCGCACTGCAGGGCGTGGTTGTCGTGGAACGCCTGCTGCACGGGGTGCAGCGCGCCGTCGGTCGCGAGACCTTCGACGGTGGTGACCTCGGCGCCGTCGGCCTGCACCGCCAGCACCGAGCAGGATTTGACGCTGCGGCCGTTCAGATGGACGGTGCACGCGCCGCAGTTGCTGGTGTCGCAACCGACGACCGTGCCGACCTTGCCGAGGCGGTCGCGGAGATAGTGGACGAGCAACAGACGCGGTTCGACATCGTCCGTGTAGCTGGTGCCGTCGACGGTGACAGTAATGCGCATCGAGCCTCCCGTGCCGTGCATCCGAATCCGGATGACTTCAGATGACTGACACTGTGCCCTCCAAGGGCTGTCCGAACGGCCGGAATCGCAGAAACGGCAGTAGTCTTTCCGACGGTTCTGTCCGTTTCCGACGGTTCCTCCGCGCGGCGGATCCTCAGTCGCGGTGGCCGGCCGGCGCGCCCTCGTGACCGTGGATCGGGCCTTCGGTCCGGGTGAGGCGTTCTCCACGGCCTCCCCACCGCAGCGCGATGATCTCCGCGGCGATGGACACCGCCGTCTCCTCGGGGGTGCGGGCACCCAGATCCAGGCCGATCGGCGACGAGAGACGAGCGATTTCGTCCTCGCCGACCCCCGCCTCCCGCAGCCGGGCGAGCCGGTCGTCATGGGTGCGCCGCGACCCCATCGCCCCGACGTACGCCAGGTCCATGCGCAACGCGACCTCGAGCAGCGGCACGTCGAACTTCGGATCGTGCGTGAGCACCGCGACGACCGTGCGGCTGTCGACCCGCCCGGCCTCGGCTTCGGCGGCGAGATAGCGGTGCGGCCAGTCCACGACGACCTCGTCGGCGGCGGGGAAGCGGGCGGTGGTCGCGAACACGCCGCGGGCGTCGCACACCGTCACCCGGTATCCGAGGAACGACCCGAGCTTCGCCATCGCCGCGGCGAAGTCGATCGCGCCGAACACCAGCATCCGCGGGGGCGGTTGGAAGACGTTGACGAACACCGACATTCCCACACCGCGACGCTGCCCGTCCGGGCCGTAGTGCAGGGTGCCGGAGCGGCCGACGTCGAGCAGGCCGCGGGCGTCGTCGGTGACGGCCTCGTTCATGCGGTCCGATCCGAGCTCTCCGTCGGCGCGGTCCGGCCACACCACCAGGCGGCGGCCGACGGTCCCGGCGTCGGGATGCTCGGTGACGGTCGCGACGGCGACCGGTTCCCCCGCGCGCACCGAGTCCACGAGCGCGGGGAACGCGGGGAAGCTCGGTTCGTCGATGCGCTCGACGAACACGTCGATGATGCCGCCGCAGGTCAGCCCGACGGAGAACGCGTCGTCGTCGGACACCCCGTACCGCTGCAGCACCGGGACGCCGTCGCCGATGACGTCCTGCGCCAGCTCGTACACCGCGCCCTCGACGCACCCGCCGGACACGCTGCCGGTGACGGTGCCGTCCGCGGCCACGAGCATCGACGCTCCCGGCCCGCGCGGCGCCGACCGGAACGTCGACACGACGGTGCCGAGCGCCACGGGCTCCCCGTCCCGGTAGCGGCGGTCGAGCTCGTCGAGAACCTCACGCACGGTGAACCTCCTCCAACAGTGCCTGCAGCGTGGCCAGGCTGTGGCCCGCGAGCAGACGGTCGATGTGGGGCAGCGCCGCCGAGATGCCCGATTGCACGGGCTGATAGCCGTCGACGCCTGCATGCGGATTAACCCACAGTACGGCGTGGGCGAGGCGCCGCAGCTGCGCCATCTGTTCGGCCAGCAGCGACGGGTCGCCGCGCTCCCAGCCGTCCGAGAACACCACGACGACGGCGCCGCGCGCGAGACCGCGCCGGCCCCACCGGTCCAGGAACGCGCGCAGCGTTTCGCCGAGCCGGGTGCCGCCGGCCCAGTCGGGGACGGCGCGACCGGCCCCGGCGAGGGCGATCTCGGGGTCGCGTGCCCGCAGCGCGCGCGAGAGCCGCGTGAGCCGGGTGCCGACGGAGAACACCTCGGTGCCGGACGGGTTCGCCCGGGTGACGACGTGCGCGAATCGCAGCAACGCATCGGCGTACGGGCTCATCGATCCGGACACGTCGACGAGCAGGACGACGCGACGCGGTCGGGTGGCCTTGCGGTGGTGGCTCGGCCGCACCGGTTCCCCGCCGGCGGAAAGCATCGCCCGGAGGGTGCGGCGCGGATCGACGGGTCCGCGCCGCGACGGACGCACGCGCAGTGCCGCGCGCATCGGTGGCCGCGGACGCAACGTGGCGATGAGCTCGTCGAGGTGAGCCCGTTCGGCGGGGGTGAGCTCCGCGATGTCACGGTGCCGCAGCACCTCGGTCTCGTCGGCGGCGACCTGCAGTTCGGGTGCGGCCTCGTCCGAGTCGGAGGTCGCCGCCTCGGCGAGGGCGGCGATGTGCGACAGCTTCGGTTGCGGTTCCGCCGTCACCCCGGGGTGGGTGGGAACCGTTCCACCGAACCAGCTTTCGAAGGCCAGGTCGTAGCGGGCGAGGTCGTCGGGGTTGCGGCACAGGGTCGCGCGGCCCGCCCAGTACAGGTGGCCGGGGTCGGCGAGATCGAGTTCGGTCACGGCCGTGACGAACGCGGCGGTGGCGTCCGGTGCGACGGGTAGGCCCGCTGCGGCGAGCGCGCGGGTGAATCCGATGAGTCCGACGAGAGCACCGCCGGAGGGTGATGCGGTGTGCACGGCCCGGTCACCCCGCCACCAGCCGGTCCAGACCGGCGCGGGCGACCCGCGCGAGGTCCTCCCGGTACTTGAGCACGGCGCCGAGCGTCGCCGATGCGGTCGCCGCGTCCAGCACGGTGCGGTCGAGTTCGAGCAGTGCCCGCGCCCAGTCGAGGGTTTCGGCGACGCCCGGCGGTTTGAGCAGTTCCATCTCGCGCAGGACATGCACGGCGCGGGTGACCTGCCGGGCGAGGGTCTCGTCGATGCCGGGGAGGCGCCGGCGCAGGATCGCGACCTCGCGTTCCAGGTCCGGGTGGTCGACCCACAGGTACAGGCAGCGCCGTTTCAGGGCGTCGTGGACCTCGCGGGTCCGGTTGGACGTGAGCACCACGAGAGGGGGCACGGCCGCGCGGATCTCGCCGAGTTCGGGGATCGTGACGGCGTTCTCGTCGAGCAGCTGCAGCAGGAACGCCTCGAACTCGTCGTCGGCGCGGTCGATCTCGTCGACGAGCAGCACGCAGGGGGAGTCGGTCAAGGCCCGCAGCAGCGGTCGGGTGAGCAGGAACCGTTCGGTGTAGAGCGAGCGTTCCGCAGCGTCCGGGTCGAGGGTGCCGGCCGACGCCGCCTCGAGGGTGCGCAGGTGCAGGAGCTGGCGCGGGAAGTCCCAGTCGTAGAGGGCTTGCGCGGCGTCGATGCCTTCGTGGCACTGCAGCCGGACCAGGGGCAGGTCGAGCGCTTCGGCGAGAGCGACGGCGAGGGACGTCTTGCCGGTGCCGGGTTCGCCCTCGCAGAACAGCGGTCGCCCCATCCGCAGCGCGAGGTACGCCGAGACGGCGAGCCCCTCGTCGGCGAGATAGCCGGTGCTGTCCAGCTGCCGTGCGAGGTCCTCGGGGGAGGCGACTTTCTCTGCCGGTGCGCGCATGTCGCGAGCCTAGGTGCGGCTCCGCCGCCGATGTGCCTTTCTGGCGTCCCCAGCGCCACAAAGGCACACGGGCAGCGGAGCTGCCCTTGTGTTGTCTGTCACATCGGATAAATCGGGCAATGCTCCTACCTGCGGCGATGCCTTGTTGATAGCCTTCCTTTATCGAACTTCTAAGAACAATCGATTGGCACAATCAATAGGTGGACGTTAACGTCGATAACTGTCAACCCCATCGAGACCGAGTGAGGCTCTACATGTCGCTGATCAACAAGCAGATCAAGCCGTTCAAGGCGGAGGCCTTCAAGGACGGTGCCTTCGTGACCGTGTCCGACGAGGACATCAAGGGCAAGTGGGCGATCTTCTTCTTCTACCCCGCCGACTTCACGTTCGTCTGCCCGACCGAGCTCGGTGACCTGGCGGATCACTACGAGGAGCTGCAGGGTCTCGGCGTCGAGGTCTTCTCCGTTTCCACCGACACGCACTTCACCCACAAGGCGTGGCACAGCTCGTCCGAGACCATCGGCAAGATCAAGTACGCGATGATCGGCGACCCGACGCTGCAGATCAGCTCCGACTTCGAGGTCCTCCGCGAGAACCAGGGCCTGGCCGACCGCGGCACCTTCCTGGTCGACCCGGACGGCGTCGTCCAGTTCACCGAGGTCACCGCCGAGGGCATCGGCCGCAACGCCGCCGAGCTCGTCCGCAAGGTCAAGGCTGCGCAGTACGTCCGCAACCACCCGGGCGAGGTCTGCCCGGCCAAGTGGGAAGAGGGCGACGCCACCCTCGCTCCGTCGCTGGAGCTCGTCGGCAAGATCTGATTCCCCGACGGAATCCGTTCCGGTGGCGCGGGCTCGCCCCGCGCCACCGGACGCGCCGTCCCGGATCTCCTCGGCTCGAGCTGAGAAGTTCGCCGACTCCCACTCCCTACCGGCCACAGTTCTTCCACACCTGGAGTTGATCCTCATGCTCGATGCCTCCCTCGCCGCCCAGCTCAAGGCCCTCCTCGAAAAGGTCACCCAGCCGATCGAGCTCGTGTCGTCGCTCGACGACCGGCCGAAGTCGAAGGAACTCGCCGACCTCCTCGACCAGATCGCCGGCATGTCCGACCTGGTCACCCACGTGCGCGACGGTGAAGCCACCCGTCGCCCCTCCTTCCTCATCCGCCGGGTCGGCACCGACATCGAGGTCGAGTTCGCCGGTATCCCGCTCGGCCACGAGTTCACCTCCCTCGTGCTCGCCCTCCTGCAGGTCGGCGGCCACCCCTCGAAGGAAGCCGCGGAACTGCTCGAGCAGGTCCGCGACCTCGACGGCGACTACCACTTCGAGACCTACTTCTCGCTGTCGTGCCAGAACTGCCCCGACGTGGTGCAGGCACTCAACACCATGTGCGTGATCAACCCGCGCATCAAGCACACCGCGATCGAAGGCTCCCTCTTCCAGGACGAGGTCGACGCCCGTCAGGTCATGGCCGTGCCCACCGTCTTCCTCAACGGTGAACTCTTCGGCTCCGGACGCATGAACCTCGAGCAGATCGTCGGCAAGCTCGACAGCGGATCCGCCGAGCGCACCGCCGCCGCGATCTCCGAGAAGGACCCCTTCGACGTCCTCGTCGTCGGTGGTGGCCCGGCCGGCGCGACCGCCGCGATCTACGCCTCCCGCAAGGGAATCCGCACCGGCGTTCTTGCCGAGCGGTTCGGCGGCCAGGTGCTCGACACCATGGCCATCGAGAACTTCTCCTCGGTCCCCTACACCGAGGGCCCGAAGTTCGCCGCCGAGCTCGAGAACCACGTGCGCCAGTACGACGTCGACATCATGAACGTGCAGAAGGCCGCGAAGCTCACGCCCGCCGCCACCGAGGGCGGTCTGGTCGAGGTCGAACTCGAGAACGGCGCGCGGTTGCTCTCGCGCAGCGTCGTTCTCGCGACCGGCGCCCGCTGGCGCGCGATGAACGTCCCCGGCGAGCAGGAGTACCGCAACAAGGGCGTCACCTACTGCCCGCACTGCGACGGCCCGCTGTTCAAGGGCAAGCGCGTCGCGGTGATCGGCGGCGGCAACTCCGGTGTCGAGGCGGCCATCGACCTCGCCGGCGTCGTCGCCCACGTGACGCTGATCGAGTTCGACTCGGTGCTGCGCGCCGACGAGGTGCTGCAGCGCAAGCTCCGCAGCCTGCCCAACGTCGACATCGTCACCAGCGCCCTGACCACCGAGGTCCTCGGCGACGGTTCCAAGGTCACCGGCCTGGTCTACACCGACCGCACCACCGACGAGTCGAAGACCGTCGACCTGGACGGCGTGTTCGTGCAGATCGGCCTGCTGCCCAACACCGACTGGCTCTCCGGCACCGTCGATCTCAGCCCGCGCGGCGAGATCGTCGTCGACGCCCACGGCCGCACCTCGGTGCCGGGTGTGTTCGCCGCCGGTGACTGCACGACCGTCCCGTTCAAGCAGATCGTCGTCGCCGCCGGTGCGGGTGCGACCGCCGCGCTCAGCGCGTTCGACCACCTGATCCGCACGAGCTCCCCGGCCGAGACCGAGGAGACCGTCGCGGCGACCGTCTGACGACAACCAGCACACAGCACAGTGGCCGCTGCCCTCACGGGTGGCGGCCACTGTGCTGTCCGGCAAGTGATTTCGTTACAGAGCCGCCGCAGCCTCAGCGGCAACCCGGGTGGCGAACTCGGCGAGCGTCGACGCGAGCTCGTCGCGTGCCGACAGCTGCGGTGCGTGATCGCTGTCCAGCGTGACGACCCGTGCGCCCGGCACCAGCCGCTGCATCTCGCGTTGCGCGACGAGCGGAACCGAACGGTCCAGTGTCGCTTCGATATACAGGCGCGGAACGGTCCCGAGCCGCTCGGGTGTCCACATCGGGGCCATGAGCCGGGCCGTCTCGAGTTGCGGCACGAGACGGCGCGCGGCTCCGATCGCATCGGCGACCGCTGCCTCGTGGAAGAACACCGCCGCGCCCGCTTCCGGCGGCACC
>Ga0182742_1001484_pt1 | contig 29732 bp, 31 predicted proteins | sample eDN5th37CBELigMG_FD_128880 | JGI IMG/M metagenome (GOLD analysis project Ga0182742, IMG submission 128880) | Enriched Miracle-Growth compost microbial communities from Emeryville, California, USA - eDNA 5th pass 37_C BE-Lig MG (version 2)... ... | reverse complement strand
GATTCAGAAGTTTTGAACGCTTTCGAGCAAAAATACTATTGTCACATCAGCATAAAGGAATTGGACTTCATATTGGTTAGGGTGACGACAACTAGTCATCACCCCAACATTTGACGGAGAACCACAATTAGCGATATGAATAACTCCTATTGGAAGCCTCGTTATCTTGGTGCAAAAACAGCATTTTAATATTCAAAGAATCTAAAAATAGCATTGCAGTTGATTCTGCAATGCTATTTTTTCTGGTAAACTATAACTATTGAATCTACATAAAGCAAAGGGGAACTAAAATGATTGATTTAAGAAGTGATACAGTTACAAAACCTACAGAGGAAATGCGAAAAGCGATGTATCATGCTGAGGTTGGCGATGACGTATACGGAGAAGACCCAACAGTGGCAAAATTAGAAGAAACTGCTGCTAATGTGTTAGGAAAAGAAGCAGCGTTGTTTGTAACGAGTGGGACACAAGGGAATCAAATTGCCGTGCTCACACATTGCCGCCCAAGCCAAGAAATCATTCTCGAAGCGGAATCACATATATTTTATTATGAATCAGGTGCAGTTGCAGCATTAGCCGGGGTTCAAACTAGAACCATCCCAAGCATAAGAGGGGCAATGGATCCACGAAAAGTTCATGAAGCGATTCGCGGAATCGATATTCACTACCCAGAAACAGGGTTAATTTGCATTGAAAATACGCATAATCGCGCCGGTGGAGCGGTTGTACCTGTGGAAAATATGAAGGAAATCTACCAAGTGGCTAAAAAGCATCAAGTTCCTGTCCATATGGATGGAGCAAGGCTGTTTAACGCAGCAGTTGCTGCTAACGTCGATGTGAAGGAATTTGCTCAATATTCGGATACGGTACAGTTCTGTTTATCAAAGGGGTTAGGTGCTCCGATTGGATCGATTATTGCTGGTAGCAAAGATTTTATTCAAAGAGCAAAAGTGTGGAGAAAACGACTTGGTGGCGGGCTGAGACAAGTAGGAGTAATTGCTGCACCAGGTTTAATTGCATTAACGAAGATGAAAGATAGATTAGCTGCGGACCATGAAAATGCACGTCTATTAGCAGATGGAATCCGCAATATCGACGGCCTTGCTGTACTAAATGATGTGGAGACAAATATTGTGGTTGTAGATGTGAAGGAATTGGGGTTGACTGCTGATGAATTTGTTGTCGCGTTAAAAGCTGAAGGTGTTCTTTCTGGTAGTGCAGGGCTAAGTACTGTAAGGCTTGTAACGAATTTAAATGTTAGCGCAAATGATATTAAGTTAGCTATAGATGCGATTTCACGGGCCGTTAATATGAAATAGTACAAAATAATTTACGGCAGCAATATAGAACCATTGCTGCCGTAATTATTGAATGAATAATAAAAGGAAAACTACTTTTAGGGCTAACGAAGAAATATTTTAACGATACATTGTCCACATTCCAATATCTTGAAATCCTAGTCGTTTATAGATCCTACCTGCCGCAGGATTATCATAAAAGAGACATAGGATTTTCCCTTCGTTGAGAACGTCTTTTACCATTTTTTGAAGAATCTCTGTCGCAAGACCTCTTTGCCGGAAAACTTTGTGCGTACAAACCCCAACAATCATTGCGGACATCGTATTTTCTGCTGTTGTCGATGCACAGGCGATAAACCTTCCATTTTCTTCTAAATAATATGTTCGCCCGGTCTTAGTTTCCATTGCTTGAATGAGCATTTTTCTTGTACTATCATTTAGGCTAAATTCCTCAATTGTTGATCGCAGCTGCATAATTTGATCTACATCCGTGATTTCTGCTTTTTGGATGCGAAGTTGCGATGTATCTAGATTGTAATCTGTACGACACTCTGCAAAATAAGTTACTTGTTTTCTCCCAGGGGCAATTTCTAGTAAACTTTCAAACTGTTCAACGATTTCTTGTTTGCCAGAAAGAATTGGTTTAGGAGAATAAGATTTCATAATTTCTCCAAACTTCTCGATGTCGAAAGACCCCTTTGCATAAGGAATAAATGATTGATGAAATCTTAATAGAACTGCTCTTAGTTCTCCAGTATTTGTAAATTCTCCCCATAGTTCCTGAAAATCCGTTTCATATCCGAATGCTTCGATATCCCCAATAATAAAAAGGTTGATAGACGGTTCATCACCGAGGAAACTCATCACAATCTCATCGTCATGTTTAGTTAACTTTCTAATCATCTCTGTACCCCCTTATTCAAAAAAATAGAAAAATTTAATATCCATTGTAAGGGAATTACATTTGGAAAGATAGTTTTATTGTCCCTAAAGATCGTTTAGTTTCAAAAAACTTTTTAGTTCATTGAAAAAAAGTTTCCCTATACCCCCATTTACGAAAAACAGTTTCCGAATGTTTTATTGAATAATCATTAAAACGTAAAGAAACAGTGGAGGTTCGGTATGGTGAAAGCTTATACAGATATTGATGAACTACTTGAAAAAACGACTGAAATCGCTGAGGAAGCGCCTGAGATCATACTGAGCCATGTTGAGATTGATAGATTATTAGAGCTTACAAGTGATTGGTCACAATAAGGTGGCTAGAGAACCACCTTCTCATAGGTTGGTTCTTTTTTTGTGAAAAAAATTAATATGATTGTAAAACAAGTTTAATCTTAGGTAACTTTGGGTATAAAAAACTGTACCTGTTCTACCGAATACTAACGGACGGGGTTAACATTTATAAAGACATGTAGTAAAAAGGTCTTAGGGAATCATGTTAAAAAAGGAGCAAAAGCATGGCGGAGGTTGAAGAGGTAACCATTTTTATTGAGGAACTTGGTCGTTTATTTAATGAGTATAAGAAATGTGAGAATGAATCGATTCGTTTACAAATTATTAAAGATATTCATTTGTTAGCTGAAGCAATAGACCCCGAAAATGATGATAGGGATTATTTTATCTAAGTTAATTTTAATGGAAACAGTTGTTAAAAACGTTTAATAAAAATAATGTCCTCCAGAATTCTGGAGGATTTTCATTTTGACTCTGGAAAATCTAAATGTATATAAAAAGGTTTTAAACAGTAAATAATAGTAGGAGGGAATGCGTTGTCTTTTCGATTTGATGATATTGATCATATTCAATTAGCGGCCCCTAAAGGAAAAGAAAAGGAAGCTCGGGAGTTTTTTTGTGGGATTCTAAGGATGGAGGAAATTGAAAAGCCCGAATCATTAAAAAAGAATGGTGGGGCGTGGTTTAAAAGTGGAAATGTACAAATCCACGTTGGCATCGAAGACCCCTTTTCACCGTCAAAAAAAGCTCATCCTGCGTTTTCAATTGAAAACCTAGAAGTTCTTAAACAACATTTAACAAAACACAAAATTCTATTTATTGAAGACCATTTGTTGCCTGGGGCAAATCGAATTTATATCCATGACCCATTTGGAAATCGGATTGAACTTTTGGAATGGAAACCGTCTAGCTAATAATGTGCAAAGCAAGAAAGTGATTTCTTTTACGAAATCACTTTTTTTGCTTTATGCAGGTGTTGGTTCGCTTGAAATTGAATTCTTTTTTTTCAGTATTTCATCAATTTCTGTTCCTTCAAGTGTTTCTTTCTTTAGCAAGGTATCAACCAATGTGAGAAACTCTTCTTCGTTTGATCGAATCAGGGTTTCGGCCTGTTTGACAGCAGTTTGGAAGAGTTGTTGCATTTGAGACTCTTTTGCTTCGTTACTGAATGTTAATGTGAAACCATCTTGCAATAATCCCGTGTCGACCATTTGCTCCAACAGTTGTTTAGCTTGCTTGACATCTCCACTAACGCCAATGCTATGCTCACCTAAATAGATCCTTTCTGCGACACCACCAGCAAGAATCATTGCGAGTCTATCTAATAGTTCACTTGTTGTTGACAAGTGAAGTTCTTTATATAATGGTGCAACGTATCCGAGTGCTTGACCACGAGGTATAATCGTTGCTTTTCGTACAGACCCGGGCTTAGTGACAGCTGAAACTATGGCATGCCCTGCCTCATGTATGGCCACTCGCTTTTTAATGTCGGCATCATTTAGGGCACGAGATGAGCTGCCAAGTATCGTTCTGTCTAAAGCATAATCTAAGTCTGATTTTAGTAGAACATCGCGCCCATTTTTTAACGCAAAACGACTTGCTGTTGCGAACAAAGAAGCAATATCAGCACCTGAAAACCCTGAAGTGCTCTCTGCTAGGCTATCGAGAGAATTGTAAACCTCATTGGCGAGATTTTTCCCTTTTATGTGAAGCTCAATAATCTCCCTTCTTCCTTTTGTATCCGGAAGTGGGATCTGAAAAGAAAAATCAATTCTCCCTGGGCGAAGAAAAGCGTCATCTAACATGTCTTTCCGGTTCGTTGCTGCAATAAATAAAATTCCATCATTGTTATGACCACCATCAAGCTGTACCAACAGTTCAGTTAATGTCTTTTCGCCTTCTTCGCCGCCATGTGGCTTCCTTTTACCAGCCAATGCATCGACCTCGTCAATAAAAATGACCGCAGGACCTTGCTTTCGGGCGTTCGCAAAAAGACTACGAATTCTTGAAGCACCTACACCAATAAACATTTCGTTAAAAGCAGAACCACTAGCTGAAAAGAAATTGGCATTCATTTCTTTTGCAATGGATTGTGCTAGGAGTGTTTTCCCTGTACCAGGTGGCCCATATAATAAAATTCCTTTAGGGGCTTGTATGCCCATTTTAATGGAACGTTCAGGGTTTTTAAGGATTGATACAGTTTGTAAAATTTCTTCCTTCACTTCCGCTTGAAGACCACCAACATCTTTAATTGAAATAGTTGGCAAGGGAGTAGGTTTCGAAACACTGTTCTTCATTGAATATCTGCCCCATGTACCAGCATTCTTCGTTTTCTTACGAGTGAAAATAAAAGTTGTGACTAGAAGCAGTACAACTCCACCTAAAACCATTGGTCCATACTGGCTGTTTGTTGAATAGCTGTAAAGGACATTTTCATTTGCGACAAGACGGTCCACCAGTTGACTGTTTGGTGGTACTTGTGCCACGTAAGTGATATCGCCGATCTTTAATTCAATTGTTCCATTCGCTTTTTCGATGATTTCTGCAGAAGATGGACCAAGAGTTTCTACCTTTTCAGCTATTGTTGAAAATGGAACAGATAATTTGTTGCTATTATATTGGAAAAAGTACATTGTACCTATACTTATAATGATGATAAATACGAGTAATAACGGAAGCCATTTCGTTACAATCTTTGAAGTATTCATCCATTCATCTCCTTTTTATACCTATAAACATTATAGATTTTTTCGGTAATGAAAAGGGATGGTAAATATAAGCAATGCTGAACGGTTTTAAGTAGTATAAGCCTCAGTTATGTTCTTGGTGGAAACTGGTATCAAAATTCATTGAAATTTAGGAAAGAATACATCTGAGTCTTATGAAAGGATGTGAAGCAATTGTCATTAGAATGGTTTGACCGAGTAACAGGCGAATTACAGGATCACTTAGAATCCATCTGTGAAAAGTATGATCAAACTGGCCATATGTCAATCGACCGAAGTGCGAAACACCCTAGAATCGAGTTTTTTGTGGAGACCGAAGAGAATGAAAGGGAATATTTTTGTACATTATTCTTCGACCCACACAATGAAGAGTTTTATATAGAGACCTTTGATGTTGATTTTGAGCAACCATCACGAACAATTCTTTCTGATATCGAGAACATTGTTGATGCCGTTCACGAGAGCTTCCATGAGTTTCTAAATGAAGACGACACAGAAGTTTATTATGTTGATGAAGATGTTGAAGATGGTTATCAATATTTAGAAGAAGTTGAAGATGATCGCGATGAGTATTATGTAGGAGAAATCATTGATGACAGCGAGGATATTTTCGAAGAAATTGATGTTGAATGGGAAACCCCAGAAGTAACGGCCTTCCAAAAGGAAGATGAAGTGGAGGTTACTTATCAATTTGGTATTGTTAACGATACAGGCGATGGCGTTTTAAGAAGAATTAACCGTATCTGGACAGAAGATGATGAACTAATCAAAGACGAATCTAATTTTATCTTTACCAAGGAAGAAGCTAGCACAATCATTGCAATGATTGCCAGTCATATGGATTCCTTAATAGGCTATGATGACATGATTTAGTGTACAGTTATATCTTCATAAGATGGCTGATTAAATTAAATGGCATTAGTATGTTAAATAACTGTGAATAATTGTTGGTTAAACAGTGCTCATTCGCTGGGCACTGTTTTTTGGGGTAAGCTCTTTTCCCAAAATGTTACTTTATTGAATGAAAAAATAAATGAGTTAGCTATGATTTTTTATGCAAAGTATGTGTAGAAGAGGAGAAACGCGTAAAAAAGGTTTTTTCATATTAAAATCGACTTTAGGATTTTTCAACAATCGTTACAAACAGCCTTTAGGAATGTAAAAGGATAGGATTGAAATTGGAAGAAAAGGGAATAGTTTCAAGGATAACAAGGCAACTTAAAAATAACATTATCGGCTTTATGGGGTGTGCGTATTGGTTGTAATGGAATTAAAAACAGAAAAGCGGCTAGTGATGGGGGCTATCATCCTGTTGACCTTATTTATATCACCGATATTTATTCTTGGTGACAATGCCCATATAAGAGTACATGATAATCTAGACTCGAACATTGCCTGGTATAAGGTTCTAGCCGAGAGCGGTGAAATCCTGGGATCAACCGAAGCACGGATTCCTCAAATCATTAACGGGGAACTCCAGCGAAATGCATTTGGTACAGAGTATAGTCTGATTGTCTGGCTACATGCATGGTTTCCAACGATGATTGCTTACGGTATAAGCCAAGGAATAACTCGCTTCGTGGCCTTTTTCGGCATGTATTTATTACTGAAAAAACATTTTATTCCTGAAAAAAAATGGGGGATCATTCGAGTCGGAGTTTCATTAGCGTTCGCTATGACACCTTTTTGGCCATCAGGGATGCTTAGTACACTTGGCATGCCGCTAGCGCTTTGGGCTTTTTTAAACATAAGAAACGGGCAACACTCGTGGAAAAACTACCTAGTATTAACCTTGATCCCGCTTTATGCCAGTGTCGTGTTAGGCTTTTTCTTTTTTCTCACTGCTATGGGCATTTTCTGGTTAACGGATGTAATTAGAGGTAAAGGATGGAACTGGCCTTTCTTTTTTGCGATTGTTTACATGACAGGAATCTTTATGCTGGTTGAGTATCGCTTAGTTTACTCCTTTCTTTTTGATCATGAACCGAATAGCAGAGATGAATATTTCCATGCGCGGCTAACGTTTTGGCATAGCGTTCGACTCTCTTTTAAAAATTATTTCATTGGACACAACCATGTCATGACGGTCCATACAATTGTGATTCAACCTGTATTGTTTATTGCTTTTATATATGTTTGGTTGAAGAAACAATGGCAGCAGGAAAAAACCTTTGTCTTTTTATTTGCTTTAAATTTCCTTTTAAGTGTTTGGTACGCATTTTGGTTTTATAAGGGTTGGTTACCTCTTACCGAGAGATTCCATTTTCTAGATACATTTAATTTTGCTCGATATCATTTTTTACGCCCTTTGATTATCTATGTTTTATTTGCTATTAGTTTAAAAATTCTCTGGTATCAAGGACGTTGGTGGCGTAAATCCGTTCCTTTGATTGCGGTTGCACAAGTGGTCTTACTCCTTTTTGCGAATGAAGAAGTCGTTTTTCAAAATCGGCCTTCCGTTGGTGAATTTTATGCAATAGATCAGTTTGAAGAAATTAAAGAGTATATTGGAATACCACAGGCAGACTATCGTGTAGCGAGTATTGGACTTCATCCTGCCATAGCGCAATATAATGGTTTTTATACCCTTGATACATATAACAATTTTTATCCTCTGACCTATAAATATGAGTTTCGTAAAATTATTGAGAAAGAATTAAACAAGAATAAAACAATTCGGACTTATTTTGATGAATGGGGTGGGCGCTGTTATATTTTTACAGCAGAGCTTGGCAAGCATTATATGTTCAAAAAAAATTCCAAAAAGACATTGAAAAATTTAGAATTGAACACAGATCAATTTAAACAAATGGGAGGAAGATATTTCTTCTCGGCAATCCCAATCGAAAATGCCGAGGAGAATGGCTTAGCTTTAGAAAAAGTGTTTCAATCAGAAGAGTCAGCCTGGAAAATCCATCTTTATAGAGCGATGTAAATTAGCTAGGCAGTCCGTACAGCTTGCATAGCCATCTTTAATGGATTTGAAGTATAGCACGAAAAAATTAAAAATTCGATTTTAGAAAATGAATTTAGACAGCTAGGAGGATACAGCAATGGAAGAGCCAATTCTAACGGTAGTGATTCCATGTTTTAACGAGGAAGAAGTTTTGCCTGAAACCTTGGTCCAGCTAAAATCATTATTACATGAGATGATAGCAAACAAGAATATTTCACCAGATAGTCGACTCCTATTTGTTGATGATGGCAGTAAAGATTCCACATGGGAAATGATTTATAAAGAAAGCATAGAAGGAGAGCTTGTACGTGGGTTGAAACTTGCGCGAAACGTCGGTCATCAAAATGCGTTGTTAGCTGGACTGTTTTCTGCAAAAAAGCTTTCTGACTGTGTTATTAGTATTGATGCAGATTTACAAGATGACATCCAAGTGATTCATGAGTTTGTAGAAAAGTTTAAAAACGGCTATGACATTGTTTATGGTGTAAGAGGGAGCCGAGATAGCGATAGTTTTTTTAAACGAACGACAGCAGAAGGATTTTATAAGATAATGAAAAAAATGGGTGTGGATCTAGTCTATAATCATGCGGATTTCCGCTTGATGAGCAAAAGAGCGATTGAAGAGCTTGAACGTTACCAAGAATCCAACATGTTTTTACGCGGGATAGTACCATTAATCGGCTTTAAAACAACATCTGTTTATTATGACCGTAAAGAGAGGATGGCCGGTGATACAAAATATCCGCTAAAGAAAATGATAGCTTTTGCATTAGATGGAATCACTTCATTTTCTGTAACACCAATTCGTTTTGTTTTACTGGTTGGTTGTATCTCGTTTCTAGGAAGTTTAATATTTGGAAGTTATTTTCTCTCGTTGAAGTTTTATGGGCACACTGAGACGGGATGGACATCGTTGATTACATCAATTTGGCTAATAGGTGGTCTGCAACTCATTGGTTTAGGCTTAGTTGGTGAATATATTGGAAAGATTTATAAAGAAACAAAACGACGGCCAAAATACAATGTGGATGTTGATTTAGTGAATTTAGGGATACCAAATACTTATGAAGATATCCAACCTCCATTTAATAGCATTAAAAAGAAAGCGGGCTCAATTAGGAACGAGGAGTATCGTGTAGATGAACGTATTCAAAACTCTGAAACCCGATAAATCCTTTTATCGCTTTTTAATTGTCGGCATCATCAATACCGTTACAGGATTATCAATTATGCTTTCACTATTAAACTGGTTTGGATGGTCCTATTGGGGTGCTACTTTCACTGGGAATTCAATTGGAGCGGTTTTTAGTTATTTTCTAAATCGTTCCTTTACGTTTCATAGTTCGGTTCATCCTTTAGAGGGGATTCCTAAATTTATCATTGTAATATTGGTTTGCTATTTTCTTGCCTTTTCAGTAGCCGGAGCAATTTCTCTAATAATTCCGTTTCCTTTTTCGGCAGTGGGGTTTATTTCTCGGGATGAAATTGCTGTAATAGTAGGTAGCGGTTTATATACTTTTTCAAATTATTTAGGGCAGAAAGTGTTTGTCTTTCGAAGAGTTGCCAGAGAGGGAAATTAATTAATAGCTACCAAACAAGGTATATTTGTCTTAAGTGTGAGCGAGAAGACATAATACAGTCCAAATATTTGAGGAGGATTTTGAAAAAGTAGTAAGTTATTCTTGCAAACAAATTGGACATTGCGATTAAAACGGTTGGGATACATTTTCAAAATATTGGTGAGAAATAGGAACACAAGTGAGTAGAAATGATGAAGAAATACTGAATTTCCTTTTTAATTTAATGGATATAAGAAAAAGACGCAGAGTATGCGTCTTTTTCCTTTTCCCGATATCAAAACATCCTATGAGCCTTGGAATCACTATATGCTCGAATTATCGTTTGGCTTCTTTGTGTTTCACCATTGATTTGACTGCTCAAGTGTTTCCGTCTTGTTGTGTTTTTAACAAAACGTTGTGACTGAGGGTCTAAAAAATCGCGGTAACTCATCAAATCACCTCTTGGATGGTATAGTGATACGGGAGATATTCGGACAAACTGAATATCACTATTAGCTTTAGCTGAAGCGACATGATTTATCCCAATAATTGATCTAACTTATCAAAACGTTGTCACATCTAGAGGAGAGAATGCCATTTGTTTAGCAGCGAGTATCGCTTCTTCCTTCGCTTTCGAAACAATGTCTGGAATTTGTTGTGGAAAATGTTCGAAACCTTCAGCAACAACTGTGTCCATCATGTTAATGCCAAGAAATTTAAGAGCTATTTGTAAATAACGATCTCCTGATTCAAGCTCTTTCATTGGTCCATGTGTATAGACGCCACCACGTGTTTGAATGTGAATGCCTGCCTTTCCGGTTAAATAACCTTTAGGACCTTCTGGTGTGAAAGCAAATGTTTTACCATGGACAAACAGGTTATCGATATACGCCTTTAAAACAGCAGGAGACCCCAAATTCCAAACAGGAGAAACAAATACATAATAATCGAAGCTTTTAAATTCTTCAGCGATCTTGTGCATTTTCATTATTTTTATTCTTTCGCTTTCTTCTAGCTCATCAATCGGAATGCCATATCCACCAACTTTCGCTCGCGCGGAGACGAGCTCGGCATCCATTACAGGCATTTCCAGTTTGAATAAATCAAGTCGGGTAATTTCAACATCTTGTCTATTTGATTGAAAAGTTTCAATAAAGGTTTCACCAATTTGAAGCCCTTTCGACTTTTCAATCCCTTTTGGGTTTGCTGTAACATAAAGTAATTTTCCCATTCGATTCATTCCAATCCTAATATTTTCACAATATCTTCATTATAATAAAGTTTGCATCTGTTAAAATTGAACAAAAAGTGAAGTTCTTGAAGATTTCGTGACTATTTTAAAGGATACCTTAATGATAGCAGGTATAAAATAGAACGGAGATCATGAAAGGGATGCATATGAATGTTTATAAACTTTTCGGCAAACAGTTTGCTTCATTATGTATAACCACTTTACAAAGGATAAACGAACACTCCGAGAAAGTGGTGGGGATTTATGAGACAGCAAGTGAGATTTGGTAGAAGGTTGGGATTGAAGATGGTCTATAAAATCAGTAATTGGAAACCTCTAGCTTAATAATGCAATATAGATTATTGCATTATACGAATGAAATATAACTCTAAATGAAAAGCTTGGGAAAATCCCAAGCTTTAGTCATTTTGGTTCGTTATTTACAGTGATTTTTTTAAGGTAACCAATCTTCTAGCCTGTCTTTTACTTTATCCCCTAAGTGACTGGAATCTTCTTTTGCTTTTTCTAATACTTCCTTCCATTTTGGCGCTTCTTCTTTTAATTTCTCTTCTACTTTATCAGCAGCCTTTTTTAATTCTTCTTCAAGCTTCTCGGCCTGTTCCTTTAGTTCTACTTCATTCAAATTGTTAGTATCGCTATCTTGAAGCCTGTCGTTTATCGAATCAACAGGGAAGTCCACTTTTTCTATGTGTGGAGAAGCTTTTACCATTATCTCCCGAAAAATCGGCACTACCGTTCGTGAACTACTATTAGGTAAATAATGATTCCTGTCGGTTTGATCATAACCAATCCAAACAGCTCCAACTAGATTTGGTGTGTAGCCAACAAACCACTGATCTTTCGTCCCACTAATATCTTTATAAGGAAGCTGTGTTGACCCTGTTTTTCCCGCTATTTGCAGATCAGCAATTTTTGTTGCTTGACCAGTACCTGTTTCCACCACATTTAAAAGCATGGAGGTCATTTCTCCTGCTACTTTTTTTGAAGTAACCCGAACTGATTTTCCCTTATACTCTCCAATAATATTTCCAGTTGGGCCAACAATCTTGGTAATAATATGACTTTCGTTTCGAACACCATCATTTGCGAAAGTACTGTATGCTTCTGCTAGCTGCAGAGGCGAAATTCCTTTATGCATACCACCAAGCGCAAGCGCTAAATTTTTATCTTCTTCTTGCACAGAAATTCCAAAATCTTCAACTGCATTAACGCCTTTTTGCAAGCCAATTTCATTAAGTAACCAAACAGCAGGGAGGTTAATGGAATTCTCAATAGCTGTGTACATTGGGACTTCTCCTTGGTAGGTTTTAGAGAAGTTTTCTGGGCTATAATCGCCAAAAGATTGTTTTTCATCTTTTAGCATTGAATTGTATTTATATCCCTCTTCAAGTGCAGGGGTATATACTGCCAAAGGCTTCATAGTTGAACCTGGTTGCGCTTTGAGATGGGTTGCCCGATTAAATCCTCGGAAAACATACTCCCCACGGCCACCTACAAGTGCTCGAACTCCTCCTGTTTTTGGGTCAAGTAAGACAGCCCCACTTTGAACAGTTTGTGTACCTGTACTCTTTGGGAATAGCTGGTTGTTAGCATAAACACTTTCGAGACCGGCTTGCAAATTCTGATCAAGTTGAGTGTAAATGGTATATCCTCTTGTTAATATTTCTTCCTGTGTTAATCCATATTGATTAATCGCTTCGTCAAGGACTGCATCCATATAATATGGATATTTCCTATCAATTAAACTTCCGCCACCGTCTTCAAGTTTAATTTCTTCTTTAATTGCATTCTCATATTCCTCGGCCGAAATTTTCCCTAATTTTTTCATTTGACTCAAAACAATATCTCTACGATCTAGAGCTTTTTCGTAATTTTTATATGGGTCGAGGGAAGAAGGGGCCTTAAGCAGTCCAGCAAGTAAAGCAGCCTCACTTATGGTGACTTCTTTGATCTCTTTATTAAAATATTTCTTCGATGCATTTCCAATTCCCCATGCACCACTGCCAAAATAACTTTGGTTCAAGTACATTTCAAGAATTTCTTCTTTTTCATAGGCTTTTTCAATTTCAACGGCTAGGAATAGCTCTTCAACTTTACGTTTATAGGTTTGTTCCTGAGAAAGGAGGGCATTCTTCGTTAACTGTTGCGTAAGGGTACTTCCGCCTCCTGTAATGCTACCAGCAAAAAGATTATTAAAGAAAGCTCGAGCAATCCCTTTAATATCGAAACCATTATGCTCATAAAATCGCTCGTCTTCAATTGCAATCACAGCATTTGACACATGATCAGGTAGTTGGTCGAAACTGACACGATTTGTTCGATTATTGGCGACACTTCCAGCGACATCGCCGTCTTTATCGTAAATAATTGTCGCTTGATTCAAACCATCTTTTAGACTTTGGACGTTGGCCTGGCTTGCGATAAACGCAAACCAAAGAATCGAACCTAGAATGACAACCAATAGTCCCAATAATAAAATTTGTGTAAGATGCTTTCTTTGCCAAAATAGAACAAAAGCATCCCAGATTCGTTTAACAATTTTAATGAATTTCTGCTTAAAATTATCCATATAATCCCCTATCTTTCATGAAGTCCTATCTATTATACGTTATTTTAATAGGAACGGTTTCAGATAGATTTTTTCATTATTATAAAGGATTTTATTCTGATAGGAAAATGTTCATGTATGTTTAGGGGTATATTCTATTAAGAGTTAATGAAAGTGGAGGGCATAGGGTAAAATGTAAATATATGGATATTGGTAGGTGGTTCAATTTGAATGCGTTATATGGCGGGTTATGGTTACTTGCAATGGTTTTATGGGGCGATTTAAAAAGGTGGAAAAACTATTACCCAACCTTATTATTTTTTATAATCGGTGACTTTTTATATCTTTATTTACTTTCAGATAATTTCCCACTATGGGCTTATAATCCTCAAGGAATAGATGAAACAATTGGCATAACTAATACGCATGTTACTTTATCGATTATGTTTGTGAAATATCCTGCCACGACGTTTATCTACCTTGCCAAATTTCCAGAAACTGACCGGTTTATTCAAATCTTATATATATCGGGCTGGGTAGGACTTTATACGTTGAATGAGTTCATAGACCGGAAGTTAAATTTGATCGTTTACGATAATGGTTGGAATTTCTATTGGTCGATTTTATTTAATGTTGTAATGTTTACGATTCTTCGAATACATTATACTAGACCTTTGGTCGCTTGGGGTTTGTCAATCTTTTTTATCTTATTTCTATGGAATATCTTTGATGTGCCAAGTGAGGTTTTTAGATAAGACTATCTCACCATACTTTGTTATTTAAAAATGAAAAAGTCCCTTATAAATGAACTAATTCGTCGAAATTAACATCGTTTTTAAAATATGAACAACATTCTTTAGAGAAAATCATTAGAAAAAGCATCAACCGAGGCTTTTTCTAATGATTTGTTATTTGAACCAGCCTTTTTTCCAAAACCATAGAAACATACCTAATCCTATAAACAACATTAAGATAAGCGTACCATAATAACCAAATTTCCAATTAAGTTCTGGCATAAAAACAAAATTCATTCCATATATTCCTGCAATAAAAGTCAGCGGCATAAAGATGGTTGTAATCACGGTCAAAACTTTCATAACTCTGTTCGTTTCGTGTGAATTCAAGGAAAGGTAGCTGTCGCGAATGTCGGTTGTTAGTTCCCGATTTGCTTCGACCATTTCAGTTAGTTTTAATAGATGGTCATGGATATCTGAAAAATATTCGATTGGTGTGATTTGTTCGATTATCCTTTGTGAGTTAATCATCCGATAAACAAGGTCACGCATGGGACTGACTGTATGCCTTAATGAAAGGAGATCATGCCTCGTATCAAATAGACTTTCCAGAAGGGATTCCATCGTCTGTTGACTCGAATTTTCATCTAAGTCATTTAAAATGTCCTCGATCTCGTAAACCAGCGGGAAATAGTTATCAACAATTTTATCAAGAATATGATACAAAACATTAGCTGGACCAAGTATACTAGGATCAGCTGCTTGTTTGACTCTTTTCCAAACCTCATTGATTTCCATAGATGGATGTTCATGGAAGGTGACAAGGTAGTTATCAGATAAAAATAAATCAACCTCTTTTTTTTCGAGTGTTTTTGGATTTAATGAATGATAGACAAAAAAAGTATGGTCCTCATAATAATCGAGTTTAGGTCTTTGTAGCGTATGTAAGCAGTCCTCGATCGCTAGTGGATGAAACCTTAGCGGATTGCGTAATTTTACAACTTCCTCTTTTGTCGGTTGGTCGAAATCAATCCAATACCAACAATCTTTAGTTTCAACTAGATCTTCAATTGGTAAATCAATGTGTATCTTGTTATCTTTTGTTATCGCTATTGTACGAATCATCTACGGCCCCTCTTTTTATAACACAGTATCTATTCTAGTTTAGCTGAAAAAAGGGAAAGGACAAAATTCTACAAATATTTAACTACTTACAAAGCGTATTTAATTGAAGACTTTGGTATCCTAGTAGAAGAAAGAAGTTTGAAGGAGGGTCAGAAAATGGGAGAATGCAAAATTGATCATAGTCATGAAGATGTAAGGAAGAAATATGAAGAACAAGCTCCTTTTTTAAAAGAAGAAGTTAAACCTTTATTTGATTCTTTTTTTAAGGGGGAACATACCCAAGATATTTTAAATGAGGTGTTTCATCTCTTAAAAAAATATGATTTAGCATCTGACGAAGAACAAGAAGAAAGACATCGGAGACTACTTTTGGTATTAAAAAATGTATAAAGAATACGAAAAACGCTGATAAGGCGTTTTTCTTTTTGACAAATGGAATCAGAAAATTAAAATAACGAAAAAAATAAAAGGATTTTAACAAAATATGTCGAAATAAAAAAATATGTAAATAAAAATGCACTGAATGGTTTCGTCATATGCATATTTTTATACAGTGGACAAGAGACCACAACTCTTTCATAAAATGTATCAAACAAGTTGAAAGGGTTGATAGGGTTGGGGAGAATTAACTGGAAAGTCCGACTTAAAAATCGCATATGGGTTTTAGCTTTACTTTCACAAATCTTGATCGTAGGACAATGGGTGTTTCAAGGGTTGGCAGCTATTGGCATAACACAATTTCAATTAACTCAACAAATTCAGACCGAAATATTGGGCCTAGTAAATAGCATCCTTATTGTTTTATCGTTTCTTGGACTTATTCAAGATCCTACCACCAGAGGATATGCTGATAGCCAACGAGCCAAGGCATACCGGAAACCACATTAAAGGGAATCATCTGTTTATTATCTCATATAGTGTATAAAGGATCTAAATGAAAGGGGCGAATACCATGTTGAAATGGGGAATTATAGCCCTCATAGCCATTATAATTCTGCTTGTGATTGAGGAAGCCGTGCAGTTTTTATTCAACAGGTACATGAATGGACCAAGGGATAGAAAAGAGGGGAAATGGACGGGAAGGTTCATCGGAACAGTTAAAAACATACCAACTTCGATTAAAGGATTGAAGTTGGTGAGTATGGTTCGACAATCAAAATTAGGATTAATATTAGGAAAGCACCGGAAAGACCCTTCCCATTAGGAATGAAGGGTTTTTTCTTTTTTGCTAGACTTTTGGATCATAGTCGCAAACGAGGTCGTACCACGCTGAAATTCACAGTTCCGTTCAAAACCCAATTTTTCATAGAGGCGAATTGCACGCTGATTAAATTTTGCGACAGTCAATCGGAACGGTGTTGTTTGATCAATCGATTGCAAATAGTCCAAAATAAATTGAAAAAACATGGTGCCATTGCCTTTGCCTGTCATTAACGGTGTCATTCCAATCCCAATATCAAGAAAACCACCAGGGTATGCACCAAATTGAGAGCCAATGGGAACCTGTGCTGTTTTACCTGTACAAAAATAGCCAATCAGTGGCCCTTCCTTACTCACGATTGCTAAATATGAACCTTCTAATAACTCTTGTAAAGCCTCGTCATTATATTCAATGTTGTAAAAATCGTAAGGTGGAGAATAGCTCCAATGAAGGATTTCATTAGCATAGTCCATATTCATTTCCTTTACTATAAGATTCATACTTGGCCTCCTCTTCGATAGCCCTTTAAATTATTTGGCAAAACTTATTATGCCATCTGAAGATTCTATAAGTTTAGAATTTAAAAATAAATGTGGAGTTTTTATAGAAATCAGGATTAGGAGATGGATAAATGGAAACGTTCAATAGGGTGTTATTTTTATAGCTTGTTTCGCTTTGCATTAGTATTTTAACCTGTGTTATTGGGTGCAAAAAGAAGTCATGGGTTTTTTGTTGATAAGTTTTTTCACATCCCTACCGATAACCTATTATTTCTTTGGAACTGAGAATGCTTGGAAAGTAATTAGTGTAGCCCCAATAATTCTTTTTTTGTGGTCAATGGTTTATTTTAAAACAGGGAAACAATTGAAGAACGGATAAAATCTTTTCTTTTGCAAAAAATACCGATGATTACAATTATGGGGGGACATTAATGGAACAAACATTATATGAAAAATTAGGTGGTGCAGCAGCAATTGAGAAAGTGGTAGACTATTTTTACAATGAGTTGGTGTTAAAAGATGAATCAGTTAATCAGTATTTCAAAAACACCGATATGGACAAGCAAATCCGCCATCAAGCAAAATTTATTAGTTTTGCTTTAGGAGGACCAAATCAATACTCGGGTAAATCAATGGCAAAAGCCCATGAGGGGATGAACCTACAACCAGAACATTTTGATGCTATTGTTCAACACCTTCATGACGCATTGGCTCATTTTGGTGTAAGCGAAGCTGATATAGATACTGCGTTAACAAAGGTCGGATCATTGCGAGATGATATCCTTCATAAATAAGGAAATATGCTTAAAGTAGTGAAGCCCGTTTCTAACTGGTTTTCAATATTACTAATGAAAAATTGTATGAAGTAAGAAGCCCATTTGGGGCTTTTTTTATGGTTTAAAATAAGAAATAAAACAAGGTGTGGAAATTCTGATTTTTTGTATATAAAGAATTCAAAGGTTTCTGTATTATCTTATTATTGTAATACACTACATTACAACAGTAATGCACCCAATTTGCTAGTAAGACGACCAAATCTTGTCAAAAAAAGAGGAATATGGATGTTCGTGACAGAATAGGCTAAAAACCTTATTCTTGTGAAACGTATGGACAGACACTAAAGAATTAGTATTGCATTTAGTGGTCTAGGCTAGGAGGCTACAAATTAGCAAGGAATAATTGATCGTTATCGTTACTAAAGAACTGGAGGAGAGCGGTCAGAACATCGTTAAATGCAGAAACTTGATTAAAACATATTTTAAGAAAAAAATAGGACAAGATTTATCGTTTACGATAAAAGAGAACACAATCACTGGTCTAAACGGACGGAACGGTGCCGGTAAATTGACTTTAATGAAATTATTGGCTGGCTTCATAAAAGAGTCATCAGGTGATTTAAAGGTGTTCGCTAAGCGACCGTTTAATTTAAATGTTTGTTGGTGGTCAAATGAGTTTCCCTGTTCGCCAATTGACAGGAGAAACTTTTAACCAGAAATTTTATAGTAGTAGTTCTCTAGCTTGGATCTATATAAGAGTACCAAAAGATCCTGAACTAATGGGAAACAACGTATTATCTGGAATAGGTTTGTAATAAACTTGGGGACCTCCACTTTGAGAAGCTTTCATAAAAGTTAGTTTATTTTCAATCAAAGAGGGTATTTGCGCTTTTCTAATTGTTTACACAAAGGGTGTCCAGTATATTAAGATGAATAAGGGGTGAACGAAATGAAAATTAGACAGTTATGTGCAGAAGATGCGATAAGTTATCGAAACATTCGATTAGAAGCGTTACAGACAAATCCAGAAGCGTTTGGGGCGAGTTATGATGATGAAAAAAATCGACCGCTAGAAATGTTTGCAAAACGACTCTCATCAGAAGGGACTTATACATTTGGTGCGTTTATAGAAGAAAGGTTAGTTGGGACCATAACTTTAATAAGAGAAACATCCCAAAAAACTGCCCATAAAGCAAATATTTTTGCGATGTATGTTAATCCAGATGTGAGGTGTACTGGGGTTGGTAAAGCTTTGTTGTCAAGTGCGATAGAACAAGCAAAAGCTATAGTAGGAGTTGAACAAATCAATCTAATAGTTGTATCAACGAATCAATCGGCTAAAGCCCTTTATAAATCAATGGGGTTTCGTGTATATGGTACCGAAATTCGTGCATTAAAATTAGCAAATGAAACTTATTTAGATGAAAATTATATGGTCTTATTTATTTAATTAACTAGAAGGTGTGTGCTTATTATGAAACTTGTTTTCATTTTTGGCCCTCAAGGGAAAATGACGGTTGGTCAAGAGTTAGCCGAACGATGGTTTTAAATTATTCCACAATCATATGACATTAGAGTTATTAGCACCCATTTTCGGTTTTACTGAGGATACGTGGAGGTTGTCAGATTTATTTCGGTATGAGACTTTTATATCGGTGGCAGCAAATAATGAACTTACAGGACTGATTTTTACGTATGTTTGGGCTTTTAACGAAGAAAGCGATTGGGCGTTTGTGGATAAAATCTGTCAGATTTTTAAAGAGGAAAATGCGGAAGTTTATTTTGTTGAACTTGAAGCAGACCTAAATGAGAGAATCGAGAGGAATAAAACGCCAAATCGATTGAAGCATAAGCCATCTAAACAAAATGTTGAGTATGCCGAACAAGAGTTAAAAACAAGTCTGGAAAAGTATAGACTTAATTCCTATGACGGCGAGATTACAAAGGAAAACTACATAAAACTAATTAATACTAATAAAAGTGCTAAGGAAGTTACGGAAATCATAATCGATACCTTTCAACTATAAAAAACGGTTGCGATCCTCTTTTGATGGAAGCTTACAGCTGGCTTTTTTACCAAACCATTTATACCTGTTTTTGGCAATGATGTTATAGACAAAATCGCGACAAGGTGCTGGAATAACTAGCAATAGAGCTAGAAATTTCCAAGCACCTTTTAATTTTGTACAAATTTTCAAAGCCGCAGTGGATTTTAGATAATATCTGTCTCCTTCAAGAAGAATTAAGCTGTCTATTTGTTCAGGGATATGATAGGTGTTCCGCAACTGCTTACCAGTTTTTCCTTGTAGAGAGGAAAAATGAAAAAACGAATTAGGATCTCTTTTGATAATAAACTGCACACTTCTATTACAAAAATGGCATTCACCATCGAATAAAACAATTCTTTTCATGGTCGTTTAGCTCCCTGTTCCAATTTTCCATTATCATTAAGGTGTTTCGTAAAGTATCGAAAAACTTAGGTAAACACAACTAACTATGTACATATAGTTGAGATTAAAAATCATTGTTTAACGTTTTCATAAGTATTATGATAAAGAAGACGAGTTTATTTCCGAATATTCTAATAAAATGTAAGTATAAAGAACTAAACCTCAATAAAATTTTAACATGTTTATAACCGAATATTAAGTTCAACTGTTAAAACTAACGTCTGCCTAACAATAAGGCAGGTATTTATTAAGTTATTAAATGCTAACCAGTTAGTATTCTTTGAATCTAGTAAAAAATGGAGGTTATACTAATGGACAATATAAAAAAGCAAGTTGAGGATTTACACCAACGAAAGACTGCCGCTCGTTTAGGAGGAGGAGAAGAAAAAATACAACAACAGCATGATCGCGGATTTTTGACTGCAAGAGAGAGAGTTGAAAGGTTAGCTGATAAGGGTACGTTCATGGAACTTGGAATGTTAAACACTTCGGATGTTAACGGTGTTGAACATAAAAGCTATGGAGATGGTCTTGTCGCTGGGATTTGTAAGGTAAATGGTCGATCTGCTGTCGTTCAGGCAGGTGATAAAACGGTATTTGCCGCAACAGAAGGGACTGTACATATCCGTAAATCCCGAATGGTTCATGATTTTGCGCTTAGAAATGGACTACCGTTGTTTTTTCTGCATGAAGGGGGAGGTTTACGGATGCCTGATGGTATGGGGTCAGATGGAATCAGTGACAAATTATTTCCTCCTGAAATGTTAACACATCATCGCAAAGTACCAACAATGACAGCTATCCTTGGAGATAGTTTCGGCGGACCAACATGGATGGCTGTTTCTTCTGACTTTGTTACCCAATTACAAGGGACCTGTATGGCCATTGCAGGGCCAAGGATGTTAGAACTCGCAAACGGTCAGAAATTGGAACCAGTAGAACTCGGTGGGGTGGATGTTCATAACAAACATACTGGTCAAATTGATCAGGATGGTGTATCGGAAGAGGATTGTATTGATCAACTAAAAACGTATTTTGATTATATGCCTCAAAGTGCCGATGAGCGACCAGCGATGCGCACTTCGAATGATGATCCATACCGTAAAGTGGATGAAGTTTTCAGTATTCTTCCACTGCAAAACAACCGTGTTTATGATATGAATAAAATCATTAAAATACTGGTCGATGATGGAGTAATGTTTGAAGTTCAGCCTAAGTTTGGAAAAGGACTAATTACTACATTTGCCCATCTAAACGGACATACTGTTGGAATTATTGCTAGCCAACCAAATCAGTTCGCAGGTGCACCAGGTCCGCAAGAATGTCAAAAAGCCACTGAGTTTATTTGCTTATGCGATTCATATCATATTCCGCTCATATTCCTTCATGATACTCCAGGTTTTAGGATTAGTTCAGAGGCAGAAAAAGCCAAGATGCCTACAAAGATTATGGTATGGAATCAAGCACTTGCTCTAGCTACTGTACCGAAAATTTCAGTTGTAATACGAAAAAGCATTGGTGCTGCGTATGGCAATATGTCTGGCCCAGGAATGGGTGGAGATTTAGTCGTTGCCTGGCCAACAGCAGAAATTAATTTCACTGGACCTGAAGTGGGCGTCAATGTTGTTTTTGGCCGTGAAATCGCTAGGGCTGAAAATCCGAAAGAAATGAGACAAGAATTATTAAAACATTGGTCATTCGATAGTTCGCCATACAAAGCAGCAGCAAAGCATTTAATAGATGACGTAATAGATCCTGCAGATACGAGAAAATTTCTTAGTCAATCACTAGAATATTTATTAACGAAAAAACGTGAGAAAAGTGAGCGTAGACTTGCGACATGGCCAACAGGAATTTAAGTCGAACATAAATGTGTGCGTGTACACTTGAAAAAAGAACAATATCTACCACATCCTTCATATAATGATAGTATCTAAGGGACTGTAAACATACGCATAAGTCCCAAATAATGTGGTGATATCAGGTGAAATCTAAAAAGAAAAATGAAAACTTGTTTCAAAATTTACAAGAAAGTCAGATGACGTTCGACGAAGTTTTCGACAGAATTTTAAAATTTATGTATCGTAATCCAAATGGAAACTATCGGCTAATGGTGGGCACTGATTCACAAGTTCATGTTGATCGTACGCTCTTCATTACAGGAATAGTGATTCAAAATGAAGGAAAAGGGGCTTGGGCTTGTATAAAAAAGACCGTTATTCCTCGTAAAATGCTTCATCTACACGAACGGATTAGCTATGAAACTTCCCTAACAGAGGAAGTTGTTTATCAATTCACTGATGCACATAAGAATCGTATGATTGATGTGGTTCTACCCCACATATATAAAGGCGCAACTTTTACAATGGAGGGGCATCTTGATATTGGGGCCGGAAAAAGAAATAAAACAAGAGAATTTGTTCAGGAAATGGTTGCTAGACTAGAGTCAATTGGTGTAGAACCTAAAATTAAACCGGAGGCTTTTGTAGCATCAAGCTATGCAAACCGGTTTACGAAATAAATATTGATTCAAAAATTTTCTAGGGAGTGCTACACTCCTGTTTTTTTTGTTTAAAAAAAGTCAATAGTGAAGAGAGATACAAAAATGAAAGATGATTCTTTTTAATATGAAGATTAGCTTTCAACTCACTATTGAAAAGAGGATATTATAATGGGGATTTTACATCGAATGCTATCAAAATTGATCCATATTAACTTATGGCATGCTTCTGTAATTGCCATTGGATTAATAATTCTAAGTAGTTTTCTAATGAAAAAAATTGAGCCGGATACGTTTCCACGATATAGTGACGCGCTTTGGTGGACGATGACAACCCTGGTTACGGTGGGGTATGGCGATCTTTATCCTAAAACAATCTTCGGCCAAATTTTTACGATGACCCTTATTTATACGTTTGGAATTGGCGCGATGGGAATCCTGGTCGGTAAGCTATTCCAATTTTTTGCTCAATATAAAAAGAAGAAGGAGGAAGGAAAATTGAAATTTGATGGAAAGAATCATTATGTTTTGATTGGAATATCAAAAGATAAATTAGATAGCATACTCGAAGAAATCCTCCATAGCAATAAAAAATCTAAAGTCGTGGTTGTTGATCATAGCCCACACTCTCCAGTTGAGCATGATAATGTTCATTTTATTAGTGGGAATCCAGCGGATGAAGAGACTTTGTTAAAAGCGAATATATTAGAAGCCCACTCTGTCGCAATTTTTTCCGAAGATCAAAATCAGTTCGCAGCAATTGCGGATGGTAAAACATTATTAATTGCCACACGTGTCGAATCTTTAGCAAAAAAATATGGAAAAAGTATCTATACGGTGGTTGAAATACAGAAAGAATCACATATCTCTTTATTTGAACATGCAAATGTCGATGAGTTTATTCTTTCCAATGCGTCCGTATCCCGGCTTATGGCGCAAGCGTCAATTCATCATGGTTCTAGTAAATTATTTAAACAACTTTTAAGCAAAGCTGATGGAGAGAATCTTTATCAAATTAAGAAAAAACCTCATTGGAAGAACTATAAGGAAGCTGCTTTAGAATTATTTGAACAGGGTGCTACATTAATTTCCGATGGTGGTAGTTTAGATTTACCTAGACGTTCAATGGAAGATATACCGGAAAATGCAAGGATGTTTATTATCTGTGATGAGCAAACATATAACGAAATCAACAATGTATAAAGGAGTATCGTACGGACTATAATTAGGGGAGCGATTATAGGGGAGAAGCACATCTGCTAAATGTGCTTCTTAAAACCCAAACAAAGAACTGATTAGTTTTTTCTTTTTTAATTTCTGAAAAAAACCAAACTCTTCTTTTGTTGCAGCGACCATTTCCACAGAATCTGGATCTGTTTCATCTTCTTTTTCCTTAGTAAGAATCTCGATTTGTTGAGTTAATTGCTCAATCATCTCATTTAATTCTTCAATTTCTCTACGATGTTGTAAAAGTTGGTAGGAGACAATTTCATCTGCCTTCCGATCTACTTTGGCTTCAAGTTCATTTATTTTTTTAAACAGTTTCTCGTAATCTAGTTGCACTTCTTGCTTTACGACTGCATGTCGTTTTTTCTTGGCAGCTGCGGCTATATCCTGAAGGAGGACTCCATTATTAATTTGTTCTTGTATTTTTTTCATCACTTCAATATCTTCTTCGTTAAACACATAATGGCCAAGTTCATTCCGATTCATCTGTAAATTAGCGTGTTTTACCCACCGTTGTATAGTACTGGGTGAAACACCAAGTAATTTTGCTACCGCATTGGTATTCATACTCATCCCTCCCCGATAATCATACATTCGATATAGTTATTGGAAATCCTTTATTGGTGACAAAAGAAGTATTTGTTCGGCAAAGATAGTTAAAATCTTCTGGTCTTCTATGGATTCTGTCGAATGTTTTAAGTAATTTTGAAGCAGAGGCTGTAAATCTATTCTATATTTGAAACTACACTGGGAAAGTATTACACTTTAATATAAATAAAGGCTTAAACTGTAATGGAGACATTGCAAAATGAGTTATTCTGATCTCTTAAGCAAATTATATTTGTAAAAAAGCCTATGATAAAGTATGAGGTGGATGTCATGAGTATACAAAAACGAATTATTCAAGAACTAAATGTAAAACCACAAATTGATCCTAAACAAGAAATCAAAGACCGTGTTGAGTTTTTAAAAAATTATTTAAAAAAGACCAGAGCCAAAGGCTTTGTCCTAGGAATTAGTGGTGGTCAGGATTCAACTTTAGCTGGGAGACTAGCTCAATTAGCAGTTGAAGAGGTCAGAAAAGAAGGCTATGATGGGAAGTTTATTGCCGTACGGTTACCATATGGAGTTCAAAAAGATGAGGACGATGCAAAAGCTGCGCTTGATTTTATTCAAGCCGACCAAGAATATGTGTTTAATATTAAAACCGCTGTTGATGCTACTGAAGCGGAGTTCAACGCAATGGGTCGAAAAACGTTAAGTGATTATCAAAAAGGCAATGTGAAAGCAAGAATGAGGATGGTTGCCCAATATGCAATTGGGGGGGAAGAAGGATTATTGGTGATCGGTACAGATCACGCTGCGGAGGCCGTAACAGGCTTCTATACTAAATATGGAGATGGTGGGGCGGATTTATTACCATTATCTGGATTGAGCAAGCGTCAAGGTAAGGCACTTCTCAAAGAACTGGGCGCAGCAGAGAGGCTATATTTAAAGGTCCCCACAGCAGATCTCTTAGATCAAAAACCAGGACAAGCAGATGAGACGGAGCTTGGTATTTCTTATGACGAACTAGATGACTATCTTGAAGGGAAAGATGTAGCTCCTGATGTAGCTGATAAAATTGAAAAACGCTACCTTAATTCGGAACATAAGCGACAATTACCTGCTACGATGTTTGATAATTGGTGGAAATAAGTTTCTAATTCATCGCCTCCACACTGATTGGGGGCGATTTTCTTTTAAGGAAAAAAGCCCTTCCCATTTGAATGGGGCTAGATAGTAGTTGTTTTGCATAGTTTCCTATTCTTCACGCAATAGACCAAATTTTACGCTGTAATAACAATTCCACGATAAAGACGACTATTAGGATACGGCCTTCCATCATCATCCCTAAATCCTTACAGAGCGTTAGCATAGTTTCATCCTGAACACCTCCAATTAGGAATTGAGGATTTATTCATCTTTAATTTTCCACAAATAACTTTGATATCTACAAACAACAAAAGATACACGAAAAACTCCATATCTTATTTCCGTTATTTGGTGTTGACATTAAGGAACTATTTTAATGCTTTATTTACTTATTAAAGCAGGGTTGAGGACAGAGAACTTGAGAAAAGCTATTATTAGTAACTGAACACGGTAAGTGGTTCTTTCAATAGTATTAAAGAGTCCATAATAAATTGATCTAATCGAGAGCCCTGACCTTCCACGAGAGCGACCAGGGAGGGGAAGTGTTCATCATGTTGCTTTTCGAGTGGATAATGAAGTGGAATTACAAAAGTGGGAATCACTTCTAAAGGAAAAAAAATCCAAATACAGGTTTCGTTGAGAGGTTTTATTTTCGTTCTTTATACTTTCGAGAGCCGAATGGTATCTTGTTTGAATTAGCCACTGATGGTTCTGGTTTTTGAAGAAGACGAGGACTTTGATCATCTGGCAGAAACCTTGGCCTTGCCACCGTACTTTGAGGATCAGAGAGATGCAATTGAAGCGAGCTTAAAGCCATTAGATACAAAAAACTAAATAATCATTAGACTTCTTCGTCTAGACACGGTTAAAGGTCCAAATCTGGGCTTACAAATAATATTCGGAACAATTAAACTATAAATAACTATATGAACGGAGGTGGAAAGGATGTTTAATCAAGCTGTTTTAGTGAGAGGTTTCTGTAATGATTTTCTTTATTTTTTCCGTGCAAAATTTGCGATTGTAGGTGTTAACGGGATAAGTATGCCCTTTTTAAAAACTCAATAGCATGCTAAAACAGTGAATACATCTTTTACTATCGAATAATGTACGGTAGAGAGAGCGCTTTTTCATGCTCTCTTTTTTCGTACCGTCAAAATGATTTAATCATTTGCCATGGGAGGATATGTCTTCTCATGGCTTTTTTATATTCATTTTTAAGGAGGAAAACAAATGTTCACGTGTAGTGTGAACAAAGTTTCAAAATTGTATGTGGTAATACAGTATTTGAAAATATCTCATTTGAAATACATGTAAAAGACAGAGTCGGATTAGTCGGGCGAAATGGTAGTGGAAAGTCGACATTATTCCTATTACTTGCAGGAGTGGAACAAATAGATTCAGGACAAATCCACTGGAGTAAGGGGTTGAAAATTGGTTATCTTGAACATATTCCAAGTACTTCAAACAATATTATAACGCTGGATTATTTAAAAAGCCTTTTCAGGAACTACTCTTATTAGCGGAAAGGATGGAAAGGCTAGAAGAACAAAGGGGCAGGTAATCCAAGAAAATCAAATGCAATACTTGATTGATGAATATGGAGTGCTCCAGGATCAGTTTATTATAAACGGTGGGTATCAAATAAATGCATCTATTGAAAAAATCGTTAACGGTTTAAAACTAACAAAACTATTATAAGCCTTTCTCAAGTTAAAGTGTGGAGAAAAAACAAAGGTTGGTCTTGCTCATCTTCTTCTTCAATCCCCAATCCCCAGATTTAATATTGTTGGATGAGCCTATGAACCATCTAGACATAATGGCTGTTGAATGGCTCGGTACCTTTTTAAAAGAATATAAGGGTACGGTCGTCATTATTCCTCATGACCGTTATTTCCTTGATGAGGTTGTAACTAAAATCCTTGATTTAGAAGATAGTGAAATCGAGCTTTTTCAAACAAATTTTTCTGAATTTCTGAAAGCAAAAGAAGAAAAGGTATTAAAAAATTTCCAAGCATATGAAGTGCAACAAAAGAAAATGAAGAAAATGAAGGATGAAGGACTTCATAAGAGAGCAAGAAATATGGAACGAGCATTAGAAAGAATGGAAAAAATTGAGCGTCTAATCTTGGATCGCTAGAGAATGAATTTATAGCTAAACTCGTCTGAGCGAAGTGGAAAGGACGTGATCTAGTTATCTGGAGTTTCAAAACCGTTTGAGAAAAACTTCTTTTTGAATAAGTAAACATCCACATCCAACACGGAGAGCGGGTAGCAATCGTTGGGGAAAATGGATCCGGGAAGTCGACGTTAATTAAATTAGTTCTTCAGTATTTCCATGCTGATAATGGGCATATTCGGATTGGAAGCAATGTGAAGATTGGTTATTTATCTCATAACACTTTATTAATAACAAAGTGAAAAAAAGCGAAGTTTAAATCTTTCTCGTTCAGATAAGAAGTTAACGAAAGCTAGTATTGAAAAGGAACTAGGAAGAATAGAAATGGAGCTTGTTGAACTAGAAGAAAAAATGAAAACTGTCAATGAGTGGGAAGATCTACAACAATTGAGCCAAGAAAAAAAGACCTAGAACAGAAATGGGCAGGGCTATTAAGAAATTGGATAATATAAGCTAAATTATCGCGAATAATTCCCTACCATCAATAAATAATAACTATGAAGGGGGGATATAAGAATGGCAAAACGGACAAAAAAGAACGATGCTGCTCAAAAAAACAAGCAAGGATTTGATTCAAGTAAAACTGACTCAGAGTTTTCAAAAGAACTCGGAAGCGCTGCCGCAAATCGAGCGCATAAAGAAAAAGCAAAACAAAAGAAATCATCCAAAAACCAAGGGGAATGGAAAGGGATGCATTAATATAATAGCGAAAAAAGCCTTCGCTCATATCAGTGAAGGCTTTTTTCGCTATTATATCGCATGATATATCTTATCGATTTGCTCTTGGAATCGTTCTAAATGAACCATTCTTGCTTCTCGGAGAATTTCTTTTCCATCAAGGTATAATACAAGAACAGGGACAGTAAAAGCCATTAAATAACCTGCGATTTCAGGTACATTCGCAGCATCCACGACCCCAATTTTTATTCTTGGGTACTCTTTTAAAATGTCCTCAACCTGAGGAAGTAAACCATGACAAACACTTCAACTTTCCATCAGTACATAAATAAAACTAAGTTGATTTTCCTTGATAAAACTTTCTACAGCCTCCATCGATGATAAATTCACGTATTTTCACCTCCATGTGGTTTTCAAAAATTACTATCATTGTACCTTTATAGTAACCGTTTGCCATTTAAGGATACATAAAATGTCTTGTTAATAGGAAGTGTGATTTAATGAAAAATCATTGGGATGAACGATTTCAATCGGAAACTTATGTATACGGAGAAGAACCGAATGGGTTATTGAGTCAAGTGTTGATTATATAATCGGTAAGAATCTAATAGTTGCATTCGCAGAAGGAGAAGGTAGAAATACAGTTTTTCTTGCTAGAAAGGGGTTCGAAGTGACAGCATGGGATTATGCTGCAAATGGATTAAAAAAGACACAACAATTAGCTTCTAAAGCATGTTTTCTTTGGCGAGCAAATCCGTGAAGAAGGAATTTTACATACTGGTACAGGGCATGTGATTAAGGGGATCGTCAAGAAAGTGTAATAATGAAATAAAACAAGAAATATCCCTACAGTGGGGAAGATATCTCTTGTTTTTCACTTCAGTTTGATTATGTTGAATAATCTACTAATAAGTGTTGGTCGACGGTTGGTGGGGGAAGGGTTTGCTCTTTCGTATCTGATAATCATACACTGCTCGTTCAATTCTGTAACTTCATTCAAAAGATCAATTTGAAAATGCAGGCAAAAGGAATGCATTACATCATAATCAAATACGTAGGTGGGCTCTGTCTCAGTTCCGATATTTTTCCCGATTG
>Ga0182742_1001483_pt1 | contig 29748 bp, 26 predicted proteins | sample eDN5th37CBELigMG_FD_128880 | JGI IMG/M metagenome (GOLD analysis project Ga0182742, IMG submission 128880) | Enriched Miracle-Growth compost microbial communities from Emeryville, California, USA - eDNA 5th pass 37_C BE-Lig MG (version 2)... ... | reverse complement strand
TGATCACCGTGTGCAGATGTGCAATACACATAAAAATCATTGTTTTCAATTTGCTCTGCATGCAACACAATTTCAATGGTATTAATCATGAATGAGCTTTCCTTTCTTTAACTCTTCTTTAAAAGCACGTAATCGTTTATGCTCATCAGCCAGCTGCAAAATATAATTTTCCCAAACCTCTTCACGTTTCAGCTTCTTGTACTGAGCTTTAATTCTCTTCAAATAACGCACTGCCATTTTGTAATTTTCACGTGTTTTCATCCGAATTTCATGTTGAACAGACTGAACATAAAGAGGCAGCAGCACACCTGGTTCGCTTTTTTCAATTTCCCTTAAGACATATGTATCCATCTCATCGAGGGAAAAACCTAACAGTGTTTGCAGCTCAATCCAAGTCTTGTACTGCTCTTTATCCAAAAGTAAATCATGATACTCGGCATAACTTAACGGCAGCATCATTTTACATGCGCGCTCATACAGCACATCATCATTCGTTGCACGTGCGTACTGTGAGATAAATCTCAATAAATAGCGGATCGTTTGCCGCTTTTCATCAAATGGTAAAGGACTATTAATATATTCGTTGGTACCATTTAATAAATAAGAAATCCAACTCGACAGTCGCTTCCAATTTTTCTTTTTAAAAATATCCTCTACCCAAGGAAAGATAAATGGGAGGGCAGATGGTGTAAGCTTTGTGCGCATGACCTCAAAAATTTCCTCATCACGTGATTGAAGGAAGTTCATATGCATAAGCGCCATTTCGAACTCAATCGCAAAGGAGGGATCTTGTTTCTGCTCTTCCTCCAGATGCTCCTCCAGCCATTCGCGCTCGATTGAAATGAATTTATCACGTCGAAGCAGCTCAATCCATAATAGCTTGTAGAGATTTGTTCGCTCATATTGATACTCCTTGCTCGTAAACAGCAGCTCACGGAAGCGTTCCACACTATCAACTAAATAAGGATCAAGAGCAAATGGCAAAGCATAGCGCTTCATCTCGGAGATGGCCACCTCAACATTATCGATAAGCTGATCAAGATAAGGATAAATAATATGTTGTAACATATAGTCGGTTGGCTTCGTTTCATTAATGAGCTGCAAAATTTTCAAAAACACCGTAACAGATGCCTGAACGATAAAAAATTGCTTCATCTCCGGAGACTTAGGCGCCTTCTTTTTTAAAGCAGAATAATAATGATGAAAAAGACTTTGAAACAGCTGATTTGGAGAAGTTACCTGCTCATACCAGCGCTCAAATTCCCGATCAAAAAAGGCAATCCAGCTGCCAAGAGTATCTTCATAATCTTTTTCAGGCTTTAAAAGTGAACTTGCCTTTTTTACATGCTTTAACACATCGTCAATCGGCTTTTCTTCCTTCCATAGGTCAACAAACGTGCCGACTCGGTCAACACTTGCATATACATAGAGAAACGTTGCAAGCTGATGTCGACAAATCGAATCAGAAGGACAAGTGCATGTACTCATCGAAAAATCATCTAAATCAAGCTCAACTTGAACACTTGTGACATCCTGTACTTTGGCAGACACAGAATGACTTGTTGTGCTCACATTATAAATACTGCCTTGACGATACAAAATGAGTCCCTTTTTCACAACATTCCGATTCTCTTCTTCCTGATGTGAAAGCAACTGTTTAATCTGTTCAGCGGCACCAAGTACAAGTTCTTTACTAAGTTCCCGACCAAGCATAATGAATGGACTCCTTTCAATAAAAAGCAAAGCGCTTTTGCTTATATATAAAGTAAGAATAATTTGAATCATGAAATAAACCCTAATTCATCTATTATACCTTATTTCAAATGGTACAAAAAGGTTTAGGACGAGATTCAAACCGGGGACATAAAAAGGGAGATGGTTCCGAAGGATGTATTGTGACTAAAAAGTGACTAATTCTGATAAAATGGGATATAAATGTCAATTTTTTGCACAAAAAAAGCTTGTCTATAGATAAGCTTCCCAAGTATAATAGTCCCATATTGTCTGATATTGTAAAGAAAACTTGCCGATTGCCGAGCCTGAAGGGCGAAGACAGAGGCGTAGTTGCGCTTATACTTAATTCTTTAAATTAGCCACTACGTCGAACGACCTTCCTCGCTGCTAATTTATACTGCTTAACGTATAAAATGAAGAAAGGAAACCTTTGAATGATGAAAGATAATCAGCTGAAACAAGAAGAGCTGTTACAAATTCTCCTAAGTGCCTATGATAAAGGCGAAGCAAGAACAGACATCACGACAAATGAAATGATCGAAGATATAATTTCTCAAATAAAAAAAGTATATGCGTCATAATAACAGATACGAGCGCCTTTGGTGCTCGTATTTTTAGTATATCTAAGACTTTTAAAGCTAAGTCTTACCCAAGTGTAAGTTAAGCATATATTGATAAAAAATAAATAGTAAAAGCATCACATTTGAAACCCTCAAAGGTACGATTAAAAACAGCCTCCAAAAAGAGGACTGGCCTATCGCCGAGGAATTTTAGAAACCTTAATTCAGACTAAACACACCATACACCCATATATTCCCTTTGTCCGAGACATAATCTTGCGGGTTTATTGGGTTTCCTTCTTTATCATATATATAAATAGAAGCAACTCCATTTGCTGCAGACACTCCTACTCGATATCCACTAGCGATCATCGTTTCATCTGGAGTGACAATAAAGGAGTGAATCTTCTCTGTGCAGCTTTTATAATAGATAAGAACTCTCGTTTGTTCCGTGACAACTTTCTCAATATTCAGAGGAGCATGCCGATCATCATCAACAACCTTCCATCCATCCCCATAATTTTTGATCGACGCAGCAATCTCATACCTTGAGGAATGTCCTCCATATGTAAATCCTACTAGTACTAGGATAACTAGTATCACCAAAATAATTCTTTCAAGCTTCATCAACAAGACCTCCATGATTCTCTTACTCTATATCACTAGATTAGACAAAAGGACAAAAAAGGTCTGTCAGTATATGGAAGAGAAAAATAGGTCCTTCTGTCGATTCCGTTCTCAGGGCTTTCATCACATAAATTCCATCATATCATCTTTAGTATTTTATTTGCTAGGTATATAAAATGGTAGAAACATAAATATATATAATAGAACGAAAAAAACGATTTCATTTATTTGGAGAGTTGGTAAACTAATAGATAACAACTACTTCACACGAATAGAAAAGGGGATTATGATGTACACAATCGGTATTGACTTAGGCGGGACAAACCTTCGAATCGGCTTGTTCAACGAAAAAGGAGAAATCATCACGGAACAAAGCCGTCCAACAGAACCGGAAAAAGGTCCGGAATACGCCATCAGCAACATGGCAGATGCCATCAATGATCTAAAATCGCAATACGACATTAAAGCAGTGGGAATCGGCTCACCTGGCCCACTATCGCCGAGCGCAGGTATCATCATTGAGCCGCCAAACCTCCCAGGCTGGGTAAACGTCCCAATCGTGGACAAGCTGGAGGAAAAAATAGAACTGCCAGTTAAGCTAGAAAACGACGCGAACGCAGCAGCTCTTGCCGAAGCAATACTAGGAGCAGGCAAAGGCGCAAGTAGTGTCTTCTTTGTCACTGTCAGCACCGGAATAGGTGGAGGCTATGTTTTAGGTGGCCAGCTTGTCTCAGGTGCACAAGGAAACTGTGGCGAAATTGGCAACATGATCGTGAATCCCAGTCCGGATGCTTACCATGGCCCGGGGTTAAACAAAGGGGCACTGGAAGGATTGGCATCTGGAACGGCAATCGGTCGAATCGGAAAAGAACGACTAAACATACCAAACGGTGCCCAAGGCGTGTTCCAACTTGCAGAGCAAGGCGACCAGCAAGCACAGGAAATTGTTGCCGAAGCCATCAACTACCTTGCGATTGGACTTGCAAACATTGTTCATACGGTAAACCCAGAAGTGATTGTCATCGGTGGAGGAGTCATGAAATCGAAGGACTTGATCTTAAAGCCATTGATTGAAAAAACAAGAGAGTATGTGTATCCAAGCTTAAAGGAGTCAATAGACATCAAGCCCGCTGAATTAGACCAGAAAGCAGGTCTCATAGGAGCTGGACTGTTACCGCAAAGATAGAGCTTTTACGAAACAAAAAAACGCCTCACTATGTCCAAGCATAATGAGGCGTCTCTATTTATATTAAAACAATAGCTTAAGCAGTAAAATCAACCCGGCCCATAATGGAATACTTAACATCGTGCCCCACATAACTCCATTCAACACATTTCCTTGACTCTCCATTATCAACCACTCCTTATGTAAAAAAATATCTTAAATCTTAACTAAATTATAACTGAAAACGCTTACAATGTCTATACCTATTACTAGAACAGGTGAAAAGTAACGAAAACTCTCTTTTGAAATGAAATACTGGTTAGAATCAACTATTTCTGTAAAACATAAAAGGAGATGGAAGGAGGATAAACATGGTCTCAAATTCACCTGGCAGAATTAATGTCATCTTTCAACATGATGAGAAAAAAGTACATCAATTAATCGATCTCACCCAACTAACAGCATTACTCGGCTCAGACCTTATACATATAGATGAAATGCTAGAACCAAAACGAGTAGACAAAAAAGTGTGGGTGCGAAATATAAATGGGGTAACGCTGCTTATTAAGCTAAAGTAACAGTACAAAACAAAAAAGCCTACAACCGGACTCCAAAGATTGCAGGTCTCTAAAGTCCAATTGTAGGCTTTCCTATGTATGTTCCTACGCAACTCTTCTCTTTTTCTTCCCACAGCGGACACAGCGATCAGAGTAATAGCTGTACTTGTGGTGCTTACTAAACAAACATAGTATCTTTTTCATTTTCTTCACGTAGATCGTCTCCCTAATTCTTAGGTAGCACAGCCATCATAGTTTCACAACCTTAGACCTGGTGCTTTGCGTCCCACTCTTTCAAAAGGTTTGCCTTTGTCTAGTAAAGTATAGTCATATTATACCAGGAGTTGATTATAATAGTGAACAAATACATTTTGACACAATTCTACAAGAAAACCCCACCAAAATTGGTGGGATTTTCAATCGGTTTAATTTAGTAACATTGTAAGTAATGCTGTAAAAAGTACCGTAACAATTGGCAAAGAAGTATACAAGATCACTTGATTTCTCTTTTTTATTCTTGCAGCTTCTTCCGGTGTCATCCAAGCATGATTCGACATCAATCTATTTCCCCTTTTATCTATGATGGTAGCTGGCTGGCATGATTAAACGTAAACGTTAGCCCCTATAGCTTTGCGTCATCACCTTTCAGTGATTTTGCCCTTTTTTCTAATATCGAAAGAAGCTTGGTTGAAATTAATGGGTAATTAGCACTAAAAATAAAGGATTTAATACCTCACCATTGCATCTCAACATCTTGATGGGACCTTTTAATGAATCGATAAAAAAACAAAAGGGTAATAAACAACAGCATCCCGGCTAAATCTAACCCAACATCAAGCAACCGTCCACTACGTGTAAAATATAACTGAGCAACCTCTGTCGACAAAGCCGCAGCCAACGAAACCATCATGACAAGTCCAAGACTCTTCCACGCCCAGTAACCAAGATAAGCTAAAAGGAAGAAAAACAGAACATGGCCAAGTTTCTGACTTAAATAATTAGGATCACTAACATTCATCAAATCATTTTGAAAAAAACTGCTACCATCAGGGTGGGGATTAAAGCGAAACGAAACCTCGTAATCTGTCAAAAGCAAACTCAAGCTTTCTGTACAAGTAAAAACTATAAGACCAATAAGATGGATTCCTACAATAGTAGATCTCAAACCAATCACCTCAACATAGAGGATGGACAAATTACAATCATTTTATTCAAATTAAAAAGCATCTTAATAAAAGATGCCCACCAAACAAAACATTATACAGATAATCTTTTAATAGATCGTTTCCACCCTTTAATATAGAGCTTTCGATCGTGTTGATCTCTAAACACTCTTATTCCAAATAGTCGAAGTGGTGTGTAAATCTCCTTTAATTGAACTAATGGCATAAGACTAACCTCCCTCTTTTTCGTTATGTCTAGTCCTATTGTAACTTAATAACGAACGATATTAAAATTAAATTTCTCTACAAAGAATGACAGGAGATAGATACTTGTGTCGATTTGGAGTGTAAATGTTCATAGAAGGTAATGTTTAAATCTAAGTTCATAGGTTATAGTACCTAGAAAACCTCTCTAACTTTATAAAGATAACCTATAAAAAGATCTAAAAAAATGCCGATAAGATACAGAGAAACTTCTGTTAAATAATATTTGATTTATAAAGGGGGAACATTGCATGACATACAAAAAAACTGGAGCAGAATCGCCAGGAAACAAGGCCTGAAGGCAGATTTAGACTATTGGTATCTCAGATAGCATTTGGTCCACTAGTCCCAAGCATATCGAATATTTTATAAAAGAAGGAGTGAATTTATTATAGAACTATATAATTTACCTTCATAAAAGGAAAACCCTTACATAAATTTGGTACAAATTTCCCAAAAAAGATGTAAAAAAACAGGAATAAACATGATAAGATAATGAAGTGCCAAAAAGAAATGTAAGAAATCAACATAATTTGTCACGAAATGTATCTATAAGGTAGAAAACATCGAAATTATTCTTTATAATAATCAAGGCTTAACGAAATAATAGATCACAATTATCGGAGGTTAATCATGGAAGAAACAATCAGCTTGAAAGAGCTGTTTCTCACATTAAAGAAACGTCTCTCACTCATCATCATCATTACAGCGATCGCAACAGCCACAAGCGGAATCGTTAGTTATTTTCTCCTTACACCAATTTATCAATCTTCAACACAGATTCTGGTGAATCAATCCAAAGATGAACAACAAGTTTATAATGCAGGTGAAGTACAAACAAACCTTCAATTAATTAATACGTATAACGTTATAATTAAGAGTCCTGCTATTTTAGATAAGGTTATTGAAAAGGAAAAACTTGACATGACTGCAGGTGAATTAAACGGCCTAGTAACTGTAGCAAGTGAGCAAAATTCCCAAGTTGTAAATATCACTGTGCAAAATGAGGATCCGAAGAAAGCAGCAGACATTGCAAACTCAATTGCTACAACATTTAAAGAAGAAATTTCAAATATTATGAATGTTGATAATGTCAATATCTTAACACAAGCACAGGTCGGAGAAAATCCATCGCCAATTAAACCACAGCCGGTATTAAATATGGCGATTGCATTAGTAGTAGGAGCTTTGGTTGGTGTAGGAATAGCTTTTCTATTAGAATACCTAGACAACACTATAAAAACAGAACAAGATATCGAAAAGCAATTAGGTTTACCAGTATTAGGTGCAATTACAACAATTAATATGGATGAAGATATGAAAGAACAATCAACTCCAGCAACAATAAGAACGCGAGGTGAGTCTGTTGGCTCGTAAAGATCGACAAAAGTTATTTCAATTACAAAATAGAAGCTTGATTTCAATGACAGCTCCAAAATCACCAATTGCAGAACAGTTCCGTACGATTCGTACAAATATCCAGTTTTCGAGTGTGGATGAAGAATTACAAACGATGATTGTTACTTCTTCAGGTCCTGCGGAAGGTAAATCTACAACAACTGCAAACTTGGCGGTAGTTTTTGCCCAACAGGGGAAAAGAGTACTCTTAATTGATGCTGATTTACGTAAACCAACTGTGCATTACACATTCCGTACTGAGAATCATATAGGATTATCAAACGTGTTAACAAGACAAGCAAGATTAGAAGAAGCAGTGACACTAACAGCTCAGGATAAGCTATGGGTGCTATCGAGTGGGCCAATTCCTCCAAATCCATCAGAATTATTAGGATCTAAAGGAATGCAAACATTATTGGAACAAGCTAAGGACGAGTATGATGTCATTATTCTTGATACTCCACCGGTATTAGCTGTAACAGATGCTCAAGTGTTAGCAAACTTAGCTGATGGTGTTGTTCTAGTCGTAAGTAGCGGCAAAACAGAAACAGATGCTGCTAAGAAGGCTAAAGAATTATTAGAAAGTGCAAAAGCAAAGATACTAGGTGTTGTATTAAATAACAAAAAGCTTCAAGACAGTCAGTATTACTACTACTACGGGGGAAAATAGTCATGTTTCGACAAAATAACCCCCTTTTTCTTTTTAGATTCCTGTGCTACGATAATTCTCGTTCAAATTATAGGGATATAGTATTATAAAATTGTATTTAAATTACATCTTTAAATGTCAAATTCACTACTTATCAATTAACAAAAAAGTAGAAATTAAGATTAAAGCCTCTTTTGAATAATACACTTTAATCATTACTCTTTTTGAGCGTTATTACATTGGTGATGTCTCCTAACCGGCATCATTGGAAGCACTCGGTCATGCAGTGGGTGAGAAAATTACTTACCTTAGACGTTTGCCGTCGATAGGATGATGTGAGGATGGGTTAGATGCCCTCACAATATCTAAAAATATAAAACGAAATAGCAGTAAAGTATTTATTGCTATTTCGTTTTATATTTTCAACTAATTTTAATGAAATAGGTGAATATACATGAAGATTGCTGTAGTTGGGACTGGCTATGTTGGTTTAGTAACTGGTACATGCCTCTCTGAAATTGGACATACGGTTACTTGCATTGATATCGATTCGATAAAGGTTGAAAGAATGCGTGCAGGGCAATCACCAATTTATGAACCAGGCCTAGACGAACTAATGACAAAGAATATTAAAGAAAATCGCTTGTTCTTCACAACCCAACATGAAGTTGGATTTGATGACGCGGATGTAATTTATATCGCAGTTGGTACACCAGAAAAAGAAGATGGATCAGCTAATCTTAAATTTGTTGAACAGGTAGCCAAGGATATAGCTACAAATGTAAAAAAAGATACAATCGTTGTGACAAAAAGTACCGTTCCAGTAGGAACAAACCATTGGATTAAACAAGTCATCTTAGATAACTTGCTTAGTAATGTAAAAGTAGAAGTGGTATCAAATCCAGAGTTTCTTCGAGAAGGATCAGCAATCTATGATTCATTTAACGGTGATCGTATCGTTATAGGTGCTAATAATGAAGGGGCTGCTAATGTTATAGAATCAATAAATAAGCCTTTTGGAATACCTGTATTCAAAACAGATATCCGAAGTGCTGAAATGATTAAATACGCAGCAAATGCATTCCTTGCTACTAAGATCAGCTTCATAAATGAAATTTCAAATATTTGCGAAAAGCTTGGTGCAAATGTTGAGGACGTAGCGTATGGAATGGGACAAGATAATCGAATTGGAACTCAATTTTTGAATGCAGGCATTGGATATGGTGGATCTTGTTTCCCGAAAGATACAAAAGCGCTTGTCCAAATAGCAGGAAATGTTGAGTATGATTTTGATTTATTAAAAGGTGTAATTAGGGTTAATCAAAAGCAACAGGAAAAGTTGATAAATAAATTAAATGAACGTTTTGATAGCTTAAAAGATAAAAAGGTTGCAGTGTTAGGATTGTCATTTAAGCCGAATACAGATGACATGAGAGAAGCAGCTTCAATCGTTATAACACAGCAACTTATTGAAAAAGGTGCAAATGTTACTGCATACGATCCAGTTGCAACTGAGAATGCTAAAAGAATACTAGACTCAAATGTTAATTATTCAACTAGTATAACTGGAGCTTTAAAAGAGGCTGATGTTGCTCTAATACTTACTGAATGGCCTGATATTAAAGAATTAGATTTACAAGTTTTCGAGGAACATATGAAGTTACCAATTATTTTTGATGGTCGAAATTGCTATGATCCACATATAGTTGAGAAATACCAGGTTGAATACCATTCAATGGGAAGACCTTCTGTTACAAATAATAAATTAGTAACTGTTAAATAGTATAAGGGGGACTTGAAATGAAAAAAGTTAGAAAAGCTATTATCCCAGCAGCCGGTTTAGGTACAAGATTTTTACCTGCAACTAAAGCTATGCCTAAGGAAATGTTACCAATTGTGGACAAGCCAACTATTCAATATATTATAGAAGAAGCAATTGAATCTGGAATTGAAGATATTATTATTGTTACTGGTAAGGGTAAACGTGCCATTGAGGATCATTTTGATCATAACTTTGAATTAGAACAAAACCTTATAGAAAAAGGGAAGTATGACCTATTAGAAAAGGTAAAACAATCCTCAAGGATTAACTTACATTATATAAGACAAAAAGAGCCAAAAGGCCTAGGACATGCTGTATGGTGTGCACGTAAATTTATAGGGGATGAGCCATTTGCGGTTTTGTTGGGTGACGATATTGTTGTTAGCGATGAATTGCCTTGTTTAAAACAGCTTATAAACATCTATGAAGAAACGAAGTCTTCTGTAATTGGAGTCCAAAGTGTAGATGATAATCAAACTCATCGATATGGAATTATTGATCCAATCGCATCAAAAGAAAGGCTATATCAAGTAAATAACTTTGTTGAAAAGCCTAAACAGGGAACGGCTCCTTCCAACTTAGCTATAATGGGCCGTTATATACTTACACCTGAGATTTTTAGTATGTTAGAAAAGCAAAAGACTGGTGCAGGAAATGAGATACAGCTGACTGATGCAATTCAAGAATTGAATAAAGTACAAAGGGTTTTTGCATATGATTTTATTGGTAATAGATTCGATGTTGGAGAAAAATTAGGTTTTATAACCACAACTATTGAATTTGCTCTTTTGAATAAGGAACTTCGTGAAGATGTCTTAGTTTATATTGATAACACTCTAAAAAAACATACAGTAGGAAGTGATAGACTTGGATAAAGTTACAACCAAGTATTATTCAGTTGATCAGGTTATCAATAGAGGAGGTAATATATCTAAATTATATAGTGTTTCTAAAAGAATTATTGATATAATATTTGCACTGTTTGGTATTATAATATGTCTTCCAATTTTTATTGTTATAAGTGTCTTTTATTTACAGGGAGAATCGAAAGGCCCCATTTTATTTAAGCAAGTGCGTATCGGGAAGAATGGAGAAAAGTTTAATATATATAAGTTTAGATCAATGATCGTTAATGCGGAAGAAGTTTTAAAATCTGATGAAAAGCTTTACCAAAAATATATAAAAAATAATTTCAAGTTAGAGCAGGATGAAGATCCTAGAATAACTAATATAGGGCGCCTATTAAGAAAAACTAGCCTAGATGAATTGCCTCAACTTATAAATGTACTTATTGGGAACATGAGTCTAGTTGGACCTAGACCAGTTGTGTTAGAAGAACTACAAGAATATGGTGAAAGAAAAAGAGAGTTTTTATCAGTTAAGCCAGGAATAACAGGTTATTGGGCCATAAGTGGTAGAAGTGATGTTGATTATCCTGAAAGAGTCGATCTTGAACTTTATTACGTATATAATCAGTCGCTTTTGCTTGATATAAAAATAATATTAAAAACAGGTTTAATGGTTGTCTTAAAAAAAGGTGCGTACTAACTTCTTTTTCTATTAAACTTGTAAGATATTAAATCCTTTACTATTGGACATAAGGAAATAATCCTAACTTATTCAATTGTAGGGGATTTTTAATTAATTAATAAAAGAAAAAAATTAAAATTAGGTGTAATAATGTCAATATATAAAAAAACCATGTGGTCATTCCTAAGTATAGTTGGAGTTCAGGTAATAAATATTATTGCGAATATATTCTTAGCACGAATATTAGTTCCAGAGTATTTTGGAATATTAGGTATGGCTATTGTATTTGCAGGACTTGCATTTGTTATACAGGATTCAGGATTTAGCGCATATTTAATTTATACAAAAAATAAAACAAAAACATTAATACAAACTACGCTACTAATAAATATTTTCTTCTCATTATTATTGGCGATTCTTATATATGTTTTATCCCCTTCAATTGCTATTTTTTATAATAGCCCTGAAGTAGAAACAGTTATAAAATATATTAGTATTGGTATTGTATTTGGATCTATTGGAACTACTTCAAAGGCATTGTTGATGAGGGAAGGTAAATTTAACAAGGTAACTTTAATTGATATATTTTCTGAAATAATTTCCAGTGTCTCTGCAATAATTATTGCTCTATATTTTGATGGGCTACTAGCAATATCCTTAAAATATATACTTAGACCAACTTTTCAGTCAATATTTTCAATTATAATAGAGCCAATTTCCTTGAAAAATGTGGTTTTTGATATAAAAGAGATAACATCTTTAGTATTGTTTAATTACAAAGTACTAGGTTCGCAAATCTTTATGTATATTAATAATAATATTGATTATCTAATAGTCGGCAAAAATTTAGGGAATTATACCCTAGGATTATATACAGTAGCATTTCAGTGGGGGTCAATTGCAAGGTATTATATTTCAAATGCAGTAATGAGAGTTTTATTTCCTGAGACATCGAGGTTAGAAAATGATTTGGAAAAAGTAAGAGGGTTATTTTATAATGTTGTCTCAAAATTAGCAATGATAACATTACCTGTTTGTTTTGGTCTCTCCATGGTCTCGAAGGAATTTATCCACATTGTTTATGGGAATGAGTGGCTCGGTGTTGTTGATCCACTGAGAATACTATTAATTGCTGGGGGAATAGCTTCTATTACTGTTATTGGAGGGCCGATGCTTAGAGGGATTGGCAGACCTCAAATAGAAATGTATATAAGCATTATTTCCTGTGTTTTTTTTAGTGTACTTTTAATTATATTTGTTAAATATGGATTAAAGGTAGTTGCGTATGTTGAATTATTTAGAGTTATTATAATTGAATCTCTAAGAATCGTACTTTTAAGAAAATATTTAGAAATAAAGATAAGAAAAGTATGGAAACTTTTACTACCGACCTTACTGTCATTATTCATAATGATAGTAGCTATAATAACGTTTCATCATCTATTTAAAGATATTATAAATATATACCTTCTATTTTTGTTGAAAATCAATATTGGTATATTTTCATACTTATTTACGTCATATTTTGTTAATAACAAGGAAATGAAATTTTTAATTAACAAACTTATTCCGAAGAGGAGTTAATATGGAAAAAATATTAATTGTTAATAGCTTTTATTATCCTACAATTATTGGAGGAGCAGAAATTTCAACAAAGTTATTAGCTGAAGATTTAAAAGAAAACTATGAAGTTTATGTATTGACTACTGGTAATCATAAGAACAATATCATTAAAGAAGTTATAAATGGAATCAATATAATCAGACTACCAAATTCAAATATATATTCCCATGAATGTAAAAAGAATAGAAGTTCAATTCAAAAACTCATATGGCACACAATAAATACTTATAACCCTTTGCAAAAAAAAGTTATTGAAAAAGTTATAAGAGAAGTTAAGCCTAATTTAATTCACTCTCAAAATTTAAGTGGTATAGGAACTTACTTGTGGGAAGTTGGTAGTAAATTTAATATACCAATAATCCATACAACAAGAGATTATTCTTTATTTAGTCCAATTAACAATAAACTTTTAAATAATGTATTTTCAAAAATAAATAGAAATAGAAGTGAAAATGTCAATGGAGTAGTTGGAATCTCAAGCTTTATATTAAAAAAGCATATTGAATATAAATTTTTCCCTTATGCAAGTCAAGGGATTATTCATAATGTTATTAATATTAAAAGATATGAGCGAAAAGAGAGAAAACAAGGTGATCCATTAACAATTGGTTTTTTTGGACAACTTGAAGAAATAAAAGGCGTTCATTTATTAGTAGAAGCAGTAAAGTTGATTAAAAAAGATGTTGTCAGAGAATTAATAATATGTGGTGCAGGATCTTTAGAGAGTTCGTTAAGAATAGAATCTAATAATGATTCTAGAATAAAAATTAAAGGTAAAGTATCACCGGAAGAAGTTAGTAGACAAATGGCTAATGTAGATATAGTTGTAGTGCCGTCAATTTGGGATGAACCTTTTGGAAGAATTATAATTGAATCCTATAATCAAGGTACACCAGTTATAGGATCTAATGTGGGGGGAATCCCAGAAATAATATTTGAAAAAGACTATTTGTTACATGAAGTAAATATTGAATCCATTAAGGACAAATTGGAACTTGAATATAATAAAACCAGTGAAGAAATTAGTAATAATATAAGAAAAAGTTATCAATCAAGCGAAAATTATAAAGAAAATATAAACAGTTATAAAGATTTCTATAATTCTATAAAATACGGTGATAAATTTGTTAGATAAAGCCCTTTCAATAGATACACTAATTTTTATATTTACAACATTGATTTTTATAATATTGATAAATAAGAAAAAAGTAAATTTTTACTCAAAACTAGCAATCTGCCTATTATTTTTAGCGTTTAATTCCTCATATAATATAATGGTTAAAAGGGTACATGATTTTAATATCCAAATTCCTAGAAATTTCATTTGGAATTTTGACGTTATAAGTTCCTTTAGTTTATTTGATTTAATATTTATATTATTAATGATACTGGGCATTCCTTCCATATTAAAGGTTATTCAGGATGATTTTTTAGTTAGGATAACTTTTATTAGAGATATATCAATAATAATTATTGGTACAATTTCATATGTTCTTTTTGAAGGTTATTGGCTAGATGGTGGGAAGAATTATATATTGACGATAAAAGGATTAGTTTACTTTTGTGGTGCATTATTCTTAACAATAAAGTACTTGAATTTTGAATTTAGTTTAAAAGACTACCTATTACCTATTTCATTAATTTTATTTAATGGTTTATTTTCATTGCAATTCTTTCCTACACAGGAAATTTGGGTAAGGTATGGTCAAAGAATAAAAATATTAGATCAAGAAGATGCTTATACAATATCATTATTTATAATTACTTTATTAATAATTTATGTGAGTTTTAGTAATATAAAAAACAACAAAAAAATATATTATACTACTATATTTTTTTTAATTGCCTTTTTCCTTCAAAATGCTCTTTCTATTTATAAAACTAACTTTGTATATTATGTATATGTACTGATGATTATTCCATTTTTAGGTATAACAAAAAGACAATTTATAAAATGGTACTCCTTATTAACTATTATAATGATTATTACAATATTAGGAGCAGGAATTGTTATTAATATATCTACTTCTCAATCGATTATGACAAGGTCAAGTCAAATAGAAGATTATTTCTCTTATATTAATAGTCAATTTCCAGGAGCGCATCTCATTGGTTCAGGAATTGGTACCCCTTATTATTCGGTTTCGGAAACCAATGACCTTGGAGAAGTTAAAATTATTGACAAAGAAAACTCTATGAATAGTAATTATAAATTTACATTCCAAATACCGATATTATTTATATACAAATATTCTGGAATACTTGGGATTATATTATTTTTATTATTTTGGATAATAATTTTACTTAAAATGTTTAAAGAGTTTAAGGTTGTTAAAAATAGTAATATGTCTGATTTTAGTAAGTCTGAATACTATTCAATAGCTATCTATTTAACATTTTTTTCAATCCTTTGGGGTTCAGTAATGCTAGGGGGTACAACGCCTTTCTTCATCTTCTTAGGCTTTATCATAGGGAGATTATATTATTTAAGGAAAAAATTAATTACGCCTTAATTTAGTAATATATATTATTTATAGAATTGGAGAAATCAAGTTGAAGATATACATTAATGGTCGTTTTTTGACCCAATCCATTACAGGAGTTCAGCGATTTGCAAGAGAGATCGTAAAAGAACTTGATAATCAATTAGAAGGAATGGATTTAATTGTAGAAATAATTTTACCTAAAAATAGTAATTTAAGAGAATCTTATAAGAATATATCGATTCGGCAGGTTGGGAATTTCAAAGGTCATCTTTGGGAGCAGCTAGATTTACCTCTTTATACTAAAGGCAACTTACTTATAAATTTATGTAATACTGGACCTTTGTTTAAAAGAAAGCAATTTGTTGTAATTCATGATGCTGCTATTTATAAAAATACTGGAACATACTCAAATAAATTTATCATGTGGTACAAAATATTGTATAAGTTTATCACTAGAAATTCTATAAAGGTTATGACAGTCTCTGAGTTCTCTAAAAAAGAGATTTCACGATTTACAAAGATCAATTCAGAGGAGATTGTAGTGATTTCTGAAGGAAGAGAACATATTGAAAGAATTAAATCTTCTAACGAAGTTTTAGAGAAATACAATTTGAAACCAGATAATTACTTGTTAGCTGTAAGTAGTATGAATCCTAATAAGAACTTTTCTTGCATATTAGAGGCGATAAAATTAATACCAGATTTTAATGTGAAAGTTGTTATTGTCGGAAGTGAAAATGAAAAGATATTCAAAAATATTGGTGAAACATTAAATAGTGATTCTTTATTAAAAGTTGGTAATGTAAGTGATGAATGCTTAAAAGGTCTATACGAAAATACACTTTGTTTTATATTCCCTTCTTTCTACGAAGGATTCGGGTTACCACCATTAGAAGCAATGACATGTGGCGCCCCAATGATTGTATCAGAAACTGCTTCTATGCCCGAAGTATGTGGAGAAGCACCTCTTTATTTTAATCCTAATGATCCAACGGAATTATCAGAGAGAATTAGAGATATTCTAAGCTGTCATAATATAGAATACTTTAAAGATAAAAGTCTGAGACAATCTAAAAACTTTTCCTGGAAAAATGGGGTAAAGACACTTATCAATAATATACATGAGGTGAAATGATGAAGGTTGCAATAATTCATGATTGGTTAGTTACGTATGCAGGCGCTGAAAAAGTGCTTGAAGAGATACTAAAGATATATCCTGCTGCAGATTTATATAGTTTAATTGACTTCATTGAAGATGATAAACGGGGATTTATACAAAATAAAACAGTAAAAACTTCATTTATACAAAAACTTCCTTTTGCTAAAGCAAAATATCGGAACTATCTCCCATTAATGCCTATAGCAGTAGAACAGCTAGATGTATCTAGTTATGACTTAATAATTTCAAGTTCACATGCTGTGGCAAAAGGAATTATTACTGGTCCAAATCAAATCCATATTTCATATGTTCACTCACCAATCCGCTATGCCTGGGATTTACAACACCAATATTTGAAAGAAGCAGGATTAGAAAGAGGTATTAAGGGGACATTAACAAGATTTTTACTTTATAAAATAAGGAACTGGGACTATAGGACGGCGAATGGTGTTGATTATTTTCTATCCAATTCCAACTTTATAAAAAGTAGGATTTGGAAAGTCTATCGTAGAGAGGCTAATACAATATATCCACCTGTTGATGTTTCATCCTTTTCATATAATGAAAAGAAAGAGGATTTTTATGTTACAGCTTCTAGAATGGTACCATACAAAAAGATTGATATTATTGTGGAAGCTTTCAGCAAAATGCCGGATAAGAGACTGATAGTCATTGGTGACGGACCGGATTTTAAGAAAATAAAATCCATTGCAAAAGAAAATATTGAAATTTTAGGTTATCAGTCATTTGAAGTCTTAAAAGACTACATGCAAAGAGCTAAGGCTTTTGTTTTTGCCGCTGAGGAGGATTTTGGAATTACACCTGTTGAAGCTCAGGCTTGTGGCACTCCAGTAATTGCATATGGTAAAGGTGGGTCATTGGAAACAGTACGAGGTATAGATGAGAGGGAGAAACCAACTGGTCTATTTTTCTATGAACAAACTTCCCATTCAATAGAACAGGCAGTTAAAAAATTTGAATTAATTCATGAGAAGTTTACACCATTAAACTGTAGAGATCATGCTATAAATTTTTCGCCTGAAAGGTTTAGGGAAGAATTTAAACACTTTATTGAGAGTAAAGGTAGTGAAAAACTAAATCATAAGGAAGTAGAGGTAGTATAAATGAAGTTAATACTATTATCAGGCGGATCTGGTAAACGCCTATGGCCACTGTCAAACGATTCTAGATCAAAACAATTTTTAAAAGTACTTGAAGGCTCATTTGGAAAAGAGTCAATGGTACAGCGTGTATGGGGACAAATAGAGAATGTTGGATTATCTGATTCAACAGTTATTGCAACAGGTAAATCTCAGGTAGATATGATACAGAATCAACTAACTAATAGAGCAGGACTTATTATAGAACCGAACAGACGTGATACTTTCCCAGCAATTGCATTAGCAACTTCATATATATACTCTATTAAAAAGGCAAATTTAGATGAAGTCGTTGTTGTGCTTCCTGTTGATCCATTTGTTCAGGATAATTTCTTTGATAGAGTAAAAGAGCTAGAACAGTTAATCAATAATAGTAATGCAGATATTGCATTAATAGGTGTAAAACCAACATATCCATCGTCAAAATATGGATATATTGTGCCTAGAGATGATATTCATGAATATGACTACATCAAAGTAGATAGATTTACTGAAAAGCCGTCAGAAAATGCTGCGCAGGAACTTATAGGTAAAGGTGCTTTATGGAATTGTGGCGTCTTTGCATTTAAACTCAGCTACTTAATTAATTTATTAGAAGGTAAGGGTCTTCCTTTACATTATGATGAGCTAGTTGAGCAATATGATCAACTTCCAAAGATTAGTTTCGATTATGAAGTTGTCGAAAAAACAAATAATATTGTTGCGCTTCCATATGATGGATATTGGAAGGATCTTGGGACATGGAATACTTTAACGGAAGAAATGAGTACCAACCAAATCGGAAATGGTGTAATTAGTAAAGATAGTAAAAATACACATCTTATCAATGAGTTAGATATACCTGTAACTGTACTAGGATTATCGAATGTAGTTGTTGCAGCAAGTCCCGATGGAATACTAGTATCTGAAAAAGAAGCGAGTCCTCGAATTAAAGAATTAGTTGGTGAATTTGAAAATCGACCTATGTATGAAGAGCGCATTTGGGGTTGGTATCGTGTGCTTGACCATACAAAATATGAAAATGGTAATGAAGTATTAACAAAGCGTATTGGTATTGAGGCAGGAAAAAACTTGAGTTATCAATTTCATAACAAAAGAAGTGAAGTCTGGACAATAGTAAAGGGTGAAGGTGTTTTTGCATTAAATGGGAACCTTAAAGTTGTTCGAAGTGGTGAAGTTTTAAAAGTAAACCAAGGTGATCACCATGCAATAAAAGCTGTAACCGACCTTGAATTTATAGAAGTTCAAAGTGGTAAAGAGTTAATTGAGGAAGATATTGTTAGAGTTTATGGAGATTGGGCTGAAATTGAGAATGAATGCTACTCTTTAAATAAATAATTTAATGTGGCCACTTTCTAATAGTGGCTTTTTATTTGTCATTAACTTTAGTAAAGGGTAGATATATTTTTTATTACTCAATTTTAGTTACTTAGCATCAACTTACTATATTTATATATCAAATTACGCCATTCTAGTTCATTAAAGAAGAGGAGATTCACAAAAATGAAACAACTAATCTTTTTAAAACCAACTTTCCAAAAACGGATCTGGGGTGGAACTAAACTAAAAGAAACCTATCAATACAACATCCCATCAGATCAAACCGGAGAGTGTTGGGCAATATCTGCACATGCAAATGGGCAAAGTGTAGTTCGTGAAGGTATATTAGAAAGCAAAGCATTAGGGGAGATCTGGACTGAACATCCAGAGTTATTCGGTAATTTTAACAGTGATCGTTTTCCGCTATTAACAAAAATACTGGATGCAAATGATGACTTATCTGTACAAGTACATCCAAATGATAAGTACGCAAAAGTCAATGAAAATGGTGAACTTGGCAAAACTGAATGCTGGTACATTATTGATTGTGATGAAGATGCAGATATGATATTTGGCCATCATGCACAATCCAAGGATGAATTCATCCAGTTAGTGAATGAAGGCAAATGGGAAAATCTTTTACAGAGAATCAAAATTAAACCAGGTGACTTTTTCTATGTTCCAAGTGGCACAATTCATGCTCTATGTAAAGGGACATTAGTACTTGAAACACAGCAAAGTTCTGATACAACATATCGAGTATATGACTATGACCGTCTTGGACAAGATGGCAAGCTTAGAGAGCTTCACTTAGAAAAGGCAATTGAAGTGACATCCGTGCCTCATACAGTTCAAAATACATTACCAACTATCACGAAACAACCAGGAGGTACGGTAACAACATACGTAAATGAAGAGTACTTTTCTGTTTATAAATGGGAAGTTGAATCTTCTCTACAGCTAACACAAGATAAGCATTTTATTTTATGTAGTGTTATAAGAGGTAATGGTCACATACAAACAGAAGAAGGAAACTTCAAAATAGAAAATGGAGATCATTTTATTCTTCCATATGAAATGGGTTCTTTAACGATTGAAGGAAACGTACAAATTATTGCATCACACCCAAACAATGGAGGAACACAACAATGACTTGGGCAACTCAACTAGAAAAGTGGCTAGCTTTCAACGTATTAGATTCAGAACTAAGAGAGCAACTGCTTGTCATGGAAAAAAACCACAAAGAAGTAGAAGATGCTTTTTACAAGAACCTTGAATTTGGAACAGGTGGAATGCGTGGAGAACTTGGGCCTGGTACAAATCGTTTAAATATTTATATGATCCGAAAAGCAACAGAAGGATTAGCTAAGTATATTGAAGAAAACGGTGAGGTAGCGAAGAGAAGAGGTGTCGTTGTAGCATACGATTCACGTCATAAGTCACCTGAGTTTGCTTTAGAGGTTGCTAAGGTCTTAGGGAATCACGGAATTAAAACATATATCTATGAAGAGTTAAGTCCAACACCAGAATTGTCATTTGCCGTTCGTTACTTACATGCATTTGCTGGAATTGTTATCACAGCTAGCCATAATCCTCCAGAATACAATGGATATAAAGTATATGGAGAAGATGGCGGACAGATTCCACCAGAAATGGCAGATAAAATTATTTCCTACGTTAACAATGTGGAAAACGAATTAACAATAGAAGTAGTAGAAGAAAAGGAACTACTTGAAAAAGAGCTATTAACTTATATCGGTGAAAAAATTGATCAGGCTTATATTGAACAATTAAAAACGATTCAATTAAATAAAGAGTTGGTTCAACAAGTAGGAAAGGATCTTAAGATTGTGTTCACTCCTCTTCATGGTACAGCTAACAAATTAGTACGAGCTGGATTAGAAGCATTCGGTTTCAACAATGTAACTGTTGTTAAAGAACAAGAGCTTCCTGATCCTAACTTCTCTACTGTAGAATCACCAAACCCTGAAGAGCATGCTGCATTTTCACTGGCGATACAGTACGGTAAACAAAAAGATGGGGATATCCTAATGGGCACAGATCCAGATGCTGACCGACTAGGAGTAGCCGTAAAAGATCCAAACGGCGAATACACTGTTTTAACCGGTAACCAAATGGGAGCACTAATGCTTCATTATTTACTTTCTCAAAAGAAAGAACAAGGAAAATTACCAGAAAATGGTGTAGTTGTTAAAACTGTGGTGACTTCAGAAATAGGACGTGCAATTGCAAAAAGCTTTGGTATTGACACTATTGATACTTTAACTGGATTTAAATTCATCGGTGAAAAAATAAACTTATTTGAACAAACAGGTCAATACCAATTCCTATTCGGATATGAGGAAAGCTATGGATACTTAATTGGAGATTTTGTAAGAGATAAAGACGCTGTTCAATCTGCAGTATTTGCAGCAGAAGTAGCTGCATATTACAAATCTCAAGGCAAATCACTATACGATGGTTTACTAGAAATCTTTGAAACATACGGCTATTATAAAGAATCCCTACAATCCTTAACATTAAGAGGGAAAGACGGAGCAGAACAAATAGCAAACATCTTAACAACATTCCGCACAAACCCACCAAAAGAAATAGCGGGAGTAAAGGTAGTGGCTATTGAAGATTTCCAAGCTAGTGCAAAAACAATTATTCACCAAAATACAACCGAAACAATAGAATTACCAAAATCAAATGTCCTAAAATACCATCTAGAAGATGGCTCATGGTTCACAATCCGTCCATCGGGAACAGAACCAAAGGCTAAATTCTACTTTGCTGTAAAAGGGAACTCCTTATCAGAAAGTGAACAATTGCTTACGAGTGTTGAAGAATCGGTAATGGGCTTAGTTGATAAGATTGTTAAAACAATATAATGTAATATAAGGGGACAGTTTTGAACTGTCCTGGATTTTTAAAATTCGATAATTTAACATTTCTAAAGGTGTGTATCTCAGTTTTTTAATGAACTTTTCTTTTCTTCTATAACCCCCAATAATAAAATTCTCAACAATAAATCTCAGCAACATTTAATTATTTCACAATGAAAATAATAGTCCTTGAAAGCTCTGTATACTTGCAATAAACTACAAACAAAGAGGATCTTTGAATATATTTAAGGGTTAACTGATATCCTATATAGTTTCTAAATGTGAATGTATAATTAATAAATCAAGAAGATAATCATATCTAAAATAGAAAGAGGTTTTAAACAATATCTAAACAAAAAGTACTAGTAACAGGTGGAGCAGGCTTCATTGGTGGCAACTTTGTTCAATATATGGTTAATAAATATCTTCAATATGAAATTTATAGCCTTGATTTACTAACATATGCTGGAGATATCACAAAACACAAAGATATCCAAAACAAAGCTAATTATTACTTTGTAAAAGCAGATATTGCTGATCGTGAAGCAATCTTTAATCTCTTTAATAAAGAAAAGTTTGATTACGTTGTTCACTTTGCAGCAGAAAGCCATGTGGATCGTTCGATCACAGATCCCGAAGTATTTGTTCGTACAAATGTCCTTGGTACCCAAGTATTACTGGATGCTAGCAAAAACATTAATGTGAAAAAGTTTGTACATGTTTCACTGATGAAGTATATGGAGAGCTGGACTTTGATTCAACTACTTTCTTTACTGAAGCAACTCCATTACAACCAAATAGCCCATATAGTGCAAGTAAAGCATCTTCAGATTTTTTAGTTCGTGCTTATCATGAAACCTTTGGTCTACCTGTCAATATTACTCGCTGCTCAAACAACTATGGTCCATATCATTTCCCTGAGAAATTAATCCCTTTAACTATTTCTCGTGTGTTAAATGATCAAAAGGTTCCTGTGTATGGTGATGGGAAAAATATTCGTGATTGGTTACATGTATTAGATCACTGTTCTGCGATTGATCTAGTCTTACACGAAGGTAAAAATGGAGAAGTATACAATGTCGGTGGACACAATGAACGAAAAAATCTAGACGTTGTAAAAACCATTATTAAAACATTAGGAAAATCAGAAGACTTAATTGAATTTGTAAAAGATCGTTTAGGTCATGATAAACGATATGCGATTGACCCTACTAAGCTAGAAAAGTTAGGTTGGAAACCAACGTATAACTTTGAAACCGGAATTGCTCAAACGATACAATGGTACTTGGATAACCAAGAGTGGTGGGAGCAGATTTTAAGTGGTGAGTATCAACATTACTTTGAAAAGCAGTATTCTTTATAATTTAAAAATTAGTAATACAAAGGCAACGGAAGCATTATTTTTCCGTTGCCTTTACTTTGTGAAAATTAAAGTGAAACAAGGGGATGGTTCTTACATTTGTCAAAATTCCACACTGTGCTAGGAATATTTTGAAAAAGGGAAATACACGTACAAAAAAATCCACAAAAAAACAGGATACGCAAAAGAATATCCCGTTTTCTGTCAGGTAGTCACTAATTACCTAAACCCTCTCAACAACCCCATCCAACTGCGGCTTCCGTCCCTCCATAGGATTCGTACTTTCAAAAGCATAAGCAGCCTTTATAATCATCTGTTCATCAAATGCATTACCAATAAACTGAATCCCCACCGGCATATTTTCACTTAAGCCGCAAGGAACAGAGATGCTCGGCAGGCCAGTTAGGTTTGCTGGTGATTGCAAGCGAATGAGTTCGTCTGATACTTTTAGCTCTTGGTTGTTGATGATTGTGATTTCTTGGCCAATCGTTGGTGCGGTAAATGGTAGTGTAGGGGCAAGGATGGTATCGACTGTTTTAAAGATTTCTTGGAATTCTTGTTTGATTTTGTAGCGGATTTGTTGGGCTTGTACGTATTCGACTGCACTTGGGATTTCGCCTAGTTCTAGTGAAAGGCGGACGTCTTTTCCGAAGTCTTCAGGACGTCTTTTTAAATTTGTGTGATGAATGGCGCTTGCTTCTGCTAAGACCGTAATCATTTCCGCATAGTGCGCGTTTTTGAGGCTTGGGATTTTTATTGGCTTGATTTCAGCACCTAATGTTTTCAATGTTTCAATCGCTTTGTCAAATAGCTCTTGGACACCAGGTTGGAGGTTTGTTAGGTAAAAGTCTTCCTCGACACCGATAACCATTCCTTTTAAATCCTCGGATAATCCGGTTGTGTAGGATGTTACTGGTCTATCGATTGTTGTTGGATCTTTCGGGTCAAATCCGGCAATGTATTCAAGGAGAATCGCGGCATCTGTCACTGTTTTTGTCATTGGACCGGCATGATCCAGGCTCCAGGATAATGGAAAGACCCCGTGTTTACTCACTCGTCCATGGGTTGGCTTTAATCCGACAATTCCGCATACAGCAGAAGGGATGCGAATGGATCCGCCGGTATCAGTACCAAGAGAGGCAATTGTCATATCTGCTGCGACTGCTGCACCTGATCCGCCGCTTGAGCCTCCCGGGATTTTCTCTAGATCCCATGGATTTCGGCATGGGCCAAAGTGAGGGTTATTGTTTGTTCCACCCCATGCATACTCATGCATATTCAATGTCCCTGTAAAAATGACGCCTGCCTCAGCTAATTTTTCAACGACAGTTGCACTATAGCTTGGTTTAAAATCCTTATGGATCTTAGATCCCATCGTCACCACTTTGTCTTTCACATAGAAAATGTCTTTCAGTGCCATCGGAATTCCGTGAAGCTTGCCTTTATAATTTCCTTTCATGATCTCACTTTCGGCGATTTTTGCTGATGTTTGCGCATCTTCAGCATCGACACGAATGTAGGCATTGGTTTGCTCATTGTATGTTTCCACTTGCTTTAAGACAGCTTCTGTCACTTCCACTGGTGAAACTTCTTTTGATTCTAGTAATGGCGCTAATTCTCCAATCGATTTCTCAGCTAATTGTTTCGTCATCTTATTTCCCCCCAGTTGGAATATTGACTAAGACCATATTGCGATCATCTAGTTCCAATTCATCGACAGAGACTCTCATTTTTTCTAACTCTGTGAGTCTTTCCTCTAGCAAATCATAATTTTCCTTCGCGATCGGTAGACCTTTCAGCTGACTAGTAAGATAAAGATAATCCTTCATGTTTTTCCTCCCTTATCAAATTGTTCCACTTGATGTTAAGTATCTTAACGTTGCTAATCCCAAATTTAACGGAAACTTCTAAATATTTCAACAATAATTTCTAAATTTTATGAAAAAAGATAAATGAAACCGCTTTACTCGGATTTGTTGTTATAAAACTTTACAAAGGGATGGACGGTGAATTTGAAGAAGTGGTACATTTCATACCATCAATCGATTGAAAATTCAGACTGTTTTTATGGGAGGAGGATTCTTTTGCCGTTACAATCTCTTAAACTGTTATTCATTTCTATCTTGGCCATTTTAGTCACTGGCTGCAGTTTAGTAGGATCAGCGGAAGATAGAAAGACACTTATTATCGGAATTGAATCAGAAACAGATGTGTTAGATCCTCATCGTGCAGGTGGCTGGGTAACCTTTAGGGTGAACTATCAAATGCATGAATCATTAGTAACCGAAGACTTATCAACAAATGCACAGCAAACACCTGCTTTAAAACCCGGCTTGGCAGAAAAGTGGACAGTTTCAGAAGATGGACGAACGTATACGTTTTATTTAAGAGAGGGGGTAGAGTTCCATGATGGCACACCTTTCAATGCCGAGGCTGTAGATTTCAATATTAGAAGAGTATGGGATAAGGATTTCGACTATTATGATGCCCGCTCCGCTGGACAGCTTTCTTCCACCTATGGAAGTTTAAAAGACGTCGAGATTGTCGATGAATACACAATTAAATTTGTGATGGAGCAGCCATTTGCACCATTTTTACGAATGCTGGCACAAGGAGGAATGGGTTCTGGAGGCATGATTAGTCCGGCTGCCCTTAAAAAATGGGGGAATGATGGGTATGCAGAACATCCATCAGGAACAGGCCCGTTTACATTCACCGAACGTGTCCGCGGCGAAAAAATTGTCTTAGATAAGAATGAAAACTATTGGGGGAAAAAGCCGAACATTGATCGGGTCATCTTTCGACCGATTCCGGACCCTGCCGCACGTGTGCTGGCACTTGAAAGTGGTGGTGTCGATATTATTTCCGTCCCTCCGCCTGACAGTGTTGACGTTTTAAAGGAAAAGGGCTTTAAGGTTGTTGACGGAAATGTTCCTCATGTTTGGTATTTAGCGCTCAATTTTAATAATAAAGAAATGCAAAACAGTAAAGTGAGAGAAGCGATTAGTTTAGCGATTGACCGCAAAGGGATGTCCGAACAATTGCTGCAAAATACAGTAACACCGGCAAAGAGTGTCTTATCGCCGGCAAATGAGGCGTATGATGACCAGTTTAACGGGTATGAATACAACCCTGAACAAGCAAAAAAATTGTTAGCAGAAGCTGGCTACCCTGACGGCTTTGAGACAGTTTTCCGAACATCTGTTGATGGTTCCGGTCAATTGATTCCGGTGCAAATGGCGGAGTGGATTCAACGGGATTTAGGTGAAATCGGGATCAATGTCAAGATCGAAACCTATGAGTGGATTTCATATCTTGGTTTATTTTATCAAGATGCACCTGAAGAAATCGGCTTTTCACAAATGTCATGGGGAATGTCGACACCTTATATCTTATCGATCATGTCTCACTCAGAAAGTGGTTCAAATCCTGGTAATTACAAGAATAGTGAAGTCGATCAATTAATGGAGAATGCCTTGATTGAAACAAGCAATGAAAAATCAAATGAGTATTGGCGATTGGCGAATCAAAAAGTCACTGAAGATAAGGGGATCATCGGGATCGTCAATGATAAAGCCCCATACGCGATGTCTGCAAATGTAGAAGGATTTATTGTCCCGAATGAGGAGTGGTTCAGTTTAATTGATGTAGATGTAAAATAACCAAAGTTCAATTAAAGGCGGTGTGAAACATGCTAACTTATGCGATCAAACGAATCTTAGCGATTATCCCGATTTTACTTGGTGTTTCTTTTTTAGTCTTTTCCATTGTGTATCTTATTCCAGGGGACCCGGCGGTGAAAATTCTCGGCCAGGCTGCAACAGATGAAGCTGTCGCTGCATTGCGAGAGGAATTGGGGTTGGATAAACCATTTTTTGTTCAATATGGCATCTGGTTAGCGGATATCTTGACAGGGAATCTCGGCACATCGATTACCATGCGAATCCCTGTTGAGTCGGTGCTGATCCCAAAATTAATCAATACATTGATCCTAACGGCAGGAAGCTTGGCTGTATGTATTATTTTTGGTGTATTGATCGGGTTATTAGCAGGGTTAAAACCATATTCTTGGTTTGATCGGATTTCAATGTTTTTCGCACAATTCGGCGCGAATGTTCCAGTCTTTTGGCTGGCAATCGTTCTAATGTGGATCCTTTCTATTCAATTAGGGTGGCTCCCGGCTTTCGGTATGTATGATATGAGAACAGAAGGAAGTGTGTTAAGTACACTGCAGCATTTAATTTTACCTTCGATTGCTGCTGCATCTGTCTCATTAGCTGTCATTGCCCGCTTAACGAGAAGCAGCTTAATTGATGCTTTTAATTCCGACTATGTTAAGACCTTTAGAGCCTATGGAATTTCAGAGAGAAAAATCATCTTTAAACATGCGTTTCGAAACATCTTATCACCGATCATCAATATGACGGGATTGCAAATCGGATCCTTAATAGGTGGTGCATTATTTGTTGAAGTTGTCTTTTCTTGGCCGGGGTTAGGGAGTCAAATCTATACGTCGATCACAGGTCAAGATCTGCCGATGATCCAAGCTGGTGTGTTATTTATTGCCGCATGCTTTGTTATCGTCAATTTAATCAATGATTTATTAGTCGCATTTCTAAATCCTCGTCTGAAACATTAAGAGAAAGGGGCATTGTCCATGGGGAAAGTTGAACCTGTGCTACATCCAAATCCAGTAGTGAGTGACCACCTTGTGAAAGAAAACAAACTAAAACAGCTTTGGACGGTATTTAAAAAAGATAAACTGGCTGTCGTTGGACTAGTCATTATTGTCCTTGTTTCGTTCGTTGCCATTTTTGCACCATTCCTTGCTCCCTATGATCCTAATCTATCTCATGGGTCAAAGCGGTTATTAGGGATCGGAACACCGGGACATCTCCTTGGTGTGGATGAACAAGGAAGGGATATTTTAAGCCGCTTAATATGGGGCGGCCGATCATCATTACTATCAGCTGTGCTGCCAATTGCTCTTATGTTTGGTGTCAGTTTGATTCTAGGCTTGGTGGCCGGTTATTGGGGCGGCAAAATCGGTGAAGGAATTATGCGATTACTTGATGTCCTGTTTGCCTTTCCGACCGTTTTACTAGCGATTGTCATTTCTGCCATTATGGGTGCAGGTTTAGTAACGATCATGGTCGCCTGTTGTTTTACGATGCTGCCGTATATGACAAGAGTCGTTTATACGTCAACCGTAACAGAGAAAACGAAGGAGTATGTTGAAGCTTCAAAAATTCTTGGAGCAACCAAATTTCAAATTGCCTTCAAAGAGGTGTTACCGAATGTCATTTCAGATTTGATCGTTTATTCGACAACATTAATCGGGGTTGCGATGGTGCTTGGAGCAGGTTTAAGTTTCCTCGGCTTAGGGGTTCAGCCGCCTACAGCGGATTGGGGAAAAATGACCTCTGATGGAATGAAAGTGTTAACGATTGGAGCACCGCATGTCGCGACAATTCCCGGATTAATTATTCTAGTAGTTGCTACGTCATTCAACTGGCTCGGAGATGGTTTAAGAGATGTGTTCGATCCACATAAACGAACACAATAATGAACATCCATTAAAGGAGGAGAGCTAATGACATTGTTGCAAGTTTCAAATTTGAAAACCTATTTCCATACATCAAGGGGCAAGGTCAAGGCTGTGAATGGTGTTTCTTTTTCAATTGAACAAGGTGAAATCATGGCATTGGTTGGAGAATCGGGCTCAGGAAAAAGTATTACCGGGTTAACGATCTTAGGGCTTGTTCCAAAACCAAATGGAATAATTGAAGGAGGTGAGATCTTATTTAATGGAGAGAATTTGGTTGGAAAAACCGCGAAGGACTATAAAAAAATTCAAGGAGAAGAAATCGCCATGATTTTCCAGAATCCATTAACAGCAATGGATCCTTCCTACAAAATCGGCAATCAAATGATCGAAATTATTCGCTCACGCAGAAAGATGACGAAAAAAGAGGCAAAGGAGGAAGCAATTGACTTATTAGACTTAGTCGGAATTCATGATCCGGAACGAGTCTTAGCGTCCTATCCACATGCATTAAGTGGAGGGATGAGACAGCGGGTGATGATTGCTATGGCGATAAGCTGTAAGCCAAAATTATTAATCGCCGATGAACCGACAACTGCATTGGACGCAACCATTCAAAAACAAATCCTCGATTTATTGAAAAAGATCAATCAGGAATTAGGGACATCGATTTTAATGATTACCCATGACTTTGGTGTCGTTGCCAATCTTTGTGATAAGGTGGCGGTTATGTACGCC
>Ga0182742_1001482_pt1 | contig 29759 bp, 21 predicted proteins | sample eDN5th37CBELigMG_FD_128880 | JGI IMG/M metagenome (GOLD analysis project Ga0182742, IMG submission 128880) | Enriched Miracle-Growth compost microbial communities from Emeryville, California, USA - eDNA 5th pass 37_C BE-Lig MG (version 2)... ... | reverse complement strand
CCCCGATTCGATCGATTTCCGCCTGCGCACCCGCTATATCGACGAGAAGGCCGAAACGCTCGACGAGGCCATGGCGATGATCGACCGTTGGACGAAGGCGGGCGAAGCCAAGTCCGTCGGCCTCCTCGGCAACGCCGCCGAAATCCTGCCGGAGATGATCCGCCGCGGCATCCGCCCCGACATGGTGACCGACCAGACCTCCGCCCATGACCCGATCAACGGCTACCTGCCGAAGGGCTGGACCATGGCCGAGTGGAAGGCCAAGCGCGAAAGCGATCCGAAGGCCGTCGAGAAGGCCGCCCGCGCCTCGATGCGCGAGCATGTCGAAGCGATGATCGCCTTCCAGGACATGGGCATCCCGACCTTCGACTACGGCAACAACATCCGCCAGGTCGCGAAAGACGAAGGCCTCGAAAACGCCTTCGCCTTCCCGGGCTTCGTGCCGGCCTATATCCGCCCGCTGTTCTGCAAGGGCATCGGCCCGTTCCGCTGGGCCGCCCTTTCCGGCGATCCGGAGGACATCTACAAGACCGACGCCAAGGTGAAGGAACTGCTGCCCGACAACAAGCACCTGCACAACTGGCTGGACATGGCGAAGGAGCGCATCTCCTTCCAGGGCCTGCCGGCGCGCATCTGCTGGGTCGGCCTCGGCGACCGTCATCGCCTCGGCCTCGCCTTCAACGAGATGGTGAAGAACGGCGAGCTGAAGGCGCCGATCGTCATCGGCCGCGACCACCTCGATTCGGGCTCGGTCGCCTCGCCGAACCGCGAGACGGAAGCGATGAAGGACGGTTCGGACGCGGTGTCCGACTGGCCGCTGCTCAATGCCCTCCTCAACACCGCCTCTGGCGCGACCTGGGTGTCGCTCCACCACGGCGGCGGCGTCGGCATGGGCTTCTCGCAGCATTCGGGTGTCGTCATCTGCTGCGACGGCACGGATGAGGCCGCCGAGCGCGTCGGCCGCGTGCTGTGGAACGACCCGGCGACCGGTGTCATGCGCCACGCCGACGCGGGCTACGACATCGCCATCGAATGCGCCAAGGAAAAAGGCCTGCGCCTGCCGGGCATCCTCGGCAACTGATGCATATCGCCTGAAAGTGCGCAGCGGTTTTGGGAGAACGATATGCACAATAAATCGAGACTTCTGCGCAACAGCGACCATCGTCGCATGCCGTGGAAGAACGGCGGCGGCGAGACGGTCGAGGTGATCGTCCATCCGGAAGGCGCAAGCCTTTCGGATTTCGGCTGGCGCGTCAGCATGGCGAGCGTGGCGAGCGACGGACCCTTCTCCGTCTTTCCCGGCATCGACCGCACGCTGGCGGTGCTTGAGGGGGACGGCATGGCGCTTTCCATCGCCGGGCTCGGCGAGCGGGTGCTTACGCCCGGCTCGCCGCCGCTGGCCTTCCCGGCCGATGCGCCGACCACGGCCCGCCTCACAGCAGGGCCGATCACCGACCTCAACGTGATGACCCGGCGCGGCGCCTTCAGCCACACTCTCGCCCACTATGCCGCTGAGGGCCCGGTGCCGGACTCTTCGGGCGAGCGCCTTTTGCTGGCGCTGGAGCCGCTCGGCGTTGCCACCGCGGAAGGTATCATCGGGCTCCAGCCGCTCGATGCCCTCGTCCTTTCCGGCAGGGAAAGGGCGGAGGTCGTGTCGGCGGACGCAAGCGTCGCGTTCTATCTGGTCGACATCATTCCTGCGTGAGCTTTCCTTGTCCGCAGCCAAGCGGAGTGCTACCTCCCGGCAATCCATTCTTGCCGGGAGATTTTTCATGAGACATCGCAAATTCGGCCGCACGGGTTTCACCACCACGGATATCGGCTTCGGCGCCTGGCAGATCGGCGGCGCCTGGGGGGATGTCAGCGAGGCGGACGGCCGCGCCGCTCTCAATGCCGCGCTCGATGCCGGCATGTCCTTCATCGACACCGCCGACGTCTATGGTGACGGCCGGTCGGAGAAGATCATCGCCGATGTGCTGAAGGATCGCGGCGGGCAGCGCCCGATGGTCGCCACCAAGGCCGGGCGTCGCCTCTCGCCACATGTCGCCGACGGCTACACGAAGGAAAACCTCGAAGGCTTCATCGACCGCAGCCTCAAGAACCTCGGCGTCGAGCGGCTCGATCTCGTGCAGCTGCACTGCCCGCCCACGGACGTCTATTACCGTCCGGAGGTTTTTCAGGCGCTGGAGGAGATCAAGGCCGCCGGCAAGATCGCCAATTACGGCGTCAGCGTGGAAAAGGTCGAGGAGGCGCTGAAGGCGATCGAATATCCCGGCATCGTCAGCGTGCAGATCATCTACAACATCTTCCGCCAGCGCCCCGCTCAGCTCTTCTTCAAGGAAGCGGCGCGTCGGCAGGTCGCGATCATCGCCCGCGTGCCGCTGGCAAGCGGCCTGCTTTCCGGCAAGATCACCCGCGACACCGCCTTTGCCGCCGATGACCATCGCAACTTCAACCGCCATGGCGATGCCTTCGATGTCGGCGAGACCTTTGCCGGCGTGCCGTTCGAAACGGGCCTGCAGGCCGTCGAGGAGATCCGCCGCCTGGTGCCGGCGGGCGCCAGCATGGCCGCCTTCGCGCTACGTTGGATCCTGATGGAAGATGCCGTCAGCGTCGTCATTCCCGGCGCGCGCAACGGCGAGCAGGCAAAGGCCAACGCCGCCGCGGCCGGCCTGCCGCCCATTGCCGGCGACGTCATGGAGGCGACGCGCGAAGTCTATTATCGCCTTATCGCCCCGCACGTACACGCCCGCTGGTGAGACGGCATCTGCGCATAAACTGAAATGATAGCGAACATCATGGCTATCTATTTCGTTTATGCGCATCCCCGCGCTACCGTTCCCCATCGTCACGATAAAAGGGGAACTCCATGAAAAGAACAATGCTCGCGCTGGCTCTTGCAAGCTCCACCCTGCTTTCCGCCGCCGCTTCGGCGCAAACGCTGAAGATCGGCACGGAGGGTGCGTATCCGCCCTTCAACTTCCAGGATTCGGCGGGCAAGCTCGGCGGCTTCGATGTGGAGATCGGCCTTGCGCTCTGCGAGAAGATGAAGGTCGAATGCGAAGTGGTGGCGCAGGATTGGGACGGCATCATCCCGGGCCTCGTCGCCAAGAAATACGACATGATCATCGCCTCGATGTTCATCACCGACGAGCGCAAGAAGCAGGTTGCCTTCACCGATCCCTATTATCTCGCCGCCATGACCCACGCGGCGCCGAAGAATTCCGGCATCAACGATTTCACAAACGAAGGCATGAAGGGCAAGACGATCGGCGCCCAGTCCGGCACCACGCAGGCCGACTATGCCGCCGCGGTCTATCCGGACGCCGACGTCAAGCTTTATCCCACCCAGGACGAGGTGAACCTCGACATGGTCAACGGCCGCCTCGATCTTCAGGTCGGCGACATGATCCCGCTGCTCGACTGGGTGACCAAGAACGACGACGGCAAGGCCTGCTGCGAACTGATCAGCGAGCCGATCACCGACAAGGCATTCGTCGGCGATGGCGTCGGCATCGCCGTACGCCAGGAAGACAATGACCTGCGCGAGAAGCTGAACGCCGCCCTGAAAGCCATCCGCGAAGACGGCACCTACCAGAAGATCAACGAGAAATATTTCTCGATCGACATCTATACGATGAAGTAAGCATGGGAGCGTAGCCGCGCCCAATGCCTCATCCGCCGCCCTCACTGTTCGCATCAGCGGTGCACTGCCAGGCGTCTTCACCCCAACGGGACCAGGTTTCCCGGGGCAAGCCCTCGCCTCTTCCCCTTCTCCCCTTGGGGAGAAGGGGCTGGCATGTCTCCTCCCTTTCCTTGCGATCGCCTTTGCGTTTAGGGAAGACGCGGCGATGCGGCAAAGGATGCATCCGCGCCGCGCGAACGGCGGTCCAGCCTTGCCATCCTCCATCCCGCCGTCCTAGCTAGGGGCATGCCGATCAATCGCCTGGAACGCTTCGCCCACAATCTCGACTGGAATCTCCTGCGCACCTTCGTCGTCGTGGTGGAGGAAGGCTCGATCACGCGGGCGGCGAACCGGCTGCTCCTGCAGCAGCCCGCCGTCAGCATGGCGCTGAAACGACTGGAGCAATCCGTCGGCCATCGGCTGATCGACCGCAGTCCCGGCCGTTTCGAACTGACGGAGGCCGGCGAGCGCCTCCACGCGCTCTGCCGGGACATCTTCACCGCCATCGTGCGTCTGCCGGAAGCGATGGAGCTTTCCGGCGAGGATATTTCCGGCCACATCACCATCCACGCCGTCAGCCATGCGATGAATCCCGCCTGGGACCGCGCGATAGCCGATTTCTTCCGGCTGCATCCGCGCGTCACGGTCGGCGTGACGGTGGAAACCACGACCGACGTCATCCGCTCGGTGGAGCGCGGCGTGGCGACCCTCGGCCTTTCCGACGGCATCATTCCCGAAGGGCTGGAGAAGGCGCCTTTCTGCTACGAACGCTACGCGCTTTATTGCGGCCGCGGGCACAGGCTGTTCGGCGCAACCGATGCCCGCGTAGCGGACCTGCGGGGCGAACCCTATGTCAGCTTCCTCGCCGACGTTCTGGGCGGGCCGCATATGGGACCGGTGACGGCGGTGCGGGCAATCGGCTCCTTCGGCCAGCAGGTCCGGGCGCTCGCCTTCAATGTCGAGGAGGTGCTCCGGCTGGTGGTCGCCAATGCCGGCATCGGCATGTTGCCGGTGCACCTGACGGGCGCGGCGCTTGCCGCAGGAGAACTCTGGCAATTGCCACCCTATGAGGACCTGCCGATCACGGAGACCTTCCGCATCACCAATCCCGGCTCGGCGCTCAACCCGGCGGAGCGGGCCTTCCTCGCGCATATCGCCGAGGTACAGCCCTGGCGCTGGGGCGAGCCGCATCAATCCAGCTGATATCGGCCTTTATCGCTATAAATTTGAAGAATGCCGGAGATTTGCTTAGGCCTTGAGCCTCAACGAAAGCGGAGGCGGCCATGCAGACATTCGACATCGCGATCATCGGCGGCGGCATTGCCGGCATCTCGCTTGCCTATTTCCTCAGCCCTCACCGCTCCGTGATCGTGCTGGAGCAGGAAGGCGCGCTCGGCTATCACAGCACGGGCCGCTCGGCCGCCGAATTCACGCTGCGCGACAATGCGCCCCTCGTCAATGCGCTCGCCCGCGCCAGCCATCGCTTCCTGATGCGGCCGCCGGAGGGTTTTGCCGACGTGCCCCTTCTCATCCAGCGCGGCAGCATCATTCTCGGCACGGCGGAAAAGGCCACGCTGGTGCGCCAGCGCTTCGAGGAAGCCGGGGCCCTCGGCGTCGCGGTCGACTGGCTCGACGCGGCGGGCATGCTCGCCCGCGCGCCGATGCTGAACCCGGCCTATGCGGCGGCAGCCTATTTCGACCCGGACTACTGGGATATCGAGGTTGATGCATTGCTGCAGGCCTATGCCCGCCATGCCCGCCGCCACGGCGCGCAAATCCTGGAAAGCCGCCGCCTTACAAGCGCAATCCGCCGCAACGGCGCCTGGCACATCGAGACCGGCATGGAGACGATTTCCGCGGGTGTGCTGGTCAATGCGGCCGGCGGATGGGCGGATACGGTCGCGACGCTTGCCGGGGTTGCGCCGGCGGGGATCGTGCCGCATCGCCGCACCGCCATCACCGTCGACCTGCCGGACGGTATCGATGCGAGCCGGCTGCCGGAGATCAACGAGGTGGAGGAAACCTTCTATTTCAAGCCGGAGGGTGGTCGCCTCCTCGCCTCGCCAGCCGATGCGACACCCTGCGCGCCGGCGGACGTCCAGCCGGAGGAACTCGATATCGCCTATGCCGCCCACTATGTGGAGGAGGCGACGACGCTCGATATACGCCGCGTCTTCCGCAGCTGGGCGGGCATGCGCAGTTTCTCCGCCGACCGCCTGCCCGTCATCGGTCCGGCAAAGGACGAGCCCTCGTTCTTCTGGCTTGCCGGCCAGGGCGGCTACGGTATCCTGACCTCGCCGGCGCTCGGCAGCCTCGCCGCGGCGCTGCTTGCAGAAAAACCGCTGCCGGAGCCGCTGGCGCGCGAAGGCATCAAACCGGCGGTCTTCAGTCCCTCCCGCTTTCCCTGAAAAGCAGAACGGGCGCCTCAAGGGCGCCCGTTCCGTTTTCAAGCTTCCGGTGCCGGCGTCGTCGTCGGCGCGGTGGTGCGGGCGCTGTCGCGGTCCCGCCACCAGCGGCTGAGGAAGAGCAGGATCGGACCGCCGATATAGATCGACGAGGTCGTGGCGACGACCACGCCGAACAGCATCGGCCAGGCGAAGGGCTTCACCGTGTCGCCGCCCCAGATGGCCATCGGCAGCAGCGAGGCCGCCACGGCGACCGAGGTGAAGATGCATCGCATGACCACCTGGTTGATCGACAGATCGATGAGATCGGAGAACGGCATCGACTTGTACTTGCGCAGGTTCTCGCGCATGCGGTCGTAGACCACCACCTTGTCGTTGACCGAATAGCCGATCAGCGTCAGCACGGCGGCGATGGCCGTCAGGTTGAAGTCGATCTGCAACAAGGCGAAGAAGCCGATCATCTTCGTGATGTCGAGGACCAGCGTCACGATGGCGCCTACCGCGAAGTGCCACTCGAAGCGCCACCAGATGTAGAAGAGGATCGCCAGCATGCCGAGGCCGACAGCGAGGAAGCCGGAGCGGGCAAGCTCCGTGCTGACCGTCGGGCCGACCACTTCCGTGCGCTCGAAATTGGCGTCCGGAATGACCTCCGCGACGCCGTCGCGGACCTGCCGGAGCGCAGCGGACTGCTCTTCCTCGCCGCCCGGCTGGCGCTGGACGCGCACGAGAACGGATGTTCCCTGCCCGAATTCCTGCAGCGCCACTTCGCCGAGATTGAGGCTCTCCATCTTCTCGCGCACGACGGCCAGGTCGATCGGCGTCTTGGACGTCGCCTCCACCTGGATGCCGCCGACGAAGTCGATGCCGTAGTTGAGACCCGGCGTGAAGAACAGGATGACGGAGCTGGTCGAGATGATCGCCGAGGTGGCGATGGCGATGTAGCGTCCGCGCATGAAGGAGAAGGTCGGAATGCTCCATACCGCGCCGAAGATCGAATGGATGTTGATCTTCTTCATCTTGCCGCGGATGACCACCTCGCGCATCAGCAGGCGAACGAAGGTGATCGAGGTGAACATCGAGATCGCCAGGCCGATGATCATGGTGATGGCGAAGCCGCGCACCGGACCCGAGCCGAACATGAAGAGCAGGATCATGCCGACCATGGTCGTCATGTTACCGTCGACGATGGTGGCATAGGCCTTGTTGAAGCCGACATCGAGCGCCTTCATGGCCCCCGCCCCGGCCGCCGTCTCTTCCCGGATACGGGCATTGATGAGGATGTTGGCATCCACCGCCATACCGATGCCGAGGATGATACCGGCAATGCCCGGCAAGGTGAGCGTGGAGCCGAGAAGGCCGAGCACGCCGATCGTCAGGATCGTATGCAGCACGAGGCCGAGATTGGCGATGAGACCCCACGAGGCGTAGAGCACCTGCATCAGCACCACGACGGCGATAAGGCCGGCAAAGCCGGTGTAAAGGCCCATGCGGATCGAGTCCGAGCCGAGATTCGGGCCGACCGTGCGCTCCTCGATGATGGTGAGTGGCGCCGGCAGGGCGCCGGAGCGCAGCAGCGCCGAAAGGACGGTTGCTTCCTGGGGGCTGAAATTGCCGGAGATCTGGCCTTGGCCGCCGATGATCGGCTCGCGGATGACCGGTGCCGTCAGCACCTTGCCGTCGAGGACGATGGCAAAGGGCTTGCCGACATTCGCCTGGGTGATTTCCGCGAACTGGCGGGCACCGGTCGAATCGAAGCTGAACGAGACGATCGGCTCGTTCGTGCGCTGGTCGAAACCCGCCTTGGCATCGGCCAGGCGATCGCCCGATATGGCCACGCGCTCTTCCACGGCATATTTGCCCGGATCGTTGGCGCCGGGCAGGATCATCACGCCGCGCGGGGCGACACCGTTGGGATCCACGGTCTGGTCGACCATATGGAAGCTCATCTGCGCGGTGGAGCCGAGAAGCTGGCGCAGGCGGGTCGGATCCTGCAGGCCCGGAAGCTGGACGAGGATGCGGTCGCCGCCGACGCGCTGGATGAGCGGTTCGGCAACGCCGACCTGGTCGACGCGGCGGCGGATGATCTCAAGGCTCTGCTCGACGGCGGCGGACATGCGTTCGTTGATGCCGGCCTCCGTCAGCGAAACGGTGATCACGTTGCCGCTGTTGGCGACGTCGATGTCGGCGCTGCCGGAGGAAAAGCCGAGCGTCGAGGTGGGCGTCGCCAGCTTGCGCACTTCCGGCAGAACCTTGTCGAGCGCGGCCTGATCGGTGAGCGTGATGGTCAGCGTCGGGCCGTTGAGGCGGGCGGCGGAAGCCCGCTCGCCGACCCTGCGCAGGATGGCGCGGGCATCGTTCAGCAGCACATCCATGCGGGCCTTGCGCAGCGCAGCCGAATCGACCTCGAGCACGAGGTGCGAACCGCCCTTCAGGTCGAGACCGAGGGTGACGGGATTGGCGGGCAGGAAACGCCCGAATTTCGCCTGCTGCTCAGGCGTCAGCACGTTGGGCACGGCCGCGAGCACCCCGAAGAGGATGATCGCGATATAGACCAACAATGCCCATTTTGAGGTTTTCATGGGGTTGTTCCATCTAAACTGCCGGAAAGGCGCGACCGATGGTCGGCGCCCTCCGCTGGGTTCGGAATTTCAATCGAATGGCGCGGCGTCACGAACGCCACAGGGCCTCACGCGGCGAAAACCGGGGGCGCTCGACTGCGGAAGGAGGCGGGCGCCAGCCGGGCGGGCGCCGCATCGTCAGCCGCAAGAAAGGTTTCCGGCGCGGCGAACTCGAACGGATGGACGAAGACGCCCGTGACCGGAAGGACCGCCTTGCCGGCGGCATCGCCTCCCGGAAGGCTCGTCTTCGGCTTGGCGACGCGCCGTTCCGCATGGCCGCCTGCGGGCAGCAACACCTCGTCGGCGGCATTGGAAAGCGGCGACGGCGCGACGCCGCCTTCGGCGGCCGCGCGCGGCGGCTCGGCCGCGCCGGCTACATTCTCCGTCAGGCTGAATTGCGACAGGAACAGGGTGAAGAGCAGCACGAGGAAACCGACGGGCGCAAAACCCCGCTCCCACATGGTCGCCTCTTTACCGGTCCTTATCGTCATGCCCGTCCGTTTCGTGAAGGCGAAGCGCCGCGCGAAGCAGCGAACGCCACGGTGCCGTTGGTGCGCCAAGAACCATTTACCGCCCGGCAAGTCAAGTTCGGGGCGTTAACACTTCCTTGCGCCTTGCCGCTCCCCCCGTCACAATTCATGGATCGTGACGGCGGGGCAAGCCTCCTGCGCCAGATCGCACAGATGCCGGTGATGCGTCAGATAGATCACCTGCCCGCCCCTCGCCATCTCGCCCATCACCCGAAGCGCATTGAGCGAGCGCCGGTCGTCGAAGGTTTCCATGATGTCGTCGGCGATGAAGGGCACGATCTCCCGGCTGGCGGCGACCTCGTGATAGCCGGCCACGCGCAGCGCCAGATAAAGCTGGAAGCGCGTGCCCTTGGAAAGGTCCTTCGCCAGCTTCGAGCCGCCCGAGGCGGCATTGGCGACGAGGAGTTCGCTGTCCTTTTCCAGCATGGTGGAAAGCCCGGCATATTCGCCGCCGGTAATGTCGCGGAATGTCCTCGAGGCGCGCTCCATCATCGCGCTGCGGTGGCGCTCGCGATAAAGCCGCAGCGCCTGCTCGGCCGCCATGACGCCGGCCCGCGTCGCCAGATAGCGCCGCGACTTTTCCGCAAGCTCGACGAGCGCCGTGCGCCGACGCTCTTCCAGAGCCGCCGCCTCGTCGCTGCCGGCGATCTTCGCCAGCGCCTCGTCCGCACGGGCCCGGGCGAGATGCTGCTCCTCCACCGCACGGTCCAGATCCTCCAACCGCGCGGCTAGATCGCCCTTCTCGGCAGCGAGCTGGTCGTCATCGACGGCCGAAAGCAGCGCCTCGGCCTCATCGACCGTCTCGCTGCGCATCTGCTGCATGAGATCGCGGCCGGCATCGTCGACCCGTCCGCGAATATCGTCGCGCTTGCGGTAGGCTTCCAGCAGCATGTCGGCTTCCGGCAGACTGTCGCAGCCCAGGAAGACGAAGATTTCCGAGAGCCGCGAGGTCAGGATGGCACGGCGTTCGCCCAGCTCCCTCTCCTCGTCACCGAGGCGCGACAAGGCCTTGTCGATCGTCTCCCGGCGCGCGCGAACCGCCGTCGCCTCGGCAAGTCGACGGGAAAGGACAGCCATCGCCGCAAGCGGGTCCTGCGGGTCGAACGCCTCCGAGAGCCGCTCGGCCAGGCGGCGCGCATGGTTGCCGTAGTCCTGCTGGTCGCGCCGCATCGCGGCGATGCGATGGTCGAATTCGCGGCGACGCTCGACATTCTGATGGAGCGCCTGCAAGGCGGGAAGCAGCGTCGTGAGGCGTTCCGGCTCCGCGGACGCATGGTCGGTCGCAAGCCAGGTGCCGGCGATTTCCGTATCCCAAGCCTCCTGCCACGCGGCCAGCGCCGAGGCGGTTTCCTCCGCGGCCCTTCGGCGCTCGGCCGCCTCCGCTCCTGCACGGGCACGCTGCTCCGCCACGGCGCGCCGCTGCGCGCGGGCGGCTTTGAGAGCCTCGAGACGATCCTCGGCGAGGAAGAGAGCTTCGTCGAGCGGGACTTGCCTGACCGGCGCACCGACGAGAGGAAAAAGCCGTGCGAGAATTTCGCGCACCTCGTCCTCGACCAGATCGGTTTCGATCTTGCGCTGCGTCAGGGTCCCGAGCTTTTCCAGAGTCACGGATCGCTGCTCGAACCAGGCCGCCGTCTCGGCCAGCGTCGTCCCTTCCGGCAATCCGAAACGCCCGGCGAGACGGGACACTTCGGCATCGATCTCCGCTTGCGCCCGGCCCAGCCGAGCCTCTTCCTCGCCAAGCGCGCGAAGCCGCGCTTCGCCCTCCGTGACCGTGCGTTCGAGAACGCGCAGTTCCGACAGGCGATCGGCATTGCGCAGGCGCGCGTCCCGCGCGCGATCGTCCCGGCGCATGGTCTCTTCGAAGGAGGCGGCGGATTGCCGGTCCAGCCTGGCGAGGTGGTCTTGCCAGGCCGCCTCGCGCAGCGCCCGCATCTGGCCGGCCTGCTCGTCTCCGATGGCGCCGGTTGCTTGCCGCAGCGCGTCGAGCGTCGTCCGCGCGGCATTGATCTCCAGTTCGAGCGCCCCGCGCTGTTCCTGTTGCCGGCGCACGGCTTCGGCCGTCGCGTCTTGCCGGCGGCGCAACGCTTCAAGCTCCGCGGGCGTCGGAACGGCCATGGTCTCCAGCTCGGCCGGACTGCCGGACCAGGGGACGAGACGAGCCAGCGCGCCGTCAGCATCCTGCCGGGCGAGCGCGACGAGACGGCGGGCCTCGCGCAAACGGGCCGAAAGGTCGCCGGAGCGGGCGGCCCGCAGGATGGCCGACAGCGCGGCTTGCAGTTCCTCGTCCTTCCCGTCTTCCGCCTCCAGGCCTGCCTCAGCCTCGCCGCCGAGGGCATCCAGCACCTTTTCCGCCTCGGTGCGCTCGCGACGAGCCGCCTCGGCGCGCTCCGCGAGCGCCGCACGTCGCGACAGCAAAGCCGTGAGCTTCTCGGCGAGGCCCGGAGGCAGCAGGATATCCGCCGGCGCGGTATCCGGCGGCAGGCCGAGCGCGGCAATGCCCGCACCAATCGTGGCGACAACCCGGTCCCGGTCGGCCTCGCGGGAGGAAAGGTCCATCGCGGCGGTGCGGAACCGGGCTTCCAGCGCAGAGCCGACGAGCGCCGCGATATCCGCCTGCGCAGCGAGCACGGCGTCGTCTTCGGCAAGCGCCACCCGCTCCTCCTCATGGCGCGCACGCTCCATCTCGATCCGTTCGGCCCGCGCGGCGATCTCGGCTTCCTCCCGCGCCAGCTCGCCGGTGAGGGTGCGCCAGGAGGCCGGCGGGGATAAGCCGAGGTCGAAGCTCGCAAGGTCGGCCCGCAGGGCGCGCAAACGTCGAAGGTAGGGCAATGCCGAAAGACTGCGTTCCACGTGCACCAGGGCGGCGCGAACCTCCATCCGCTCGGCCGACACGACGGCGTGGCGCGCGGCTGCGGCGTCGCGCTCGCGCACCAATGCGCCGTAATCGCGGGCGGCGACATCGAGTGCCTTGCGCTCGGCGGCCAGTGCCTCGATCTCCACTTTCAGCGCCGAAAGGCCGTGCTTTCGGCCGGAAGGCCTGTAGAAATCGTCGGCTTCGGCCTTCAGCGCGGCCAGACCCGAGGCCATGTCGGAAAGGCCGGAGCTTGCGGAAAACAGCATGGCGCCGAGTTCGCCTTCGCTCTTGAGGATATCCTCGCCGCCCTTTTCGATGCTCTCGTCATCCAGCGAGAACATGGTGCGGTAGGCATTGCGATCCATGCCGCCGAGCACGGCCGAAAAGAGCGTGTCCGGCAGGGGCCGGTCGTCGACTGCCACGAGCGAGGATTGGAGACGCTTGAGACGGTAGGCCTCGTGGCGCTCGGTGCCGAGCGAAAGCCGCCCGCCGACGCGCATCAAATTATAGGGATGCAGGAAACCGTAAGCGCTCGATTTCTCGATGCCGAAGAGAAGGTCGAGATAGGCGGAAAAAAGCGTCGACTTGCCGGCCTCGTTCGGCCCGTAAACGAGGTGAAAGTCCGGTCTGCCCGGCACCGGGGCAGCGAAATCGAGGCTGCGATCGGTGAATTTGCCGTAACGGACGAGGTCAAGGCGATCAAGACGCATTGGTCAGCCCTCCCGGCTTTCGCCGCCGAGACGGGCGAGCACGGCGTCCGCGCCCTTCAGGGCAAGCTCCGACAGCAGGACTTCCTCCGCCGCCTCGTCCGGCGCCAGCAGGCCGCGCGCCTCGCTCGAAAGCTGGCGCAGGAAATCCCGCAGCGTCTCGCGCAATTCCTCCTGATAGGCGTGGCTTTGCACCACATCCTCATGCATCAGGCGTGCAAGCTCGGTGACAGGGCCTGCATCGGCCCCCGCACCGGCCAGCGGGGCGGAAACCGATAGCTCCATCGTCTCGATCCAGCACCCGCCGAGCGAGGCGGCGAGATTTTGCAGTTCGGCGAGCAGCAGATCCTCGTCGCGGCGCAGTTGCCAGGCGAGCGGGGTCGCGCCGGTGACGGCAAGGCGGACGACAAGATGGGCATCGCCCGCCGACGCCCTCGCCTGCGCCAGCGCAGCCTCCACCCGGTCGAGCATGCCGCGCCAGTCGTCCATGCCGGAAAGATCGACGGAAAGCCGTTCGAAAACGGCGATTGCGACGTGACGCTCCTCACAGGTGATCGCGCCGTCCTCGGCGATCGTGGCGAGCGTCACGCCCTTCGGTCCACCCTCATTGATGTCGCGCCCCTGCGGATTTCCGGGCATCACGATCCACGGTTTTTCCAGATGCACCCGGCGCTGGTGGATATGGCCGAGAGCCCAATAGTCGAAACCGTGCGCCGAAAGCTCGGCGAGGCTTACCGGCGCATAGGGATCGTGGCGGCTCGCACCGGCGAGGCTCGTATGCATGAGGCCGATATTGAGCGCATCGGACACCGGCGTGCGGTATGTCGGCAGCAGCGAGGCCGGGGCGCGCGGCTGGGCGAAGCTGACGCCGTGGATGTGCACCTCGCGGCCGTTTTGCAAGGCTCCCGCCCTTACCGGCTTGCCGCGGCCGTCGAAGACATGGACATTCGGCGGAAAGGTCAATTCGCGCGTGATCTGCGATTGCGCATCGTGGTTGCCGCGGATGAGATAGACGCGGATGCCGCCCGCCTCGAGCCGGCGCATCTGGCCCATCAGGAAAAGCGCCGTCGCCATGGAGGTCTGCGAGCCGTCATAGAGATCACCCGCGATCAGCACCGCATCGACCGCCTCGGCAAGCGCCAGATCGACGATGCGCTCCAGCGCCTTGCGGGTTGCGCCGCGCACCAGATCGCCAAGCTCGGCATTGCGCAGGGCAAGCGAGGCGAGCGGCGAATCGAGATGCAGGTCGGCGGTGTGGATGAAGCGGAAGGGCATGGCCGGACAATCGCCGCAGCGCGCCTTCGGGTCAATGGTCGCGGGCCGGCCGGCCGGGTTATGCAGCGGAGAATCGTCCCTCCCCGAAAAGGCCAGGGAAAACGCCGCCGACCCACCTTGCCGCATTCGACGCCGATCGTTCAATATCTATGATCAAGTCATGCGGAAATCCGCACAATCATTTGACATGGTCCCTCATAATACCTATATTTCCCCTCATGAGTAGCACGATAGAAATCTCCCAGAGCATGTTCAAACTCTACCATCAGGTCAGCCGCCTGGTGAACGAGTGCATGATGGATGAAGGCGTGTCGCTGGCTCGCAGCAAGTTCCTGCTTCTCCTGGAATGTCAGGGGCCGCAGCGCTCGACGGATATCGCCTGCGCTCTCGGCTTCGCGCCCCGCACGGTGACGGAGGCGATCGACGGGCTGGAGCGGGACAAGCTCGTCAAGCGCGAGCCTGATCCGAAGGATCGCCGCGCCAAGATCGTCTCCATCACGCAGACCGGCCGGGCCGTCATTTCCGCCGCGCAGCAGCCGCAGCACAAGACGATCGAGGCGATCTTCGCCACCTTGTCGGAAGAGCAGAAGCAGCAGCTCAAGGAAATCATCTCCTGTCTCAGCGAGAAGACCGAGGAGCTGCAGCGGGAAAGAGACAGAAACGAGGCCGGCGCCAACACGCCCTCCGCCCGCCCCCTGCAAGCCGTCGGCTAGTTCGGACGATGGAAAGCGAAAAGGCCGGGATCCTGCGATCCCGGCCTTTTGCTTGCCGCCTTCGGGCTGACGGGAGTGGAATACCTACATGGCGTTGATCGGGCCAATGCCGAAGAACAGCGTCTCTCCCGAGGAGCCGTCGACACCGTCATTGTCGGTCACCACGAAACCGTTGCCGGCCGCATCGATGGCAAAGCCCTCGACCTTGTCGATCACATAGCCGTTGGTGGCGGACCTGAGATCGGGAAGGAGATCGCGCACCTCCTCCTTCTTGACGACCGGCAGGTCGCCGCCGAGCCTGGCGGGCTTCAGGTCCGCAAGCGCAACCCTGTAGATCTTCTTCAGCTTCGCCGCCTGGCCGATCAGATTGTCACGCTCGATGATATAGGCATGGTCGCCATTGATGGTGATTTCGGAAAGGCCGACCCAGCCGCTTTCCGCCTTTTCGAGAGGATAGCGCACTGCGCCCCATTCCTTGGAGGACGGCTTGTAGGACACGAGCTTCACGAACCCCTTCTCGTCGTCGCCCCATTCGCGCTGAACGGCCATCCACAGCACGGTGTCGTCGCCTTCGCCGACGCTGGTGATCCCTTCGAAGCCGAAGCGCTTCTCACCCGCGCGAAGTTCGGCGGGAATGGCGATTTCCTTGTCGATCTCACCCTTGTCGTTCACATGGATGATGGCATGGCTGACGAGCTTGTCGGCATCGCCCTCATTGGCAAGCCAGAAGCCGCCTTCGCCGTCCGGCGTCAGGCCCTCGCTGTCCAGCTTCTGGGCGGCGGCTCCGCCGCGGGTGATGCGCAGCGCGTCGACGATCCTTGCCGGCTTCGCGGTGGCATCGATCGTGAAGATCGTCGGCTGCGAGGCGTAGAAGGAATCGTTCACGGCATAGAACATGCCCGGCTTGTCCTTCATCGGGGCAAGGCCCGAAAGCGCCCCGAAGCCGATGATCTCGCCGTCCTTCTCGGTGGAGACGATCTGCGGGTAGGCGGCCAAGCCTTCCGCACGCTCGTAGATCATGACATGGGACCGCGCGCCGCCGTCTTCGACGAGGTCGGTTTCGTTGGCGGTGACGAAAAGATTGCGATCCGGGATGGCGACCGCGCCCTCCGGGCCGATACCCGACGGCAGAAGCTGCAGAAGCTCGGGCGCCGCGCCGGTGTCCTTGTAGACGCCGACGATGGAGGCGCGCTCGGCCAGCACGAAGAACAGACTGTCCTCGCCGAACTTCGCCGCTTCCAGGCCTTCCGGCTCGACGCCCTTCTTGTTGCGCTTGTCGGGATAGTGGCCGATCTTCGCGATCTCGCGTTCGAAACCGGCACCGTTCTCGTATAGAACCTTGCCTTGCTTGTCGAAGATGGTGAAGCCGCGCGCCCCGCCCTTCCAGTCGCCCTCGTTGGCGACGACGAGGCGCTCGTCGTCCAGCCATTTCACGGCGTCCGGCTCGCGGGCGACGCCCTTCATCTCGCCGGTGAATTTCAGCGCGCCGTCCTTCTTGGTGTCGATGCCTTCAAGGTCGACCGTGCCGGCGGAGAAATGGCTCTTCACCATGCCGGTCTTGCCGTCGACAATGACGATATGGTTGTTTTCCTGAAGCGTGACGGCGACCTCATCGAGACTGTTGAAGGAGACGAATTCCGGCTCCGGGTCCTCACCGGCGATCTCGGCAAGGCCGGTCAGCGCGACATGCCTGATCGAACCGCAGTCGACCACGCCGTCCTTCAGCGAGACAAGCACGAGATCGCCGGCCGGCATCTGCGGGATCGCGCCGTCATTAACCTCTTCGTCGCGTTCGTTCTCGATGGCGATGGCGGCGATCGTCTTGTCCTTGTTGAGAGCGATCGAATCCGGCTGTCCGCCAAGATCGCAGGTGGCCTCGACCGCTCTGGAAGACAGGTCGACCTGCGCCAGGAGGCCCGACGGCTTGACGAAGCTTTCGCTGGTATTGATCGCGACCAGCGCCTTGCCGGCGGCGACGGCGACCGAGGTAGGCTCTCCGTCGAGGGTGACGGAGCCACCTGCCTTCGGGGTCTTCGCATCGGTGATGTCGATGAAGCCGATCGCCTTGTTCGGGCTGTCGGAATAGACGAGCGTATTGCCGTCCTCGGAAGCGGCGATGATCTCGGAAGAGGTCGGCGTCGCCTTGTCAACGCCTTCCGGCAGGTTGTCGGCGACGGCGAAGGACGCAATACGGTTGAATACGAGCTCGGCGCCGGCGGCGGGCGCCACCGATGCGGCGAGGACCGCTGCCAGCGCAGCGGTGAGCGAACGGGTCTTCATGAAATCCTCCGGGATCCGGTTTTAAAGGAACCCGGCGGTTCTGGGGCCTTGGTGTTACAGGCCGATGACAGTTCGCCGTCGCTGTCCTCTTGCCCCCGCAAATAAAAGGGGGCCCGGAAGAACCGGACCCCGACCCTGAACTTCAGGTTTGGCGGCGGAGTGGATAACCGCTCTGCCCGAACCAAGGATCAGCCGTTGACGGCGTCCTTCAGGCCCTTGCCGGCCGAGAACTTCGGCACGTTGCGTGCCGGGATCTCGATCTCGGCACCGGTCGAAAGGTTGCGGCCCTTCGAAGCTTCACGACGCGACACGGAGAAATTGCCGAAACCGACGAGACGAACGTCGCCGCCGTTCTTGAGTTCGCCCTGGATCGTCTCGAAAACGGCGTCGACAGCAGATGCTGCGTCCGTCTTGGAGAGGCCCGACTTCTCAGCCACTGCGGATACGAGTTCATTCTTGTTCATGTTTCCACCCCTTTCTTACGGTTTGAAACGACTCATACAAGTCGGGGGCAGAATACGCATCGCCCCTCGCCCCGCAAGAAAATTTCGCCGCAAAACCCTGAGAATCCGGGCTTTACACACGTTTTCTACGAAAAAGACCGGCCAAAAGGCCGGTCTTTTCCCTGTTTCATGCCAAAATGACCGGTGCTTTCCCCGGCATTACGGCTCAATGCGCGATGGCGGCGGTGCCGTCATCGGCCGATTCGACAGGCGGAACCTTGGCATCCTCGACCGTGCCGTCCCACTCGATCGGCTCCGGCCGGCGCACCAGCGCATGCTTGATCACCTCGCCCATGCGGGAAACCGGGACGATCTCCATGCTGTTCTTCACGTTGTCCGGAATCTCCGCCAGGTCCTTGGCGTTCTCTTCCGGGATCAGCACCTTCTTGATGCCGCCGCGAAGCGCGGCGAGCAGCTTTTCCTTGAGGCCGCCGATGGGAAGAACCCGGCCGCGCAGCGTCACCTCGCCCGTCATCGCGATGTCCTTCGAGACCGGGATGCCGGTCATGATGGAGACGATGGCGGTCGCCATGGCGATGCCGGCCGACGGGCCGTCCTTCGGCGTTGCGCCTTCCGGCACGTGCACGTGGATGTCCGTCTTGTCGAAGCGCGGCGGCTCGATGCCGAAATCGACAGCGCGCGAGCGGACATAGGAGGCCGCCGCCGAGATCGATTCCTTCATCACGTCCTTCAGGTTGCCGGTCACCGTCATGCGGCCCTTGCCACCCGGCAGGCTGACACCTTCGATGGTGAGCAGCTCGCCGCCGACTTCCGTCCAGGCAAGGCCCGTGACGACGCCGACCTGATCCTCGCGCTCGGCTTCGCCATGGCGGAAGCGCGGAACGCCGAGGAAGTCGTGGATGTTCTCCGCCGTGACCTCGACCGTCTTCGCCTTGCCCTTGATGATCTCGGTGACCGCCTTGCGGGCGAGCTTCATCAGTTCCCGTTCGAAGTTACGGACACCCGCCTCGCGGGTATATTGCTGGATGACCGCCATCAGCGCGCCGTCGGTGACCGAGAATTCCTTCGGCTGCAGCGCGTGGTCGCGGATCGCCTTGGGCAAGAGGTGCCGCTTGGCGATTTCCAGCTTTTCCTCTTCCGTGTAGCCGGCGATGCGGATCACTTCCATGCGGTCCATCAGGGGCGCGGGAATGTTCAGCGTGTTCGCCGTCGTCACGAACATGACGTTGGACAGGTCGTATTCGACTTCCAGGTAGTGGTCCATGAAGGTCGAGTTCTGCTCCGGATCGAGCACCTCCAGCAGGGCCGAGGACGGGTCGCCGCGGAAATCCATGCCCATCTTGTCGATCTCGTCGAGCAGGAAGAGCGGGTTGGACTTCTTCGCCTTCTTCATCGACTGGATGACCTTGCCGGGCATCGAGCCGATATAGGTACGGCGGTGGCCACGGATCTCGGCCTCGTCGCGCACACCGCCGAGCGCCATGCGAATATATTCACGGCCGGTCGCCTTGGCGATCGATTTGGCAAGCGAGGTCTTGCCGACGCCCGGAGGGCCGACGAGGCACAGGATCGGGCCCTTGATCTTGGTCGAGCGGGCCTGCACGGCGAGATATTCAACGATGCGTTCCTTGACCTTGTCGAGGCCGAAATGATCCTCGTCGAGGATCTTCTCCGCGGCGTTGAGGTCGGTCTTGATCTTCGACTTCTTGCCCCACGGAATGCCCGTCAGCCAGTCGAGATAGTTGCGCACGACAGTGGCTTCCGCCGACATCGGGCTCATCTGGCGCAGCTTCTTCAGTTCGGCATCCGCCTTCTCGCGGGCCTCCTTGGAGAGTTTCGCCTTGGCGATCTTCTCTTCGAGTTCGGCCATCTCGTCGCGGCCGTCCTCGCCGTCGCCGAGTTCCTTCTGGATCGCCTTCATCTGTTCGTTGAGGTAATATTCGCGCTGGGTCTTTTCCATCTGGCGCTTGACACGCGAGCGGATGCGCTTTTCGACCTGAAGAACCGAGATCTCGCCTTCCATGAAGCCGAGCGCCTTTTCAAGGCGCAGCTTGACGCTCGTCGTCTCCAGCATTTCCTGCTTCTCGACGATCTTGATGGACAGGTGAGAGGCAACCGTGTCGGCGAGCTTCGAATAATCCTCGATCTGGCTCGCGGCACCGACGACTTCCGGGGAAATCTTCTTGTTGAGCTTCACGTAGTTCTCGAACTCGGAGACGACGGAGCGCGACAGCGCCTCGATCTCGACCGGGTCTTCCTCGGGCTCGGCCAGCACGTGGGCGTTCGCTTCGTAGAATTCCTCACGGTCCGTGTAGCCGTCGATCTCGGCGCGCGCGCGGCCTTCGACCAGCACCTTGACGGTGCCGTCGGGCAGCTTCAGGAGCTGGAGCACGTTGGCGACGGTGCCGATGCGGTAGATGGCGTCGGTTTCCGGATCGTCGTCGGACGCGTTGATCTGGGTGGCAAGCATGATCTGCTTGTCGGTGCCCATCACCTCTTCCAGCGCGCGGATCGACTTCTCGCGACCGACGAACAGCGGCACGATCATGTGCGGGAACACCACGATGTCGCGCAGGGGCAGGACCGGGAAGGCCGAAGATTCGTGCGCAGACGTCTTTTTCGTCATGTCATTTCCTTTCAAACGTCCCGTTTCCGGGAACCGGTCCAATCGGCGCTTGGGACGCCGGGCCGGCGATCTTTTCCATCCACAAGTGGCGTGCGGTTACCGCTTTTTCAAGCCAGGGAGCCCCCACCCTGTCGCTGACCAGACGAACAAACATCAGGAACACTAGTCCTCCGCGCTGTCGCGGACCTTGCGGCCTTCCCGCCGGCGCCGCTGCCGGACCGTAGGCCAAGCAGATTCGCAGTCTTGCATATTCACCTGCCGGCCCATGTTACGCAACGCCCATCAGAACATTGACTGACATGCATCATGCCTTGTCCCGGCGCAAGCGGCCAGTCACGAAGCGTCACATGCCGACACCCTTCTTGCGCGGGATACGGCGCCTTGATCTGGCGCAATGCGGTGGCGCATCGACGCGGCACATTGTTCCCAACGCCTTTGAAAGGATCTTCCTATGAACGACATTCCCGGCATCAGCAACGCGTTCCAGACATTCATGGCGGAAGCGCCGGAGCAGAGCAAAGCCTGGCTGGAGGCAGCTGCCAAGCTTGGCGAGGCCTCCGCGCTCGACGCGAAGACACGGTCGCTCGTCTATATCGCCGTTCTCGCAGCCAGCAGGCTGGAGAGCGGGCTCGACTTTCACGTCGCGGAAGCCAGGGCCAGCGGCGCCAGCCGGGAAGAGGTCGTCAGCGCCGTCCTTGCGGGCCTGCCGGCGGTCGGCAACGGCGTGATCGCCGCCCTGCCCATCGCCATCAATGCCTGCGACCGGGAACGCTAAACAAAAAACCCGCCCGTTGCCGGGCGGGTTTTTCCTGCGGGCCTGCGGATCAGGCCGAAACGTTCGCCTTTTCGTCGGAGCGTTCCGAGTAGATGTAGAGCGGACGGGCCGCGCCCTTGACCACCTCGTCGGAGATGACGACCTCGCGAACACCTTCCAAGGTCGGCAGCTCGAACATCGTATCGAGCAGGATCTTTTCCATGATCGAGCGCAGGCCGCGCGCGCCGGTCTTGCGGATGATAGCCTTGCGGGCGATCTCGCGCAGGGCGTCCTCATGGAAGGTCAGCTCCACGTCCTCCATCTCGAACAGGCGCTGGTACTGCTTGACGAGCGCGTTCTTCGGTTCGGACAGGATCTGGATCAGCGCATCCTCGTCAAGGTCTTCCAGCGTCGCCAGGACCGGCAGACGGCCGATGAATTCCGGGATGAGGCCGAACTTCACCAGATCTTCCGGCTCCAGCTCGCGCAGGACTTCGCCGACGCGGCGGTCTTCCGGTGCACGCACCGTCGCGCCGAAGCCGATGGAGGTCTTCTCGCCACGGGCGGAAATGATCTTGTCGAGACCGGCAAAGGCACCGCCGCAGATGAACAGGATGTTCGTCGTGTCGACCTGGAGGAATTCCTGCTGCGGATGCTTGCGGCCGCCCTGCGGCGGTACGGAAGCAACCGTGCCTTCCATGATCTTCAAAAGCGCCTGCTGCACGCCCTCGCCCGAGACGTCGCGGGTGATCGACGGGTTGTCGGACTTGCGCGAGATCTTGTCGACCTCGTCGATATAGACGATGCCGCGCTGGGCGCGCTCGACATTGTAGTCTGCCGCCTGCAGGAGCTTCAGGATGATGTTCTCGACGTCCTCGCCGACGTAGCCGGCCTCGGTCAGCGTCGTGGCGTCGGCCATGGTGAAAGGCACGTCGATGATGCGGGCGAGCGTCTGGGCAAGGTAGGTCTTGCCGCAGCCGGTCGGGCCGACCAGCATGATGTTCGACTTCGCCAGTTCCACGTCCGAGCCCTTGGCGGCATGGGCCAGGCGCTTGTAGTGGTTGTGCACCGCGACCGACAGGATGCGCTTTGCCTGCTGCTGGCCGATGACGTATTCGTCGAGGACCTTGATGATATCCTGGGGCGTGGGAACGCCATCGCGGGATTTCACCATCGAGGTCTTGTTCTCCTCGCGGATGATGTCCATGCACAGCTCGACGCATTCATCGCAGATGAACACGGTCGGTCCGGCAATCAGCTTGCGGACCTCGTGCTGGCTCTTGCCGCAGAAGGAGCAGTAAAGGGTATTCTTGGAGTCGCCGCCGTTGCTGCCGCTGACCTTGCTCATGTCACTTTCCTTCCAGCACGCCGTTCATCCCAAAGAAGATGGCCGGACCACTCAAACCGCCTTTGCCGGACCCGCTCGCGCTGCCCGTCGAAGGCTTCGGGGGTACTGACCGGAAAAGGGCGCCGCCCCAACCGGTGGCAACGAATCCCCCACCGAAAACCGAATGCTAGGTCGTCACAAATCAACATAGCATTAACGGCCAATATTAACGGCTTTACCGTGCGGATAAAGCCCCGTGACCCTTACAAATGTGTCACAATAGCTTCATCCGCGGCAAAACCATGGCGTCACGCGCCTTCGACACCCTCGATCGCCTCGCGGCTGGTGATGACGCGGTCGACCAGACCCCAGTCCTTCGCCTCGTCCGCACTCATAAAATGGTCGCGGTCGAGCGTCTGTTCCACTTCCTCATAGGTGCGGCCGCAGTGCTTGACATAGACCTCGTTGAGCTTGCGCTTCATCTTGAGGATGTCCTTCGCGTGACGCTCGATGTCGGATGCCTGGCCCTGGAAGCCGCCGGAAGGCTGGTGCACCATGATGCGGGCGTTGGGCGTCGCAAAGCGCATGTCCTTGTGGCCGGCGGCCAAAAGCAGCGAACCCATCGAGGCGGCCTGGCCGATGCACAGCGTCGAGACGGCCGGCCGGATGAACTGCATCGTGTCGTAGATCGCCATGCCGGAGGTGACGACGCCGCCCGGCGAATTGATGTAGAGCGCGATCTCCTTCTTCGGGTTTTCGGCCTCCAGGAAGAGAAGCTGCGCGCAAACGAGCGTGGCGATATGGTCCTCGACGGGACCCGTCAGGAAGATGATGCGCTCCTTGAGAAGGCGCGAATAGATGTCGTAGGAACGCTCGCCGCGGTTGGTCTGCTCGACGACCATCGGCACCAGAGCCATGGCGGTATCTACGGGATTTCTCATGTCAATCCTTCATCTCAATTGGCTCTGAAACCCTTCGCAAGCGTTGGGAATCAGCAAGTTTCGTCTTCCCTACATAGAGTGTGAGGGTAGCGGACTTCAAGACGGCGCCGCGTTTTGCGGCGCTCTATGCGCGAATGCGGTTAACTCACGCAACGGACGGCGGCGATTTCCACAACCGAAGCGCCGGCACGGTGAAGAAAGGATGAATCCCGATCGACGCCTTGCCTCCTCCCGGCGATCGGCTGCACTATATGCTCCGCCAACGGAGGCAGCCATGATGAAACGATCCCTCGTCGCCCTCGGGCTTCTTTTCCTCACATCGGCCGCGGCATCCGCCCAACAGGCTTCCGACAGCGCCGCACCCGAGCGGGCGACCGGCCTTGCGGCGGCGAAGATCGTCACCGCGAAGGCCCATATGGTGGCGGCCGCCCATCCGCTTGCGGCGCAGGCCGGCGAGAAGGTGCTTTCGGACGGCGGCAGCGCGATCGACGCCATGATCGCCGTCCAGACCGTGCTCGGCCTCGTCGAGCCGCAATCCTCCGGCCTCGGCGGCGGCGCGTTCCTCGTCTATTACGACGCCGGGACCGGGCGCCTGACCACGCTCGACGGCCGCGAGACGGCGCCGATGGAGGCGACGCCCAAGCTCTTCCTCGACGAGAACGGCGCACCGATGCAGTTCTTCGACGCGGTCGTCGGCGGGCGTTCTGTCGGCACGCCCGGCACCGTCATGCTGATGCAGGAGGCGCACAACCGCTGGGGCGTAAAACCCTGGAGGGACCTCTTCGCCCCAGCCGAAAAGCTTGCCAGCGACGGCTTTGCCGTCTCGCCGCGCCTTGCCGGCCTGATCGCCGCCGAGGGAGACCGGCTGAAAACCTTCGAGACGACCACCGCCTATTTCTTCGGCGCGGACAGCGCGCCGCTGAAGGCCGGCAGCATCCTCAGGAATCCGGCCTATGCCGAGACGCTCTCCGCCATCGCCAGAGGAGGCGCGGCGGCCTTCTATGGCGGCCCGATCGCCGAGGCGATCGTCGATACGGTGCGCACATCGGGAAGGAACGCCGGCGTGCTCTCACTCGCCGATCTCGCCAACTACCAGGTGAAGGAGCGCCGGCCGGTCTGCATCACCTACCGCGCGCTCGACGTCTGCGGTATGGGGCCGCCCTCCTCAGGCGCGGTGGCGGTCGGCCAGATGCTCGGCATGCTGGAGAATTTCGACCTCAAGGCGCTCGGCAGGGACAATCCGGAAAGCTGGCGGCTGATCGGCGATGCCCAGCGCCTCGCCTTCGCCGACCGCGAGCGCTACGTTGCCGACACGGATTTCGTGCCTGCCCCGATCAAGGGGCTTCTGGCAAAAACCTATCTCGGCGAGCGGGCAAGGCTGCTCGACAACGAAAAGGCCCTTGCCGCCGATGCCGTGACGGCGGGCAAGCCGGAATGGGACCACGCCTTCAATTTCGGCCGCGACGCCGCGCTCGAATTGCCCTCCACCAGCCATTTCGTCATTGTCGACAAGGCGGGCAATGTCGTCTCCATGACGACGACGATCGAGAACGGCTTCGGGGCGAGGCTGATGACCGGCGGTTTCCTGCTCAACAACGAACTCACAGACTTCTCCTTCAAGACCCATGACGAGGGCCTGCCCGTCGCCAACCGCGTGGAGCCCGGAAAGCGCCCCCGCTCCTCCATGTCGCCGACCATCGTGATGAAGGACGGCAAGCCCGTGCTGGCCATCGGCTCGCCCGGCGGCAGCCAGATCATCGGCTATGTCGCCCAGGCGCTGATCGCCCATATCGACTGGGGCGTGGATGTCGGCGCGATCGTCGCCATGCCGCATCTCATCAACCGCTTCGGCCCCTACGATCTCGAAGCGGGCACCGACGCGGAAAAGCTCGCCGAACCGCTCAAAGCCCTCGGCTACGAAGTGAAGGTGGGTGAGATGAATTCCGGCCTGCACGCCATCGCCATCTCCCCCGACGGCCTTACGGGCGCCGCCGATCCGCGGCGGGAGGGTATTGCGGTCGGCGAATGACGCGACTGTTGAACGGGAAGCGCCGCGCTTTCATGGCGCGGCGAAATCCGCTAGGTCATCTTCCATGACGACGACACATCTTCCCTTCCTCACCATCGATCCCGCCAGCCGCCGCGTCTCGCTCGACGGCCGCAACCCCGATTTCTACCGCGATCCGAATCCCGTCTACGCGGCGCTGCATGCGCATTGTCCCACCTTCTGGTGGGAAGAGCAGAAGCGCTGGTATTTCACCGGCTATGATCACGTGAACGGCCTTTTGCGCGATCGGCGCTTCGGCCGGCAGATCCTGCATGTGGCAACGCGTGAGGAACTCGGCATGGCTCCCCCGCAGGCGCATCTGAAGCATTTCGATGCGGCGGAGGCCTGGTCGCTTCTGGAGCTGGAGCCACCGGAGCACACGCGGCTGCGCACGCTCGTCAACCGCGCCTTCGTCTCGCGCATGATCGAGAAGCTGACGCCGGAAATCGCCGCGCTCTGCCACCAGGCAATCGACCGGTTCGAGAAGGACGGCAGGGTGGAGCTGCTCTCCGCCTTCGCCGATGTCCTGCCGGTGACGATGATCGCCCGCATGATCGGCATTCCGGACGAGATGGGGCCGCAACTGCTGAAATGGTCGCATGCCTATGTGCGCATGTACATGTTCGGCCGCACGCATGAAGACGAGATCGCCGCCGACAGGGCGGCGGAGGAATTTGCGGATTATGTGCGCAGCGTCATCGCCGAGCGCCGTGCGAGCCCACGCGACGACCTCCTCTCGCATATGGTGCATACGGAGCATCGCGGCCAGCTTCTCACCGAGGACGAGCTGATCTCAACCACCATCGTGCTGCTCAATGCCGGCCACGAGGCGACGGTGCACCAGATCGGCAATGCCGTGCGCACCATCCTTGAAAACGGCGCCGATCCTTCGGTGCTCTTCGCCGACGAGAAAGCGACGGAACGCACCGTGGAGGAATGCCTGCGCATCTCCGCGCCGGTGCATATCTTCCAGCGCTATGCGCTGGAGGACGTGGAGCTCGACGGAATCAAATTCCGCCGCGGCGACCAGGTGGCGATGATCCTCGCCGCCGCCAATCTCGATCCGCGGAAATTCCCCGATCCGCTCGCCTTCAAGCCGGACCGAAACGACGGCCCGAACCTTTCCTTCGGCGCCGGCATCCACTTCTGCATCGGCGCGCCGCTCGCCCGCCTGGAGCTCAACATCGCCCTGCCAATCCTCTTCCAGCGCCTGCCGGGCCTGAGGATTGCCAGGCCGCCCGTGGTGAAGGACGTCTACCACTTCCACGGGCTGGAGGCGCTGGAACTGGAATGGTGAGAACTACGTCCGAATGACGTAGTCCTTGCGAGTCGTTTCAACGACTTCCCAGGTTCCCTTGAAGCCGGGTCTGAGGATGAAGCGGTCGCCGGCCTTGAGATCGAAGGTCTCGCCGGTTTCGGAGGTCACGATGGAGCGACCTTCGAGAATGTGGAAATACTCCCATTCATCGTACTGGACACGCCATTTGCCCGGCGTCGATTGCCAGATGCCGGCATAGATGCCGCCTTCGGCCTCCTCGATGTTCCAGGTGGTGAAGACCGGGTCGCCGGCGATCAGGCGGTCGGCCGCAGGGCGGCCTTCTTCCGGGTCGATGCCGGAAATATCGAAATCCTGTGCCTTGTTCATCGCAGGTCACTCCTTTGCGGCGCGGGGGCGCGTCCCCTCACCCGGCCGACAAGCCGGATGAGGGGCACGTTTGCATTACGCCTTGGCGAGTGCCTGCTCGATGTCCGCAATGATGTCCGTCACGTCCTCGATGCCGATCGACAGGCGCACGACGTCCGGCCCGGCGCCGGCGGCGACCTGCTGCTCCTCGGAGAGCTGGCGGTGGGTGGTGGAGGCCGGATGAATGACGAGCGAGCGCGTATCGCCGATATTGGCAAGGTGCGAGAGCATTTCCAGCCCCTCGACGAAGCGTTTTCCCGCCTCGTAGCCGCCCTTGAGACCGAAGGTGAAGACAGCGCCGGCGCCCTTCGGCGAATAGCGCTGCTGGAGCGCGTGGTTCGGGTCATCGTCAAGGCCGGCATAGTTGACCCAGGAGATCTTGTCATGCCCCTTCAGCCACTTGGCGACGGCGAGCGCATTGTCGCAATGGCGCTGCATGCGCAGCGGCAGGGTCTCGATGCCTGTCAGGATCTGGAAGGCGTTGAAGGGCGAGATGGCGGGGCCGAAATCGCGCAATCCAAGCACGCGGCAGGCGATGGCGAAGGCGAAGTTGCCGAAGGTGGAATGCAGCACCATGCCGGCATATTCCGGGCGCGGCTCGGAGAGCGCCGGATACTTGCCGGAGGCGGACCAATCGAACGTGCCACCGTCGACGATGACGCCACCCATGGAATTGCCGTGGCCGCCCATGAACTTGGTCAGGGAGTGCACGACGATGTCGGCACCGTGCTCCAGCGGGCGCACGAGATAGGGTGTCGCCATCGTGTTGTCGACGATGAGCGGCAGGCCGTGGCGATGGGCGATCTCGGCGATGCCGGCAATGTCCACGAAGGTGCCGCCGGGATTGGCCAGGCTCTCGATGAAGATCGCCTTGGTCTTGTCGTCGATCTGGCTTTCGAAGGAGGAGAGATCGATAGGATCGGCCCAGCGCACCTGCCAGTCGAAGCTCTTGAAGGCATGGCCGAACTGGTTGATCGAGCCGCCATAGAGGCGGCGGGCGGCGATGAAGTTCTCGCCCGGACGCATGATCGTGTGGAAGACGAGGAGCTGGGCGGAATGGCCCGAGGCGACGGCAAGCGCCGCCGTGCCGCCCTCAAGGGCGGCGACGCGCTCTTCAAGCACGGCCTGGGTCGGGTTCATGATGCGGGTATAGATATTGCCGAAGGCCTGCAGGCCGAAGAGCGAGGCGGCATGGTCCGTATCGTTGAAGACGAAGCTCGTCGTCTGGTAGATCGGCGTTGCGCGCGCACCGGTGGTCGGATCCGGTTGGGCGCCGGCATGGACGGCGAGCGTGGAAAATCCGGGCTTGTTCTTCGACATGAAATGGCCTCCCTGGCAGAGCAGTTCCCGCAAGGATGTGAAATCTCCCTGGCGCGCGGAACTGCGTATAACAAACAGATGGAGCATTTTCGCCAGCCGGGGCAAAGCGGAAATACTCCAGGTCGCCGGCACTATTTCAGAGTGGCGGGAACCGGTCAAAGAAAGATTTTTCGAAAAGCGAGGGCCTTGCGGCACGCCGTGCGCGGCGCCGATCCGAAAGCGGATTTCCGGTTTTCTCAGGCGACGAGGCGCGGATATTCGATGGCCGGGCAGCGGTCCATCACCACCTTGATGCCGGCCGCTTCCGCCTTTGCCGCGGCCTGGTCGTGGCGCACGGAGAGCTGCCCCCAGATCGCCTTGGGCAGCGGGTTCAGGGCCAGCACCTCCTCGACGACGGACGGCAGGGCATCGGCCGCGCGGAAGACGTCGACCATATCGATCGGCTCGACGATATCGGCAAGCCGGGCAACGACGGGCTGGCCAAGGATCTCCTTGCCGGCCTGGCCCGGATTGACGGGGATGACCCGGTAGCCCTTGCGCAGCAGGAAAGCCATGACCCGATGGCTCGGCCGCTCCGGGTTCGGCGAGGCGCCGACGAGCGCGATCACCTTGGTCGAGCGCAGGATATCGGCGATGTAGTAATCCGGATAGGAATCGTGATTCATGGCGTTGTCCCGTTTCTGCCGGAGAATTGGGGTAACGCAACGTGAAGTCAAGTTGCGCCGGCGGGGGCATCGCAAATGCGGGATTTGCGGAAAAGCCGATTGCAAAACGCTGTTTTTGCGCCGATGAAGGGGCTCTGCCTTCTTTCGCATGCCCGTCCGAGGTTCCAGCGTGCCGTTAGACGTCCTTTTCCTCGTGCTGTTCGGCGCGGCTCTGCATGCCTCCTGGAATGCGATCGTCAAATCAGGCACGGACAAGTCGCTCGACGCGGCTCTCGTCTCGCTCGGCGGCGGCATGGTCGGCCTTGCCTTCCTGCCTTTCCTGCCCATGCCCCATCCGGCGGCCTGGCCCTTCGTACTCGCTTCCGCCGTCCTGCAATTCGCCTATTTCCAGCTGGTTGCCGCCGCATACCGGGCCGGCGATATCGGCCTCGTCTATCCGCTGATGCGCGGCACTGCGCCGCTTCTGGTCGCGACGACCAGCGGCCTGGTGCTGGGCGAGCACCTGACGCCGGGAGCCATGGCGGGGGTGCTCGTCATCTCCGCCGGGGTCCTGACGCTGGCCTTCGAATCGCGCCACGGCAGCCGACGTGCGACCGGCTATGCGCTGGCGAATGCCGCCGTCATCGCCACCTACACTTTCGTCGACGGCGCCGGGGCGCGCGTTTCCGGCAATGCCGTTTCCTATACGCTCTGGATGTCGCTGCTGCCGCCGGTGCTGCTCTTTGCCTGGGCGATCGGGCGCCGCGGCGCCGCGCCGGTCTGGCACCATGTGCGCCGTAACTGGGCCCGGGGGCTTTTCGGCGGCGCCGGCTCCATCGCCTCCTATGGGCTGGCCCTCTGGGCGATGACGAAGGCGCCGGT
>Ga0182742_1001481_pt1 | contig 29775 bp, 27 predicted proteins | sample eDN5th37CBELigMG_FD_128880 | JGI IMG/M metagenome (GOLD analysis project Ga0182742, IMG submission 128880) | Enriched Miracle-Growth compost microbial communities from Emeryville, California, USA - eDNA 5th pass 37_C BE-Lig MG (version 2)... ... | reverse complement strand
TTGCCGTCCTTTTTTTGTTTGCCAAGGGATTCATTCGTTAGCAATGAACCCTTTGCCGTCCTTTTTTTGTTTGCCAAGGGATTCATTCGTTAGCTATGAACCCTTTGCCGTCCTTTTTTTGTTTGCCAAGGGATTCATTCGCTGGGTATGACCCCCTTGCCGTCCTTTTTTTGTTTGCCAAGGGATTCATTCGTTAGCAATGAACCCTTTGCCGTCCTTTTTTTGTTTGCCAAGGGATTCATTCGCTTGGTATGAACCCCTTACCGTCATTTTTTTATTTGCTAAGGGATTCATTCGCTTGGTATGACCCCCTTGCAGTCCTTTTTTTGTTTGCCAAGGTATTTATTCGCCCGAAATGAACCCGTCGCAGTCATTTTATCGTCTACTAAGGGATTATTCGCTCGCATTGAATATGTCCCTATGCCGCCGTCGACTTATAAAAAATAAGGGTAACGATTGTTTAATAGATGTGAAACCTTCTTTATTAACTACACGTACATTTAAGTAATAATTTATATTGAGTTTCATCAACAAGTGAAGGATTTCCAAACAAAGCAGGTGAGAAATTGGGCATTTATTGGTTCACATTACTATTCTTTCTTTTTGTAGTGCTATTAGCTGTGGTTGTAATTCCATGGGTTGTCATAGGCTTAACTATCGAGACAATTCAAGAATGGAAACAGAATCGAACAACTAAAAAGAAGAGGAAACAAAGTAAGCCATTTGAAAACATTAAGGCATTTATGAAATTAATGGGAGCGTTACTAGTCTTTGCGGGGGTTGCGTTGCTTTGTGCTGTTGAAAGTGTTCCCTATCTTAAGGATGTTCCCCATGTGATACAAAGAAATTATCAATCGGAAGCAAATGTAATCGAGTATGTAGATGATGTTGGTAAAAGAATTGGTAACGAAGTTAATATCGATGGTAAGACGTACCTTTCTAGTAAAATAAAAAGCAAACATGAAGGCAGATACATCGTATTTGAGTATTTGCCCAATACGAAAATTATTGTTTCCTATAAATAGTAGATTGCAGGGCTGGTCTGTAGAGCACGGGGACGGTTCTCGTGCCTCACCACGTTTTTATGAATGCAATATTCTTCGGCCCTTAACGTGAAGATTAGCTTCATCAATCTTATGAAGTCAAGAATCGCCGGTCCTTAACGCGGAAATTAGCTTCATCGACCTTATGAAGTAAGGAGTCTTCGGTCCTTAGCGCAGAAATCAGCTTCATCGACCTTATGAAATAAGGAATCTTCGGTCTTTACCTCTAAAATTAGCTTCATCGTCCTTATGAAGGCAAGAGTCATCGGTCCTTACCGCGAAAATTAGCTTCATCCATCTTATGAAGTCAAGTATCCCCAGCCCTCGCCGCTCAAAAGCTATTTTCATTCCACTTGATAAAAACCTACTTTCCCGCAGAATCAAAACCCAGGCAAGTATGGTAAGAAGAGCCCACATTCTGTACCTATCACAAACAATACTCAAATTTTGCAATACATTCAAATAATTGTTTGACTATTTAAAAATGAAAGCATACACTAATAATCAAATGAACGTTTGAATATGAGGTGGTAATTTTTGAAGCATGATGATGTGTGTGAAGTAACTTGTGTTGATGAGCCCAAGGTAAGCAGAGTAAAGGAATCCTTAGATAAACACAATACGATGAATGTTTCGAAAATGTTTAAAGCGTTGGCGGACGATACGCGAGTTAGAATTGCTTTTGCATTAAGTGAAGAAGATGAGCTTTGTGTGTGTGATGTTGCCAATATTGTCGGCTGTACAACGGCTACGGCTTCCCATCATTTACGGTTGCTGCGTAACCTTGGTTTAGCAAAGTATCGTAAAGAGGGAAAATTGGTATATTACTCTTTAGACGATGATCATATTAAACACCTTATCCAGTTAGCTTTTTTGCATGAAAGGGAGGGGAAGGTACATGGATAACACAATGGAGCAATCTGCAGAAAAACAAGTGTATCGCGTACAGGGCCTCTCCTGAGCGAGCTGTGCAAAAACGTTTGAAAAAAACGTAAAACACCTGGATGGTGTTGTTGATGCAAGTATAAACTTTGGAGCTTCGAAGCTCACTGTTTTTGGTAAAACTTCTATCAAAGATCTTGAAAAAGCTGGGGCATTTGAAAATTTAAAAGTCATTCCTGAAAAGGAACGATTTGAAGAAAAGAAAGAACCATTTTTACAAAAGCACTCAATGGTTATTGCTTCTTTTATATTTTTAGTAATGGGATGGTTCGCTGGGCAATTATACGGTGAAATATCGATAACATCAGTCATCGCATACGCTGCGTCCATTGTTATAGGTGGGTACCGACTGTTTACGGTAGGGCTGAAGAATTTAGTTCAGTTAAAATTTGATATGAAAACATTAATGACCATTGCTGTCATTGGTGCAGCCATAATCGGTGAATGGGGAGAAGGTGCTACGGTTGTTATCCTTTTTGCGATTAGTGAAGCCCTTGAAACATACTCAATGGATAAAGCTCGTCAATCGATTCGTTTATTAATGGACATTGCTCCAAAGGAAGCGTTGATACGAAGAGGCACTCAGGAAATGATGATTCGGGTTGATGATATCAAAATTGGAGACATCATGATCGTCAAACCAGGGCAAAAAATTGCGATGGATGGAATCGTTGTAAAAGGTGGTTCTGCTGTTAATCAAGCAGCAATTACTGGTGAGTCCGTACCTGTGTCCAAAACAACAAATGATGAAGTATTTGCAGGGACACTTAATGAAGAAGGACTTCTTGAAGTAAAAGTAACGAAGCATGTCGACGATACTACCATTGCGAAAATTATTCATTTGGTGGAAGAGGCCCAAGCGGAGCGTGCTCCATCTCAAGCGTTTGTTGACCGCTTTGCCAAGTATTATACCCCTGTCATTATGCTAGTCGCGCTCGGAGTTGCAGTTGTACCTCCACTCCTTGGGGCAGACTGGAATACTTGGATTTATCAGGGCTTAGCAGTATTGGTGGTTGGTTGTCCTTGTGCGCTAGTGGTGTCAACGCCAGTTGCCATTGTTACTGCAATTGGAAATGCTGCACGTCAAGGCGTTTTAATTAAAGGTGGAATTCATTTAGAGGAAATGGGTTCCATCAAAGCAATGGCATTTGATAAAACAGGTACCTTAACGAAAGGGATTCCTGTTGTAACTGATTTTCTTCCTCAACAAGGTATGGATGAAAATAAGTTACTAACACGAATTGCTGCGTTGGAAAATGGTTCTCGGCATCCGTTAGCATCAGCGATTATGAAAAAGGCTGAACAAGAAAGTCTTGATTATCAAAGTGTTAAAATCACGGATTTTACGTCGATTACCGGAAAAGGCATAAAAGGAACAATCGATGATGAGTCTTATTATGTAGGAAGCCCAACTCTCTTCGAAGAGATTTTATCAACTGGCATACCGACTGACTTAGCAGAAAAAATCGCAACATTACAACACGAAGGAAAAACGGTGATGGTCGCTGGGACTACAAAACAAATATTCGCGCTAATTGCGGTTGCTGATGAAGTAAGAGAAAACAGTCGGGACGTAATCAAAAGCCTTCATTCACTTGGGATTGAAAAAACAATCATGTTAACGGGTGACAATATGGGTACCGCGTATGCGATTGGAAAGCAGGTTGGAGTTTCTGAGATAAAAGCAGAGTTATTGCCACAGGAAAAACTCTCTTTCATAAAAGAGTTGAGAACGAACTATGATCATGTATCGATGGTAGGAGATGGAGTGAATGATGCACCAGCGCTAGCCGCTTCGACTGTTGGTGTAGCGATGGGTGGTGCAGGCACAGATACCGCCTTAGAAACAGCTGATATTGCCTTAATGGCAGATGACCTAGGCAAGCTACCTTTTACGGTAAAATTAAGTAGAAAAGCGCTAGCAATCATTAAGCAAAATATCACCTTCTCATTAGGCATCAAACTTGTTGCATTATTATTAGTAATACCAGGTTGGCTAACACTTTGGATCGCCATTTTCGCAGATATGGGTGCAACACTGCTTGTAACGTTAAATAGTTTAAGGCTTCTTCGAGTAAAAGATAAATCATAAAAAGCTTTCCAAGAATGGGAGGCTTTTTTTCTGTCAATGAGGAGTTGAGATGATTCTATTACTTATGACTTATGTTAAATATTCAACCATTGTCCAGCCAACGAGCACAAAAGTAATAATCGAGATTGAGGCATACATAAGCCCTTTAAAGTTTTCTCCTCTTGTTAAGTCTTTATATTCTTTATAAGTAATTTTACCCATTGCAAACTTTAAACCATGTTCATTCGGTTCAATCACATAAACTGTTCCATTTTCTCCTTCTAAATATAATTTGGTGATAAGGGGTAATTTTTCACTATACTCTAAATTAAAATTTGTGTGTTCAGACCCGTTTTTTCCCCCTAAAATATCCATTTTCACAATTCTATATCTCGAGTTTTCATGAACTTCTTTACTAATTTCATAAGCAAACCGTTCAATTTCGTAAGTAGAAAAACACATAGTAGCACCCCTTATCATTATATTTATAAATCCATTCTTGTGATTGATGTAAAAATGAAAATCAAGATGAAAATATAAAATGGCTGCTAAAATACACTGGAATAAGGAAGAGGATACCCTAGTACCATAGGCTGTTAGAACGAAAAAACGGTTTGTAAAAGTAAGATATAACTTTGTAACTTCTCGAAATGAATAATAATTTGTGAAGGAAGAAAACTATATATATTAAATTTTTCTAAGGTAGGCGATTAAAATGAATAATGTGGTAGTGTACACAACACCCACTTGACCCCATTGCACGACGGTAAAACGGTTCCTTTCGGAGAAGGGGATAGAGTTTAAAGAAGTTGATTTAACAGATAATTTTTCTGCACAGAGGAAAGTGGTAAGAGCAACAGGAATGCTTTCAGTGCCACAAATCAATGTGAATGGGAACTGGGTAGTAGGATTCGATCTAGAGCAAATTATGGAATACTTGAAGCAAGAATGAAGGTTTGAAGATAGATATACGAAGAGTACAGCCCCCACGTTCATGGTTGTGAATATGGGGGTTATTTGTTATACACTAATTTTCCCACAAAAAAATGGGTGTGCTGCATACCCCTTTTTTTCACCTCCGCCCTATAACTAGTGTGAAGGAGGTGAGAGACATGGCAGAAGCATTAATACAAGGAAGTCAATTACGAATTGTGTTTGAAGCAGGTGTGGATGAACACGGGAAGTTGCAGTTTAAGACAAAGAATTATAACAATATTAAACCATCGGCAACGGCTGATGAACTTCTTCAAGCAACAAACGCAATCATTGGTCTCCAACGCTTGTCATTAGACAAGGTCGAACGAAATGATACACATATGATTATTGAATCGTAAGGTCGAAGAGTTAGATTTTAACCCAAAAGCTAAGGAAAGGAGGTAACGAGATGGCCAAAACATTAGAAATGACCTTCATGAATACGGACGGAAAGCCTGCAAAGGTTTCGATTGAAAACCCAATCGAACCGATTGATCCGATGGTAGTTGCACAAGCGATGGATCAAATTATTGCAAGTAACGTGTTTTTTACAGCAGGTGGCGACCTTGTTCAAAAACGTGGAGCACGTGTTGTTGAGAGAAATGTAGCGGAAGTTGAATTAGTGTAATTAGGTAGGGCAAGCTCTCTCAAGTGAGGGCTTGCCCTTTTTACTATGAATGAAAATATGTAGTAAGTATTGAGTCTCCTTTTAACTAGAGGTCGGATTAATTTAAAACATCCCGTTCTCATTAGGGGACTCCTCAGGAATCGGTTGACCAACATCCCATAATTCAACGATTTGCTCATCTTGGAAACGAAAGATATGGATAACAGCTCCACCTAGATCATCTGGATTCTGCTTTACATGGGAGTGAACTGCCACGGTGTCTCCCTCTTGAATCGCATGCTTGACCTCTAGTACCTTGTTAGGGTTTTTGACTGCGTTTTCTTCCATTGCAACCATGAGCGAATCGGCATCGCCACGGAAATAAGGGTTGTGGTGAGAAAAGGTGGGACCAATGTAATTTTGGTATGCTTCACGAACGTTTCCTGAGGCAACGAGCTGTAGGAACGACACTGCCTTTTCTTTATTTGAAAGTGGTGATGATGTACTCATTTTTGAATCTTCCTTTCCTTTTTAAAAATTAATAGAAATGTAAGTTATTTTAAACAACTATGTCAAATGGTGTTTTCTAAGTGGATCATCGGGTGCAGGCATTTTTTTCACTATTAATGAATTCTTCAATATATTATCCAATCGTGTGTCTATCAAAATTCATATGATATAGTAATTCGTTTTATTAACGAATCATACTGTAATGAGCGGGTCACCTAGACATGATACAAAGAATAACTTAATGGAAGCCCCTTAATTATAGATGATGGAAGGAGGGGATATAATGGCTGCCATTCAAAAAAGTGTAGACTCTTCAAGCTTGGCTGAAGTAATTGATCGTATATTAGATAAGGGTGTCGTTATTGATTTATGGGCCCGTGTTTCGTTAGTAGGGATTGAACTTCTTACGATTGATGCACGTATTGTAATTGCCAGTGTTGATACATGGTTAAAATATGCGGAGGCTGTTGGACTTCTAAAATCAGAAGATGACGACGACGATAATGACGAACAGGGGCTAGCGGTGTAATTAGTTTATAAGAAGACAAGGCAGTTTCTTGCCTTGCTTTTTTTTATAGTGCTGTTTTCGGAGACTATGTTTTTAGTGTGAGAGTAGAAACATCTTAAACATATGCTCAGGCATTTTTATATGGGGAAATTTTAAATAGTATTCAATAAATTCCTTTTAACTTTCAATTCTTTCAGAAAAGAGTCAGTGAAAATAAATGAGAAAGGAGGAATTGGATTTGACACAAAATGAAAAAAGCGGATTTGTTAATACATCTTTTTTGAGAGCATTATCTCACGATCACTGCAATATCTTGAAGCTGGGTTTCCTGTTCATTTTACCGGGCCATCTGGTGTAGGAAAAACTAGTCTAGCATTATATATTGCTAACCAATTTAATCGTCCGGTTACTGTTATTAGAGGCCATCATGAATTATCGAATAAAGATTTACTTGGACATCATGCCGGTGTTAGTAAAAAAGAAGTAGTTGATAATTATATAAAATCTGTTTATAAAAAAGAACAAGAAATTAGACCAATATGGATGCAGGGTCAGTTGGTAGAGGCAGTAAAAAAGGGACACGTTGTAATTTATGATGAATTTTCACGTTCCCGCCCAGAAACGAATAATATATTTTTATCACTATTGGAAGAAAAAATTCTCCCGTTATATGGGTATGGAAAAGGAGCATTTGTAAACAGTCATCCAGATTTCCGCATCATTTTTACCAGTAATCCAAATGAATATACTGGTACGTTTCAAACACAGGATGCTCTTATGGATCGTTTTATTACCATTAGTCTTGATTATTGTGACAAAGAAACAGAGGTGACCATTCTTCACAAGAAAACTGGAGTAGCCCAGGAGGAAGCTTGTGAAATTGTTAAGCTAGTATCTAATTTACGGTCTTATGGAAAAGGATTTTGTCCTAGTTTACGTTCATCCTTAATGCTTGCAACCATAGCCCAAAAAGCAAACATACCAATAAATTCTCAAAATCAAAACTACCAAACTCTTTGTTTCGATGTTTTATCTAATCCAGTAAAGCAAATTTTTCCTGATTTAAACATTAAGGAGGTCCGTGAGTTCATTTTACAAGAAATGAAGAAAAAGGAGGTTAACTAATGAGCTCTGAAAGCGGAATATACGTTTTTTGTGCAATAAATGAGACAGAACCAAAAAGTTTTGGAACTGTTTCACTAAATGGAAACGAAAATGAGATTTTTACGATTCACTATAAAGATACAGCAATGGTTGTAACAAGGGTCGAGGATGACGTACTTCCTAACAGAAATAACCTCTTTGCCCACCAAAAAACGATAACAGAAGTAATGAAACAGTATACATTAATTCCTATGAGTTTTGGTAATGTGTTTAGTTCTGAGGAAGATGTTTTACTTATAGTAGAGCATTTGTATGAAGAATTTGAAAAGCTGTTCTCTCATTTAAAAAATAAAATGGAAGTTGGTTTAAAAGTGATCGCTAAAAAAGAATGGATTGAGAAGGAGATAGAAAATAATCCTTTATTAAAAGAATGGAAAAAAGGCGGTAAAAAAACTTCAAATCCTGCGGCCTTTTATGAGCAAATCCAATTGGGAGAACAAGCGCAAAATTTTGTCATGAATTTGCAAAATAAAGTGGTAAAAGAGGTATATGAACCGTTATTGGAATTAGCAGAAGCGGGAAAACCAAATGATATCATCCCTGGAAAAGTAGTATTAAATGCTGCCTTTTTAGTAGATTGTGAGAAAGAAGAGGCATTTGATCAAAGAGTAAATGAAATTTTTGAATTGTGGAAGGACAAAGTCGAATTTAAATATACAGGACCATGGCCTGCTTATAACTTTGTTAATATCCGCTTAAGAATAGAGGATGGATCATGATCCATAAGTTAATTACATTGCCGATCCGTTCGATTCTAAAGCTTGGGGAAAAAATACAAGATGAAGTTGAACATGAACTATATGATATCCCCCATATACAACAACAACTTATACAGCTGCATGCTTTGTATGAAATGGAGGAAATAGATGAAAAAACTTACGAAAGGCGGGAACAGGAATTACTAAGAAGATATAAAATAGCCAAAGACCGTGAGAAAAATAGACTATCAGATAAATAGAAGCATTTAGAGGAGGGTATGTATGGTCCATATAAAGGTTACGAGAGATTTTTTATATCTGTATGCCATTATTCTAGCAACAGAGCTTGAGGAAATTGAGTTTCCTCAATTAAAAGGGATTGATGAAAAAGTAGCATCCTATGTCATCCATAAGGACTTAGCAGCAATCGTTACCCCAGTGAATTCTCCCGATTATTCTCAAGCACAAATCGACCTACAATTAAAAAATATAGACTGGCTACAGGAGAAAGCATTTCATCACCATGAATGTATTTCAGCTATCCATAAGTATTTTACTGTCCTTCCGATAAACTTCTGTACAATCTTCCAAAATAAACAAAATTTAGAGAGTTTACTTACTGAACAATACGATGAACTCCTTAAGAAGCTTACTTTCCTTAAAGATAAACAAGAATGGAATCTGAAAGTATTTTGCAAAGTAGATAAAGCTCTTGATTATGTAACAAGTTCCAATACTACAGTTACTGAATTAAAAGAAAAGATCGAAACTATGCCAAAAGGAAAACAATTCTTAATGAAAAAAAAGCTTCAACAATTGATTACCTCTGAATTTGAGAAGGAACAAGGTCAATGGTTATATCAGATCAGGCATCAATTAGAGCCGTTTGTTGTTGATTCAGTTCTTCGCAAAAACTGGGGGAAAGATGTAACAAAACGAGAAGATGACATGATTGGAAACGTTGATTTCTTACTAGAAGGAGATCGTTCAGAAGTGTTTTTACACGAGATTCAGGAGATTGAAAAATCATTTGAAGCGTACGGATGTACATGTAAGGTGACAGGACCATGGCCGCCATATCATTTTTCGAAAATGCAAATGGTGAATGAATAATGGAGAAATACCATCCATTAGAAAATAAAGAAATGACGCTATTAGACTTATTAGATGGAATAATCGATACTGGCGTAGTCGTAAGAGGTGAAATTCTCATTTCAATTGCAAATATTGATTTAATAATCATCGACCTTAAATTATTAATTTCATCCATTGAAAGTGCGTTTGGGTCTAATGAACAAGCTTTTGCAACGGAGGTTATAGAAAATGGAACGGTTACCAATAGATACAAAGAACGTTGAACAAGGGCTTGCAAAATTAGTTCTAACGATTATTGAGCTCCTTCGTCAACTTATGGAAAGGCAAGCACTGAGAAGAGTTGAAAATGATTCGCTAACAGAGGAACAAATGGAGGAATTAGGGTTAACCTTAATGAAGCTCGAAGAAAAAATGGAAGAATTAAAGATAATCTTCGGGTTAGAACATGAAGATCTCAATATAGAGTTAGGTCCATTAGGAAAATTGATGTAAGCAAAATGGTTAGGAGGAAGCCTTTATGTCCTTACAACATTCTACTCAATCAGGGAATGTGCTTGAGATTTTAGAAAAAATAATAGATAAGGGTGTCGTGATAGCAGGTGATATTAAAATATCGTTGGCTGATGTCGACCTTCTTACGATAAAAATTAGGTTACTCGTTGCGTCTGTTGACAAGGCAAGAGAGATTGGTCTAGATTGGTGGGAAACAGATTCCTATTATTCTTCAAAAGCAAGACTACAAGAAAAAGAACAAAACATTTTAAAAGAACGGATTAACCGGTTAGAGCAGGTGATTGATGGAAAAGTGATTCCTCCGGATAGTGAGGGTAATACCTGAAAAGTGCCAATATCATAGAATAATAAGAGAATCTAGATTGTAAGGTATTTTTGATAACGTGGAGAAAATGCGTAAAAACAGATGAATTAGTAACAACCATAATCACCATTGAGGGATCCCCCTAGCCGATTTGGAGGATTCTCATTCCGCTATTTGCTCTAAAACCTTCGTTTTGAGCTGACTTCTGATCCTCGTTCCGTTATTTGTCAGTTTCAACCTCAAAATACATCAGTTTTGTGCTGATAACGGAACTAGGAACCGCCTTCCTCCTACTGGAACATTGTTTCTTCAATATAACGGAATGAGGATCCACCTAGCTGATTTGGAGGATTCTCATTCCGTTATTATATTTCACTAATCAGCTTCTCAGTTTAAAACAATAGTAATAGAGTGGAGCGTTGGCAAGCAGTTGTCAGTATGAAATTAGGATTGTGATTTCCTACCTTAGTTTTATTTAATTTGCCTATATAGGCTGACATGGCAAGATAAAATTTAGGTTGATACATGTTCAACCTAAATAAACTGATTAAATAGCATTTGAAGCTCTTCATTCACCTTTTACCATCTCCCTATCTTTATATTCATTAGTGTATAGAAAATCAAAAGAAGGATAACCAGAAAAAAACAGTTTACTTCACCCAGTTATGTGCGAATCGATAATGGAGTCAGATAAAATCCTAATTCACTTCATCAATGATAGAAATAGGCAACCATTTGAGACGAATGTGATAACGGTAGCGTATTCATTTATTCCATAATTATGATAGTAATAGTAATAGTAATAGAAGGGAAGAATGATTGTGCAAATACGTGTATTAGGTAAAAGTGGACTTGAGGTTTCCGCGATTGGACTCGGTTGCATGGGGATGAGTCATGGCTTTGGACCAGCATCAGACAAAAGTGAAATGATCTCATTAATCCATTCAGCTGTTGACCGCGGTGTTACGTTCTTTGACACCGCAGAAGTATATGGACCCTATGTAAATGAGGAGTTGGTAGGTGAGGCACTTGCACCAATTAGGGATCAAGTAGTGATCGCTACTAAATTCGGTATAAAAATGGTGGATGGAAAGCAGGTGCTTGACAGTAAACCAGAGGTTATTAGGCAATCAGTCGAAGGTTCTCTCAAACGTCTTAATATGGATACCATTGACCTTTACTATCAGCACCGAGTCGACCCAGATGTACCGATCGAGGAAGTGGCGGGAGTAGCACAAGACCTTATCAGAGAAGGAAAAATAAAGCATTGGGGATTGTCTGAAGCGGGAGTAGAAACGATTCGTCGCGCACATGCTGTTCAGCCGGTTGCTGCTGTTCAAAGTCAATATTCGATGATGTGGAGAAACCCTAAAGAAGAACTGCTACTAGCACTTGAGGAACTCGGAATTGGCTTCGTTCCGTTCAGTCCACTGGGCAAGGGGTTCCTTAGCGGTACAATTGATAAGAACGCAACATTCGATAAATCTGACACTCGTAGCATTCTTCCGCGCTTTCAACCAGAGAATCTCGAAGCAAATCAAGTACTTGTCAACCATATTAAGGAGATTGCAGCAGAAAAAAGCGCAACACCTGCTCAAATTGCTCTCGCATGGGTAATGGTACAAAAGCCATGGATTGTTCCGATTCCTGGAACGAGAAAACTGGAGCGCCTAAATGAAAACCTTGGTGCTGCGAACGTTCATTTTACCCTTAATGAACTAAGAGATTTAAATGAAGCACTCTCTAAGATTGAGATATCGGGAGACCGCTATCCGGTTGGTTCGGATTTTGCAAAAAGGGTTGGCAAATAAACGTAACAGATTAGTAGAACTTTTTACAACTATTTTTAGAAATCGAACGTTGCTTTTAAATAAAATAACCTTATTAATATAAGAGCGTGCCCAAAAAAGTCACTGACTTTTTTGGGCATCCCATCAAGCATTGATTCTTTTATTAAATTTATCCTTCAAGCGATTGATATCTTCTCTAGGTGGCAAACCAAACATTCGTGAATATTCACGGCTGAATTGTGAAGGACTTTCATAGCCTACCCGGAACGCGACATCAGCGGCATCTGTTGACTCTGATAATAACAGTCGTCGTGCTTCTTGTAATCTCAGTTGTTTTTGAAACTGAATCGGGCTCATCGCAGTTACCTCTTTAAAGTGTCGATGAAGGGAAGAAACACTCATGTTAGCAATTTCTGCAAGTTCTTCAATCCGAAAAGAATGATCATAGTAAGTTATGATATGGTCGATCACATCACTGATTCGAAATGTACTGCTACCTTCGATTGCAATTTGCTCTAACGCAGCACCGTGTTGACCTTGTAGAACTCGATAGAGAATTTCCTTCGTGATTAGAGGTCCAAGCACTGGAATATCCTCAGAGTGTTCTAACAACCTAGCTAATCTTAGTACCGCATCCAACAATGATGTCTCAATTTGACTAACAAACATCCCTCGCTTTGTGTTTTCCTTTGCACTAACAGGAAGTTTAGAAGTTCGTAAAACATCTAAAATTTGACTAGGGGTAAATTCAAGTTTAAGAGCCAAGTAGGGAATGTCTGAAGTGGCACTGATTACTTGACCAGTAACAGGCAAGCCTACGGAAGCAACAAGATAATCGCCTGGACCATATCTAAATTGCTCTTGTGCCAGCATTACTTCTTTTACACCTTTAACAATCACACAAAAGGATGGTTTGTAAACTCCGTAAAGTGGTTCGGTAACCTCAGAATGACGGATGAAGAATAAAGATGGAATAGCAGTTGAATTAACACCATCCTGCACTGAATAACGGTCAATGATTTTTGAAAGTTCATGCTGCTGTGCGTAAGTTATCTCTGTCAATGTAATCCCTCCCTTTTCCTTCTAAATTAGAAAGAAATTTAAACTTAGTCTAGTGTCTAGCTTCAGGAGCTTTGAGGCCCGATTCATAATTCAACCCCGTCTAGAAGGTTAAAAATCAAACCTTTAATCAGTTTGTCTTATGCTTCTCGCTTCTAAGTAAGCACCTTCTATTTTTTTTAGTGCTTTCATTCTATCTTAATTTCGTAGATTGTGTAAGTACCATTGAGAGGATTAGGCAAACATTTGATAGAAATAGGATAACAGTTTCATTTTTACATAGTGGATAATTAAGTTATCTTAGATATGTAAAACGAAGGTGAGGAGTTACCATATGGAATATGTAAAACTTGGCAATACAGGCTTGGATGTTTCTAGACTTTGTCTAGGATGTATGGGATTTGGTGATGCAACGAAATGGGTTCATCCATGGGTACTAAATGAGGAGGATGCTCGTCCGATTATAAAAAAGGCTTTGGAGTTAGGAATCAATTTTTTTGATACTGCAAATGTGTATTCAATGGGTACAAGTGAGGAAATCGTTGGGCGTGCGTTAAAGGATTATGCCAATCGTGATGAGATCGTACTTGCAACGAAGGTTCATTTTCAGATGCATGAGGGCCCAAATGGTGCAGGTCTTTCAAGGAAAGCAATCATGAGTGAAATCGATAAGAGTCTGAAAAGATTGGGAACGGATTATGTCGACCTTTATATCACACACCGCTGGGATTACAATACCCCTATTGAAGAGACGATGGAAGCACTTCATGATGTCGTTAAAGCAGGGAAGGTAAGATACATAGGTGCATCTGCTATGTATGCATGGCAGTTCCAAAAGGCGTTGCATGTAGCGGAGAAAAATGGGTGGACCCGATTTGTTTCAATGCAAAATCATATGAATCTTATCTATCGCGAAGAAGAGCGGGAAATGCTGCCACTCTGTAAGGAAGAAAAAATCGGCGTGACTCCATACAGTCCGCTTGCTTCAGGAAGATTGACTCGTGACTGGTCGGAAACAACGCATCGTTCTGAAACGGACCAAGTTCAAAGGTCAAAGTATGATTCGACTGCTGAAGCAGACCGATTGATTGTTGAGCGGGTTGCGACCATCGCTGAAAAACGGGGTGTTCCACGCGTGCAAATTGCATTAGCTTGGTTGCTTCAAAAAGAAACAGTTACAGCTCCTATTATCGGTGCGACGAAACTATCTCACCTTGAGAATGCTGAAGCAGCTCTTTCGGTTAAGTTAACACCTGAAGAAGTGGCGTTCCTTGAGGAACCGTATGTACCGCATAATATAGTTGGCCACAATTAATAAAAGTTTATTTATCAAGGGAGACATAGGGACTAGTCCTATAAATTTGGGACATTTACCTGTCCCTATGTCCCAAGGAGGTATGATAGTGGAACGACTTTGGACCAAATCCTATATTTCCATGGTTGTAGGGATGCTCTTTCTATTCACCGCATTTTATATGCTATATCCAACACTACCGCTTTATATTAAAGAGATAGGTGGCAATGAATCGCAGGTTGGTCTGGCAATGGGGGTCTTTATGCTGTCTGCTGTTATATTTCGCCCAGTCATCGGTGGATTACTTGACCGATTTGGAAGGCGTCCTTTTATTGTTATTGGGATTGTTCTTTTCGCTGTGGCAATGTACCTATATGACTGGGTAGGGGGAATCATTGCTTTAATGGGGCTTAGAGTTTTACATGGGATGACATGGGCTGTTTCCACAACCTCGACGCTCACGGCGATTACCGATATGATTCCAACTACCCGTCGTGGAGAGGGATTAGGGTGGTCAGGCATGGCTATGACTCTTGCGATGGCAATCGGTCCAATGTTTGGTCTTTGGGTTACTGAGAACCTATCATTTCACTCTATGTTTTTATTTGCATTTGGACTCTCTGTTGTTGCACTGTTATTAACTTTCGGAGCGAAAATGCCATTTCAACCCCAAACCAGTTCAAGGAAAATAGAATTATTTGAGAAATCGGTTTTGCCTGTTACAATTACCGTCTTTTTTCTATTCATCGCTTATGGAAGCATAACCACCTTTGTCCCGTTGTTTGCCGACTCCATCGAAGTTAATTCTGGCACGTTCTTTCTGGTATATGCGATAACACTTGTTCTGGTTCGTCCGATTGCAGGGAAACTATCTGACCGGCACGGGGAATCGTTCATCATCGTACCAGCCCTTGTGGTTACCATTTTGGCTTTAGTTGCCCTCAGCTTTTCAACAGGATTAGTTGGAGTGCTCATAGCTGCGATTTTGTATGGGATTGGATTTGGATCCGCACAACCTGCTCTTCAAGCAGCGACAATTCGTCTTGTTCGCTCTGATCGTATTGGAATGGCCAATGCCTCATTTACGACTGCAACCGATCTTGGCATAGGACTAGGAGCGATTGTCCTTGGTTGGGTCTCACAGCATACAAACTATCAAGTGCTGTTCACGGTTAGCACAATGTCGGTTGCGTTTTCTTTGCTGATGTACATGTTTTTAGTGAAAAAATTGTTGGATAACAAAGAAGTTCACAATCTGACAGCTTAGACGATCTCCTTTGAGGTGAAAACAAGAAAACTCAAGGCTAATCACATAGTGATGTACAATCCATAATTAGATGTTACTTTATTCTATTATAATTTATATCCTTTTCCTATTATTCTTTTAATCAATAAGAATAAATAACCCCAAATATGGTCCTTTATTTTAATGATAGTAAGAAGATAATTAAGTAGTTTTGTTTTGGGATGCTACCTTCTCTTGCAACCTTATGAAAATATCGTAAAACTCTAAGTTCCAACTGGCTTACCTCCTTTACCATGTTTTAGTGTATTTACTCTAGATATACTTCCCAGGCATATCAAGTTATAAGATATAGGCATTTGTTATATACAATAGGCACAGCTAGAATAAGGATAAAGCAGGTATGAAGGAAAGTGTTCTAAACGGAATAGCTACAGTGTTACCAATTATGCAAAAACAACAATCCGGTCACATTGTTACTACGGGCTCCGAATCCGGACACACTGTTTTTCAAGAAGGTGCTGTTTAAAGTGGAACAAGGTTTGCCGTTCGTGCCATTATGGAAACCTTGCGCCAAGAGGAACGTAAAAACAATATCCGGAGTACAATTATCTCTCCAGGAACGGTAGATACAGAACTTCATCTAACCATTAGCACTCTACGAGACGAGAATGGATAGAAAACCTTCAACATCAAATCGGTTTAAAACCAGAAGATGTAGCGGATGCCGTAGCCTATGCCATTGGCACACCCGATACGGTTACGGTGAGTGAAATCGCCTTACTACCGTCTTATCCTTTGGTAGGTAAGTAATGTCATAATAGTAAGATATCATTATGAAAGAACTTTTTTTTCTAAGCTATCTCTCATCAGAGTTACGTACAAAAAGAGTTAATTATACAAAAAATGAGCAAGGAGTATTTCTAATGGATATAAATGCTTTTTTAACTTACTTGAACAAAGGGGAAGTGATTGAGGGCGGTTCTGAGATGCACCAGGTGATGTATAAAGTTTCGCAGGAAGCATTAAAGATAACGGCTGAGCTGAACGGACAATATCATACTCCAGAAGAGGTTCAGGAACTGTTTTCCCGGTTGACTGGGAAACAGGTAGATAATACATTTGCCATGTTCCCTCCTTTTTATACGGATTGTGGGAAAAACATTAGTGTAGGGAAGAATGTCTTTATCAACTCTGGCTGTCGTTTTCAGGATCAAGGTGGCATTACAATTGGCGATGGTGTTCTAATCGGACACAATGTCGTGTTGGCTACCCTAAATCATGACATTGATCCAAGAAAGCGCAGTACGATGCATCCTGCGCCCGTTAAGATTGGTAATGATGTCTGGATTGGGTCAAATGCCACAGTCCTTCCCGGTGTGACCATTGGTGATGGTGCTATTATCGCCGCCGGTGCAGTTGTGAATAAGGATGTCCCTTCCAATGTTATCGTAGGTGGAGTACCTGCAAAAATAATAAAGAAAATTGAAACCAGTCAGAATTAATTCAGTTATTTTCTTCTTTATAGAAGATGACATACAGCCCAGTTGTATTTATAAAACACATTTATGAATACAGCTGGGCTTCTATTAATTTACTGTTTAGGAAGGGAATTTTTTAATAAAAGAATGTTGTTATCCATTTGCTAAATTTAATATGAAACCTGTATAGTTGGGAAAACTTCCAAAAGAAAAATACATTAACTACTTAACCTAGAGTTAACTATAGGGTTTACCATTAGTTTGCAAGAGAATAAAGGTAGATGGAAAGTTAACATAAGTGATTCATGAACCTAGGATAAGCACATTCTCTAAAAAGGTATGAATTATTGGAGGAAATGTATTACGGTGAAGCACGATGCTCGTTTGAGGAAGTAAAAAGTAGAATTGAAGATTATATAAATTACTATAAATAACAAGCGAATTAAGAAAAAATTGGGTGATATGAGTCCAATTCCAATACCGCACTCATACTAGCCAACTAGCAGCAGTATTTAAAGCTTAAACTTTTGGGGGTCATAACAAAATCGCTATAGAACGAAAGATTGATACCATTGTGATTGGAAAAAATGAAGGTTGGAGACAAGAAGTCGCAATGAAAAAAGTCTGATAAACAAACATTCATTGGAATCCCATTTTCTACTTTCATCAAGATGATTCAGTATAAAGCAAGCGAATGGGGTACAAGTAGTGGTAAGAGAAGAAAGCTACACATCAAAATCAAGCTTTCTTCACAATGATCCTATTCCTGTTTACGGAGAAGAGCATCATTACACGTTCAGTGTGTATAGAGAAACGCGTGCTTTCTACAAAATCAGAGGATCCAAACGCAGAATCCACGCGGATATAAATGGTGATTTGAACATCATCAGAAAACATGTACAAGGTTCATTTGAATCATCAGACTCACTAGATGTTCTCAGTTCCCCTAAGAAAATCCATCTAGTCGTTCAAAAACCAATAAAGACCGAAAGTAAAGCTGAAGGTTCGCCTGATGTAATAGCGGGACTTGTGATCGCCCACTGTTAGACAATGCACCAACGGTGTAATCTACAGAAAACCCCTACATTTATGTATGGGGGTATCATCCTCCCTAACTAACGTACTATTGATGATAATATGGGATAGGGCCATAAGACCAGCAGATAATCCTAAGGGAATAAAGAAGATGAACAAGGATTTCATACTGAGCTCTTCTTTTAGTTAGAGTGCCTGACCCTAGTGAACTAAAGAGGTAACGCATAGAGTGGCAGGCACCAAATTAACTATGTTTTATGATAAAATTGTATATCTTAAAGAAGCCAAGGAACGAATATTCCTTGGCTTCTTTAGTTAGATATTTGTTAGAATTATCCAAGATTTTTCCTAATGATACCTTAAACTTTTTTCCTATTATTTTGTTAGAATAAAAATATAAATTGTAATTTGAGGGATCGGTATGATAGAAGAGTCATTTCAAAAATACTTAAAAAATTTCATTCTTAAAAGTGGCGAGGAATTGGAGTGGGGGCAACCTAATGACGATAATTTTTTGCGGGAAGTAAGGATTATCAAACGTTCAGAGAGGACTTATCGAACTCTCGGTCTGTTAATGATTTCAACCAAAACATTCGAGGCAATGGAAACCATAAATGACCATAAATTGAGTAAATTAAAATTTACCCCTAGGAAAAAAGTTAACTTAGATGATGACAATCGTCAGACATTTAACTGGTTGGAAGAAGGGTGGATTTTAAAAGAGGTAAGATTTGAGAAAGATGAGAAAACGGTCCGGTCATCCCATTACCGGATGGGGTATCGTTTATACCAGCATGAACAACTAATGCTCCAACAAAAGGCCAACTATGCTAGTCAAGAATTTCTTAAACTAAAAAACAAAATCCTCAGTACTTTACCTACTGAATTCGTTTATCACGATAATTTACTCCATCCCAAAAATATCGGAGTAGAAAACATTATGAAAATCGTAAATCAGCTTAAACAAAATGAGTTAAGCGCATCTACTCTATTTTCACAGAAGTGGAATACAGAAAAACGTTTAAAGTTTTTACATTTTGTTAATGCCTTTTGTGAATTATGTCTTCACAAAGATGAATTTGACTGGAAGGAAATTGGTGCAAGTTATTATAAAGAAATTGGAGGGTCCAAGGAATTTGATCCCTATAAGCAGGATTTTATTGATCAGTTAGAAGAGTGGACAGATGTTCCGGCAGTTAAATTAGGCCTAACAAGCCTTGGACAAATTACATCGGTATTTTTTTCTGGACAAATGAGTGGGAGGTACAGCACTTTCGATTGGGGGCCAGTTCATTCTTTAACAAATTTATCAATTGCCAATGATGAGTATCATACAAAAGCGACTAAACTTTGGCTTGTCGAAAATCGAGCAATTCTGACTCGAATGGCAGCAACTGAGCATTTCTTGGAAAAATCTAATTCTCTTATCATTTGTGTTGATGGACATTTACGTTCCGCACATAAAAATACGATTGCACAAATTCTAGCCAGCAGTGGTATTGAGCAAGTGATTATATGGTGTGACTACGATTCAGACGGTCTACAAATTTCAAAAGAAATTTACTCAATAGTCACTAAACAACAAAGTAATCTAAAGATCAAGTTAGTCTCACCAGAACAGCGAGTCATATGTAATTGGTATCAATATGAAGAATACCTTATTAACTTTTTAAAAAATACTAAAATGGAACAGGAACAAATGGTAGGAGGTGTTGTTCAGTGGAAAAGATGGATTCTGGATTAATATCAATATTTCAGTCACAAGAATCTGCACCAGAAATCATGCAAACGATGAAAGATATTTCTTCATTAGCGGGGGTTTTAAGCGATTTAGGGGCTCAAAACTTTTTTCAAACTCCAGGCGAAATCTTAAAATTTTTAAGGCTCATTCAACTCCTTAATGAAGAGGCGCTTGGTCTTGATGACCCGATTGAGAATGCAGAAACCGTCTTTTATCGTTATCGAAATCGTTATGATGACACCGAACCACCTTCGAAAAAAAGAGTCGAACAAATTATTAATGTTTTAGTTAAAAACAACTGGATCTCGAAACAAACGAGAAAAATTAAACTTCGCGATGTCGGGAAGCGCATGATGGATGCACTGATTCGACTTGCCAATGATTCTCTTGCTTACTATATGAACGATGATATCGGACGATCACTATTTCAAGCTAGGCGTGATGCGGAAATTAGTGAAGCTTACGATGACAACGGAATTTCAGGTGGAAATAAAATTGCGAGCATGATTCGAAATGTAGAAAATGCAATTGCTCTTTTAAGAGAACGAGAGTTAGAAATGCTTGCGGATCGTAACGCCTTACCGCAGCTTGAACTAATTCATCAATTAATGAAGGATTTAGAGGTGAAGTTAGAGGAGAGGTTTAGACAATTCCAAACAGTGGAAGATAGTTTGGTACTAACAGATTTAATGCAAAAGGGGACAGCAGTGCTTGCTGAGGGGACGAACCTTAGTCTAGGGATGATTAACAAGTATGTTAAGTTCACAAATATGCAAAAAACACCGTTAACCTCGACAATTCAACCTGAAAAAGTCAGAACCTTCATATCAAAAATGTTTGATCCCCCACTAGATTCTGATATTCCCAATGCCCATCAGTTACTAAGTTTTATGGAGCAAAATCAATATGAGGATGAAGCGAACGACGGGTTATGGATACCGGTTAAGTTCGCTGCACCTCTATCTCGGGTAGCGATAGAAGAGGCGATAGAGTATTTAGAAACCTATGAGCCTGTTATTGATCCTATTGTTGATGAAGAGGAAGAGACAGAATATTCCTCAGAGGAAATGTCTGAGGAAGATATGGAAAGGTTAATGGGGGAATCGAATTGGCTTCTAACGAAGAACATGATTGATACTAAAGCAATTGAAGGGTATTTTGAAAAACAGGAAGAGGCTCCGCTCGAGCAAGTAATCATTGAAGCAACCACAGATCAGTGGAGTGATGCTATCAATGCCTTGACAGCCATTTCTGCTTTAGTTGGTAGCAAAAAGCTATCAGTAACAACAGATGAACAAAAAAGGAAACGTAAGGAATACGAAAAAAAATGGGAGTGGATGAAGGATGGAGATGGATCAGGAATTGTTAAAAAAAGAACTTTCTTTCGAAGAGACGACAAATCCGAATGAGTCAATAGAAGAGATAAATGTAAATCCATTAAATGTTATGCAGTCTATTAGAGGGATACTAACTCAAGAAGAGGAACTAACGTTTATGAACATCCTTTTCTCGTCCTCTGCTTCAATTCGCTCTGGAAATTTTGGCTTATCTCGTAAAGAGGTAGAAAAACAGCTTGGTGCTTTGGGAGATGACAACCGCTTTTTCTCTTTTATTACAAGGGTCAATCAAGCCATCAGTCGTTATTTTCAATTAATTTATGATGGAAAACGTGATCAAGTGGTAGCTTTAATGAGAGTACCTGCTCATTCAGCTCGTAACACTTTATCAAAAGAAAGTCTAGCTATCTTACTCTATATGTTTTACCAACAAGAAGTCTTGCAACACGAATTTACTTTATTTGACCAATTACTAGATGCCCTTGGCCACGAAACGAAAAAAGCAAACCAAAGAGTATTGCTTAATATAGACCCTTTAAAGAAAATCGGCGCAATTGAGGATTACGAAACAAACTCTTCAGAGAGGGCTTTTCAGCTTACGGCAATTGGAGTGCATCTTTTTTCAGATTCGTTCTTACGTCGAACAGCAGAATTCAGTCAGTCAAATCAGTTGAACAAAGAGGAAGTACTGAAATTCTTCAAACGATATAACCTATATCAGAAAGGAGAAGGCGAATGATTCCTTGGAGAATGTCATTTTCAGGTATTCGTGATTACCGACCAGAGCAAATTGATTTATCTGGAATTGACCAGCATATTATGGTCACTGGTCCAAATGGTTCCGGTAAGTCAACAATTACGTATTGCATGGGGGCGGTTCTCTATTCTTCTAAAGTAGATGTGGAAGGGTTAAAATCTCGTAATCTATTACCTGATCAAACGTGGAAAGCCCAAATTTCATTAGTGTGTAAAAATGAAGGCCATATGAAAATAGATGCAGCAACTTTCATTCAATTTTCATTAAGAATGGTTCAAGAGCCGGGGCAACCGATTAAAAAAGAGTTCTCTATTTCATCGGGTGAGGAGATTGATCAGTGGGAGAATACGATAAAATTTACATCTGGCGATCGTCAATTTAATTTTTCAGCCTATAAGAAAGACTTGCTCTACAAGTACAAAATTGATCCTGATGCTTATTACCTTATTTGGTATCAGCAGGAGGTCAATCAATTTGCCGTCATGAATCCTGAAGAGCGGTTTCGAATCTTTAGCGAAATGCACGGAATTGACCAAACTCAGCGCGAATGGGAAGAAAGCATTGAAAAATTAAAGGAAACAACGGAAACCCTTAGGTCGGCTAAGTATAATGTGGAAAACAAAAGATTAGAGTTACAACTTAAAAAGAGTCATTTAGAACGGTTTAGGAGTAATCAGGAACGTCTTATAGGTGGAGCAAGGCAGTATATTGAATCACTATTACAATTAGAGGTAGTTTTGAAAAAGGAGAAAATTAGTTTAGAGGGGGTTATAGAAGAACTTTCCTTTACGATTGAAGAAGCAAAAGAAACAATCTCCTCGAAGCAAGAAGAACGAGAGGGGGTAACGGAGCAGATTAACACGCTAGTTGTTGAAAAGGAAGAGTTGGTAGGTAAGCAGGAAGACGTTGAAGGGTTGCTGGAAAGTTTAAGAGTTGACATACACAATAAAAAGCAGTCTGTTAGTGAGTTGGAAAAAGAACTTGAAGATCTAATAAAGCTAAAGAACCAAATTACCCGGACCGAAAAAGAAGTGCAGGATGAGTTAAATCGATTGAACAAGGAAATTGAAGATACTGGCAAACAATTAGATGAAGTAAAGGAGAATCACAAACAGCAAGACCTGTCACAACGTGATTTACTAGGTGAAATTGCAAAATTAGAACATCAAGTAACAGAAGACAAAAGATTATACGGAGAGCATAGTAAAAGATTAGCAGAATACAAAAGTAGTCATGAGGTTTCTGAAACTATTACTAAGTTGGATGAAGAAATCTACTCCTTAAAAAATGACCGTCTATCATTATTCAATGATATTCAACAACTGAAAAAGGAACGGGCTTCTCTACAAGAAAATCGTGATTTATCTAGGCGCCAAAGCGAATCTTTAGCTTATCTACGTACTCAACAAATAAAAGCCTTTCCTATCCGTGAATTGTTGGAGTTAGATGAAAAAGCACAACTAAAGGATGAAAGATTATTTAATGCGATAAAATATACGATATTTTTCCAAGGAACGCATATTACCCCCCCTAATGATCTTTACCACGTCCCATTAATGGAAACAGTCCCCGACCGTTCAGCGGATACATTACCTGAACTTCACCTAAAAATTAAGGAAGGTATTAAGGATGAGGATATACCGCATGCAATGAAAGCATTATGGTGGGTAGGACAATTCTTCAAAGACGGACCAACTAAGATACAGAATGGAATTCTGTATGATAAGATGGGTATTCGTGGACCACAGGAAAAAGAGCGCTATATATTAAGTAAGAATGCGTTGTTGGCAAGAAAACAGGAAGTGGAAAAGTTAATCTTTATAAAAGGATCTAGGCTATCAGAAATAGACGAACTGATTAGCAGCCATACAAAAAAATTACAAGAATTGAGTCGGATTATTCAGTATGTAAGAGAAGCGGAAGCGTTTATGGCAACGGACTATGAGCGAGAAAGTCGCATGAAGCGATTGGAAGACGAGAGAAAAAGACTAGCAGAAATTGTGAAAATGTTGGGGGAAATCGATGGGAAAAGGACAAGTCTTAAAGTTCATTTGATTCAACACCAAAACAAAAAGCTAGATCTAGAAGATGAAAAGGCATTTTACGAAGAGCTTGGCAAGATGAAAGGGAAGTATGATAACTTACTTTTTTTAGAAAAACAGTTAGGATTACTTAAAAATCAGCAAGAACAGCATGTAGCTGCTCTTGAAGAATATGATGCTGAACTAAATAAGCTTGAAAGTAAAATAAAAAAGCTCAAGCGGTATGTTGACCAACTTGGTGAGGATATTGAACTTTCTAAAACGGGGTTAACTAGAGTCGTTAATCAAAAGGATAATAAAAAGGAAGAAATAGATTCGATTGCTCAGCAAATGGTTGTTTATATTCAAGAAATTACAGAAGTGAAAGAACTTGTTCCCGGGGTTTATTCTGAGATGGCGGGTGTTCCTCTTTCTGATGAGCTTCCATCCTTAACAAGCTTAAAAAATAAACGTGAAAACGGGAAAATAATATTTGATGCTGCAAGAAGAGAGCCTGATATTGACCCTGCAGCACCTGAAAACTATGAAGCTGTTAAGCAGGAGTTTGAACGATTAGACAATGAGTACAAGCGTACAAATATTTTACTTGAGCAAGATAAAGAAAGAGCAGAGCTACTAAAGGACAAGCTAGAAACAACCATTAATATGCGAGTTACGGAGATTCGAAGAAGATTTCAGGCGTATATGAGTCACTTTCAATTTGAGGGTGAAGTGGACTGGGAGTCTTCTGGAGATAAAAAAGGAAGAACACACTTCAAGCTGTTCATAAAAGCTAGAAAAGAAGGTCACCGAGGAAAGATGGAGGATGTTAGTACAAAGGCCCGCGGAGGTAGGGTAGGTAAGGGTGTGTCAGGTGGGGAAGAATCACTAAGTTCACTATTATTCGCCTTGGCACTTTTACAAAACTTATCATTCAAACCAGGGTTTATTGTCCTAGATGAATTCGATAGTGCGCTAGACGAAAATCGAAAATTTAAGGTATTTGACTTATATGAACAGGAATTAAAAAGAAAACTGATCATCCTAACTCCGAAATCACATGAGGCTCAATACCTAAAACGTTTTTCGAAGGCATTAGTTGTTCAACATGACCCAACCATTCCTTCTAGTAAAATAGTGGGGATTGTGAAAAAGGAATAATAATAAAAGAAGCATTTAATTTAAATACTGCTAAACAGCCCCTAAGTTTGGGAAAAACTTTAGGGGCAATTTTCATCTTTTCCCACGAAAAGTCTGTTTCGGGACAAGTGATTAAGAGCCAAGACCTTGTTTTCCATATTATTACCATCCATTAAATGACAAGGATAGTATTATAAAAGCTATAGATAGCACGTGTATTGGGTAAAATTTTAGGTTCTTGTTTTGAAACCTACCCCTTGTCTCACATATACCTTTAAACAATCTATAATAGATAGACAATAGTTCATGGAGGAAATCCCTATCAGGGACAAAGAACCTGTCCCTCTGTCCCAAAGAACCTTTGTCCCGTTAATGACTTTTTCTTACTTTTGAAAATCTTTTTATCTGAGAGATGGTAGTCTTTCCTTCTTTACGTTCTAAGAAGTGAACGAAGCCACTTACCACAATAATTCAGCTAAACTTCCAAGTGAAATTCCTATCGCGCCTATCAACCCATTCCACTCGGCTGCAAACTTCACGCCGACTATTAACGCGATCAATGTAACGACAAAATTTGCAGATTGAGAGAAAATTGTAATTTTTGTTCGTTTATAGAACATCAATAATCCGTTAAGGAAGTCTATAAATGGAAAAACAAGCGCCATGAACATTGTAATTTTTAGCACTTGAAGGCTAGCATCTAATAATCTGCCGTTGACCCCCATGACATGCTCCAAAAATAGTCCACCAAGCGGGGTATATGCTAATATCCCGACCAAAATAAAAGGGATAAATCCAATTAGAAATAAAAAATTTTTCACTATGGTTTGATTTTCACCATAAAAGTTGATAACAATTTGGTGGAAAAAGATGAAAAAACTTAATATCAAATGAGTCACACTCATGGCTAAGGCGTAACTCGCAATCGCGAGCTCAATATCAGCTGTTTTACCTAAAGAAACATTGATAGCAGGACCAATCATAAGAACGATCACGGAAGAAAGCATAAGTGGACTATAAAACTTTACGATACTTTTCTTAGACTTTATTTGAAGCTCGTGCTTTTCAGGCATTTTTCGAACCAAGCTCCTTGCTTCAATGAAACTGATCAAACACTCAATCATCATGCCTATCAAAAAAATAAGTGCACCTGTTACTCCTGTGATGTTACCACTATGTATGAAATATAAGGACAGCAAATACATGGCAGCAAGCCTTATAACCATTCCAATTGTTAACCATTTCGTTTGTCGGTTATAAATAATAATTCCCTGCGCAACACAACGTGATGCCGAATAAATCGTAACAAAAATAAGGACTTGGTAAATTCCCTTAATATCATCCACCATATTCCCTTTAGCTCCGAAGATCTTTGCAAAAATAAATTCCCCTGCCGGTGTATACGCAACGGAAATGGCGACCAACGTTAATCCAACTATAAGGTAAAAGGAAAAGTGAGACATTAATTTATACGAATTTTTATCTCTGACCAGGGAAGAACACGTTTGCCGAAGCAAATTTCCTAGCCGCTCAGTAATTCCAAATAAACTCATCGCAATCGCATAACTGGCCAATATAAATTCAGAATTATCCGCCCTTACTAACGTACTATTGATGATAATATGGGATAGGGCCATAAGACTAGCAGATAATCCTAAGGGAATAAAGAAGATGAACAAGGATTTCATACTGAGATCTTCTTTTGTATTATTCATTCTTTCCAACACCTTTTAGTTAGAGTTACTTCAGGAATTTATTTAGATACTCTAAATTTATATAATTTATTATAACTCACAAGGTTTCATCAGTATACTTAATTTTCAGAAAATTGGTATGAGGATGGTTCTTGTGGATCAAATTCATGTGTATTGTACCATTCATACAAAAAGATGAACAATGTTATATTGATTGCATTGTGGGCCTGTGCGCCCCTAGTGAACGAAACCGTTATGTACCGAGGATCGGGCACACGGGCCTAGTTTTGAAACCCGTCCCTCACTTATAAGTTTATAAAATAATAGGCAAAAATGTTGATACAGTGACACATAAAAATATTATTGAAAAAGTTACTCCGTTCAAGGAGGAAACAATGGATTGATATAGAAATAAGGACTAGGATAAGTTTAATAAAGAGAATTCACATGGTTTTACAAGAAGGGTAGGAAAAATCAATACAATTTGAAACTGTAAAAAATTCTGAACTTAAACGTATGTTGAAAGCAGCTTGAAGATGAACGTGGCATGACTACCTCAGGATTATTAAAATCTTTGACCGAAAAGGACTTTATGTAATGCATCACCGTAATGCTATATAAGTTGAAACTAACATTTACAAAAATAGGACTAGTTGTGAAGGTTAATGATTGGTTCTTTAAGGAGGAGAAAAAATGGCCAAAAAGTTTGTTTGTTCAACTACTGAACCAATCGTTCAGACTAAGGCAGGAAAGCTTCGCGGGTTTATTATCGATGGTACCTACACCTTTCATGGAGTGAAGTATGCGGATGCGAAAAGATTCCAGATGCCCGTTGAGGTTGAGCCTTGGGAGGGAGTCAAGGATGCACACTCCTATGGATACGTATGCCCGATGCTTTCGCAAGAGATTCCACAAGGTGAAGTGATGATTCCGCACCGGTACTGGCCAAAGAATGAGAACTGTCAGTATTTGAATGTATGGACTCAGTCTATACGTCCTGATGCAAAAAAGCCAGTGATGGTATGGCTTCACGGAGGTGGTTTCGCAGCGGGATCTTCTATTGAACAGGTTGCATATGATGGAGAAAACATGAGCAAATACGGTGATGTAGTTGTTGTAACTATTAATCACCGTCTCAATATCCTAGGTTATATGGATTTGTCTCCTTTTGGAGAGAAGTACGCAAATTCAGCCAATGCTGGAAATGCTGATATGGTAGCGGCTCTAAAATGGATCCATGACAATATCGCAAACTTTGGAGGAGATCCAGAGAATGTCACCCTCTTTGGCCAGTCAGGTGGTGGTATGAAGGTTATATCCCTCATGCAGACTCCAAGTGCAGACGGATTATTTCATAAAGGTATCATACAGAGCGGAGTCCTCGATGGATTTTTAAACAATCCAAAGACCGATGGGACACAAATCGTTAATGCCATCCTCAAGGAGCTGGGTTTTGACGAGGGAGACGTAGAAAAATTAGAAACAGTGCCATATGACCTTATGGCTGCAGCTTATAATAAAGTTTACCAAGGTATTGAAAGACAAGGGTTCTATGTGGGCGGTAACCCAGTACCTAATGACTTTTATGTTGGAGATCCTCGAGATGTGGGCTTCACTAAGCATGCACGCACGATACCGGTGTTAATCGGATCTGTATTTGGTGAGTTTGCCTTTGGTCCTGGTGTACCAAATAAATACGATCTGACCCTGGATGAAATCAAGCCAATGATTACTAAGAAATATGGAGAGGCTTCCGAGGAATTAATCGAATTGTTTAAGGAAGCTTATCCAAACAAGAACCTTACTGACCTTCTAGATTTGGATTCCTTGTTCCGCTCTCCAACGAAGGATTTTATCGAGAAGAATGCAGTACATGAAGAAGCACCGATTTTCTCCTTCATGTTTGCCTTAGAGTTTCCATTTGATGATGGAAAGCCTGCGTGGCATTGCTCAGAAATTCCTTTTGTATTCCATAACATTGATAAAGTTCCAATTTGTAATATCCCTGATGTCACAGACAAGCTTGAGGATCAGATATTTAATGCATGGATTAGTTTTGCCAAAAGTGGTAATCCAAACCATCCAGGACTTCCTGAGTGGCCGGCCTGTAAGCCGGGAGATGAAGCTACCATGATTTTTGATCGAAACTCTGAGGTAAAACATAATTATGATAATGAGCTGATTGCTCTACATAAAAAGGCTGCTCCTAGATTTAGGTTTAGAGAAGAAACGGTGCTCCATTAAAAAATTAAATAACTCTGTTTTAAAATATTCACAATAAATCAGAGTTATAAGAAGAAAGGCTAAACAGTTTGATTGATGTTACTGTTTAGCCAATTTTTGTGTAAACAGTTAATAAAGAATAATTAAAATCAGTGGAACGTTCAAATAGTGTGGCCCTAGTGAAGTAAAGCGTTCAGACCGTGAGAAATCATTCTTATCGGTAGGGACCAGGTTAGGCACTTTGATCTAATAAATAGAAGGAAAAATTCCCCTTAATTAGTAAATTTCTCTGAGCATAGCTTAAATAAGTGGAGAAATTCCTCTTATTTAACTCGAAATCGTGAAAATAGGTGATTTTGCTTTGTATAGGTGGAAAAACTCCCTCTATTTACCCTAAAACATGCTCTAACGGTTCAACCCCCTAATATTGGACACATACTTTTAATAACGTCTGTTTTCTTAGTTTTTTATTTATTTTACTAGCGCGCTTCGCTTACTGGCCTCGTGATAAAGAACAACAGGTTACCCTC